>JAEEGL011768456.1_pt1 | contig 25477 bp, 27 predicted proteins | sample 9134231 | NCBI WGS metagenome assembly JAEEGL01 (sample SAMN16246548, study PRJNA631951) | gut metagenome | biome: gut microbiome; feature: rumen; material: fiber-attached | host: Bos | place: Iran: Karaj | collected 2018-10
GTCTGATGGCGTATCAGATCACCGGTGAGAAATGGCACGAATGGATCGGTGTCGGCATGACCGTTCTCCTGATCTTTCACCATGTTCTCAACGGGAAGTGGTACAAGTCTCTCTTCAAGGGGAAATATCACCCGTACCGTGCGGTGTCCACAGGAGTGAATACTTTGCTCTTGATCTCCATCGCCCTGACAGCGGTTTGCGGCATGTCCATGAGCGCGCACGCGGTGCCGTTCCTGTACGGGATTCTGCCTCTTTCTTTTGCAAGGCGCTTCCATCTTTCCATGTCCTACTGGTCTTTCATACTGATGGGTGTCCATCTGGGCCTTCATATCCCGGCAATGACTGCGGGGTGGAAGCTGAGCGAGAGTACAAAAAAAGCGGTCTCCGTTGCCACCCCCGTTCTCGGAGGGATCGGGTTATGGCGGTTTCTCGTAACCGGGATACCGGGATATCTGTTCTTCCGATCCCCCTTTGCCTTTTTTGATTACGGAAAGAGCGCCGTGACGGTGTTCGCAGAGAATCTGACGATCCTTCTTGGTTTCGCTTTCCTCGGAACCTGCTGCGCTTCTTATCTCATGGCTTCCGGAACGAAAGGGGAGGAAGGATCACGGAAGAGGGAAAAGCCGGAAGTCCTTGTCCTGGCATCCCTTCTCGTCTGCGCAGGTCTTCTCCTTGGAGAGGGACTGGTGGGGATCCTGCAGGCAACCGGACCCAAGACGGAGACGCCGGTACAAACGGCAGAGGAGGAAACTTCTCCGGAAGAGGTGACTTCTCCTGAGACAGGCATGGAAGCCCGGGATATCGATGACGGATATGTCTTCATCTCCGGAGGGAATTTCCTCATGGGAAGTCCGGAGACCGAGAACTGGAGGATCGGGGATGAACTGCAGCACGAAGTCTCGGTGTCATCCTTCTATATAGACCCCTATGAGACCACCCAGGCCGAGTACCGCCGTGTTATGGGGGAAGACCCCTCTTTCTTTGAGGGGGATGATCTTCCGGTAGAGAGCATCTCCTGGATGGATGCGGTTCTGTTCGCCAACGCGAAGAGCCTTGATGCCGGTCTGACGCCGGTGTACACCGTGACCGGAGAAGGCGTCCTTTGGGATCGATCCGCCGAGGGATACCGGCTGCCCACCGAAGCGGAGTGGGAATACGCATGCCGTGCGGGCACGGTGACACCGTTCAATGCCGAGCGGTCCCTGGATGCACGGGACGCCAACTTTTACGGGCATTATCCCTATGAGATCGAAGAGAACTACTTCGACAACTCAGCATTGGAAGCAAAACCCGGCGAATACCGCCAGACGACAGTAACAGTGGGGAGTTTCTATGCGAGTCTCTGGGGACTCTATGACACGCACGGAAATGTGAATGAGTGGTGCTGGGATTATTACGGAACCTATGATCCGGCGGACAGGATGAATCCGTCCGGACCGGAGACCGGCATACAGCACGTGTACCGGGGCGGCGGCTGGAACGATTTCGGAAAGAATATGCGCAGCGCTTACCGCGGTGCAGGACAGTCCGATTTCAAAGCAGCGAATCTGGGCGTACGTCTGGTACGCAATGCGGGGAACGGCATCAGGGAGACCGTCATGGCCGCAGAGATGCTCCGAACAGAGAACCCCGAGGGTAAGACGCTGATCGTTTTCTTCTCCTGGGGAGGAAACACCAGAGGGATCGCACGGGAGATCCAGAGACAGACCGGAGCGGATCTGTTTGAAATCATCTTAAAGCAGCCTTATTCCACGAACTACAACACAGTTCTCATGGAAGCACAGGAGGATCAGCACCGACAGGCGAGACCGGAGATCCTGGATCTTCCGGAGAGCATAGACGGGTACGATGTCATTCTGCTGGGATATCCCAACTGGTGGGCGTCCATCCCCATGCCGATCGCCACGTTTCTGGAGAGCTATGATTTCTCCGGAAAGACCATCGTTCCGTTCTGTTCCCACGGAGGAGGGCGATTCGGACAGAGTCTCACGGCCATCGCCAAACTGGCCCCGGACGCCGTAATGGGAGAAGGACTGTCAGTCCATTACTCCGGAGGGAACACCTTACCTGAGGATGTGTCAGCCTGGCTGGATCGGAACGGGATCGAGCAGCGTTAAGAATATAAGGAGAACGCGATTCTGACGGAAAAACGGACCGGAAGAGTATCCAGGCAGAATCTTAAAAAACAGGAAGCAGACCACGCTGCATGTGGTCTGCTCTGTTCGTTATATGGTTTTTAAAAGGATTCAGATTCTCTATAATATCAATTGAATGGCGCGGTCAATGTGATGGAGAGGGTAAGACCGCGGAAAGGAACAGCAAAGCGGTATGATCATCAACACCGGACAGCGCACGGACATTCCCGCTTTCTACTCGGACTGGTTTGCCAACCGGCTGAGGGAGGGCTTTGTTTGCGTACGCAATCCGTATTACCCGAAACAGGTCAGCCGTTACCGCCTCGATCCTTCGGTCGTGGACTGCATCGGATTCTGTACGAAAAATCCGGAGCCGATGTTCAGGTATTTTGATCTTCTGAAAAACTACGGCCAATACTGGTTCGTAACGATCACGCCTTATGGACGGGATATCGAACCGAATGTAAAGGATAAGCACAGACTCCTTGACGATTTCAGGCGTCTTTCGGACATGGTAGGTGTAAACGCCGTCGGTTGGCGTTACGACCCGATCTTCATATCGGAGAAATATTCTTTTGATTACCACCTCCGCGCCTTTGAAAAAATGGCTTCTGAACTTGACGGTTATACGGAGACCGCCGTGATCAGTTTTATCGACTTGTACGCGAAGGTCAGACGCAACTTTCCCGAAGCAAGAGAAGTCACAAAAGAAGAACGTCTGTCACTTGGCAAGGCTCTGGTGGAGATCGCGGCGGCACACGGTATGACGGTCAAACCGTGCGCCGAGGGGAATGACCTCGCGGTGTTCGGTGCGGAGTGCGGCGGATGTATGAGGATCGGCGATTACGAAAAGGCAATCGGGCAGCGTCTGAACGCGCCGAAGAAAAAAGGCGCAAGGGCAGAATGCGCGTGTTATATCGCCTGCGACATCGGTGCGTATAATACCTGTAAGCACTTGTGCAGATACTGCTACGCGAACGCGGAACCGGCGAAGGTGCTGGCGCAAAGCAGGCTGCACGATCCGGAATCGCCTTTTCTGATCGGTAATTATCTGAAGGACGATATGATTCACGACGTGCCGCAGATGTCGTGGATCGAGGAACAGGGTATTATTGATCTCTGAAGCCGGAGGGCGTAATGATGACACATGAAGAAAAAAGGACTTATCTGATCAAGGCTCTCCTTGCCGAGCAGCCGAGATACAGGAATATTGAAATACCGGAAAACGTACGGGGGCAGAAGGACCTGCTGCGTTCGCTGATGAACGTCCGTATGCCCGGACCTGTTTCCGGCGAATACCTCAAGACCGAGAGCGAGTATCTGCGTGAGGAAACTGCTGAGAAGGGGATTACGCGGCTTGACGAACTCACTCCTGTTGAGGAGGACCTCTATCTCTGGCAGGGAGATATCACGACGCTGCAATGCGGCGCTATCGTCAATGCCGCGAATTCCGGACTCCTCGGCTGCTTTCAGCCGCTTCACAACTGCATCGACAACTGCATCCACACCTACGCGGGACTGAGCCTTCGCAACAGATGCGCCGACATCATGGAAAAGCAGGGGCATGAAGAACCGACCGGCCAGGCAAAGATCACGCCGGCTTTTAACCTTCCGTGCGGATATGTCATCCATACCGTCGGACCTATCGTAAACGGAAGACTGAATGAAGCGCACAGGAAACAGCTTGAATCCTGCTACCGTTCATGCATGAAGATCGCGGATGAAAACAGCGTAGGCAGTATCGCTTTCTGCTGTATTTCCACAGGCGTTTTCGGTTTTCCGCAGAAAGAAGCGGCAGAGATCGCGGTTCGGACGGTAAAAGAATACAAAGAGAAGACAGGAAGCAAAATCGAGGTGATATTCAATGTTTTCAGGGATGAAGATCTCGGGATCTACCGGGAATTACTCGGATAATGTCAAAAAACTGAAGGAAGCGCTGGACAAAGCGGATGCGGTCATCATCGGAGCCGGCGCAGGACTTTCCACTTCAGCCGGCTTTATTTATACCGGAGAGCGTCTTGAAAAGTACTTTTCGGATTTTGTCGCCAAGTATCATTTTGAGGATATGTACGCCGGCGGCTTTTATGCGATGCAGTGGTCTGCCGAGGCGCTTTGGGCTTATTGGAGCCGGTATATCTACATCAACCGTTACATGGATCCGCCGAAGCCTGTTTATAAGGAGTTGTTCGAGCTGGTAAAGGATAAAGACTCCTTTGTCCTGACGACCAACGTGGATCATTGTTTCCAGAAGGCCGGATTCGATAAGCACAGGCTTTTCTACACTCAGGGTGATTATGGCCTCTGGCAGTGCAGCAAGCCCTGTCACGATAAGACCTATGACAATGAAGAGACCGTGCGGGAGATGGTTCTTGCCCAGGGTTTTGCCATCGCGAAAGACGGCACGCTGACGGTTCCGGACGGAGCGATTCTCAAGATGACTGTTCCAACAGAACTTGTTCCCCGCTGCCCGGTCTGCGGTGAACCGATGAGCATGAACCTCAGAGCGGATGATACGTTTGTGGAGGATGAGGGGTGGCAGCAAGCAGCGGAACGGTATGAACAGTTCCTTCATACTCACAGAGGCAAAATGCTGTTTTTGGAACTCGGCGTAGGATATAATACGCCGGTCATTATCAAGTACCCCTTCTGGCAGATGACGGCAAGGAACACCGAAGCCGTCTATGCCTGCGTCAATTTCGGAAGAGCTGGATGTCCGGAGCAGATCAGAGAACGTTCTGTCTGTATCGACGATGATATCGGGAGCGTCTTAGCAAGGCTGAAAAAGGAAAGATCCGAACTGTGACAGATGAAAAGCCGCTGCTTTCAATTGAAAGCAGCGGCTTTTCATCATTGTGCACACAGAACCGTCGGCTTGCAGCCATGTGCCCGACCGGTTCCCTGTATGGCCGGGCAGTTTACACTGTGATGCGTTTTTTTCATGTGGATCTGAGTCAGATATGTCCATTAATGTTCTAAAGTGTTTGCTATCTGGGCCCCTGTCAGGAACAGCGTACAAACTGCGATAAGGACGATGAAGACCACGGAAATCGTTCTGACTTTTCCTGACGAAGGGACATACGCGTGTGAGACCAGCAGGGAGGACAGATACAGAAGATATATCGCTGCTAATCCCCAGTCCACTCCGATCCACGGATTGCCGAACCCGATGCCATACCCGTTATTGATCAGCATAATAAACAGGGACGGCACCGCACCGCACAATGTAACTATCAGCGAAAGGATCTTTCCTTTTTTCGCCGCGATACATCCGATGTTGATGAAGATAGGGGATAAGGGGATCAGGTAAGCCAGCAGTGTGTCCACGGTCAGCCGTCCTTTCTTCTTTTATTGCAGTTCACGAAAGCGGAAAACCGCACAGGACCGAAGACGCAGGCCTGACGGTATGAAAGAGACCTCTATATGGAAAGCAGTTTCTTCGCGTTTTCGATATAAATTGCTTTCCGCTGATCATCTGTTAACAGATCACAGGTGTCCAGTCTGTTGCCGTGTGCGATTCCGGCTTCCAGAGAAGGATACGGAAAATCGATACCGTAAACGAGTCTTTCTGCACCTACGATCTCAAGAAGCGTGGGAAGATGAAGGGGGAGAGGGCTTCCGGCAAGGTCGAAATACATTTTTCTCATATTGCCCTTGATATCGAGAGCGGCACCCGCTCCGGACGAGAGCCTTTCGACCATCGTCGTAAAACAGCCTCCGCCATGAGGCATGACAAAACGGATATTCGGGAACCTGTCGAATACTTTTCTGTAAACCATGTTCAGAATGGCTCTCGCTGTATCTACGTAGAACTCAAACAGGGGTATCGGCAGCGTCTCGTTTACGCCCTCAATGACCTGTGCCGGAGAAGTCGGATGCAGTGTGACAAGTGCGCCGATATCATCAAGTTTTTTCATGACGGGATCGAGCGCCGGATTTCCCATGTAGATTCCGGACGCATTGGTCGGCAGTGCGAAACCTTTGATATTCAGATGCCCGACACAGTGATCTATTTCTTCAAGACTCGCTTGAACATCGGGAAGAGGAAGCGAAGCAAGAATCCCTATTTTGTCGGGGTGATCCTCTGCGATCCGCGAACCTTCTTCATTGCATCCGCGGACAGCCGATGCCAGTTCGGAAGGATCCACAAAACTGAAAAAAGGCGAAGTGATGGACAGCGCGGTATATAAGATACCAGCTTTTTCCATCTTTGAAAGATGATCTTCCAGGGTCCATTCGGGCACGAACACATTATCCGGATGCGTAATATCGTATTTTCGCAGCAAACTATAATATTTATCCGGGAAATAATGCGAGTGCATGTCGATCTTTTCTAAAAGTTTCATGATGATTTTGACGCCGGCCTCTGTGACGGAGGTCATGAGGAAAGCGCCGTCCTCCTTTCCCGACGGATCGGTCGTTTCAGCAGAAGGGAACCGGTCAAAGCGCTCCTTTCGGACAGTTTTTAACGCATTCCATGCAAAGAATACATTCGGTTCCGTTTTTCCTTTTTCTTGAATTATCTGTCACATCAACGTCCATGGGACACACACGTCTGCATCTCCCGCAATTGATGCATAGATCCTTTTTACATTTGACGCGGATCAGCGAGTAGTAGCTCATTGGCTTCAGGAATATGGTTATCGGGCAGACATACTTGCAAAAAGCCCGGTTGTCTTTGAAGATGAAAGCAAGCGCGATCCCGGTCGCATAATATGCGATGTTGCCTGCAATAAACGCACGGAACATGATCTTCTCGATATCCGCGACCTTTGCGAGAAACAATGCCGATACGAACAGAAGAGACGCGGCAAATGTGATGTATCTGATCCAGCCGAGATTTTTCCGCGGCGCGGACGGTACTTTGTACGGAAGGAAATCAAGCACCATTGCCGTCCAGCAGGCATAGCCGCACCAGCCCCGGCCGAAAATCAGGGGCCCGAAGATTTTCGCGACGGCGTAATGGATCGTCGCTGCCTCAAATACGCCCGAAAACAGATAATACCAGAAACCTTCGATCTGCATGTTTTCCCTGCTGATCAGTCCGAGAAAAACGAGCATGTACAGGCCCACGAGCAGCTGAACGACACGTCTGGCATATTTGTATTGATTGATAAACAGGGTGATCCCGAGAGATATTGACAATCCTATATAACTGAAATTGAACAGATAAAACAGATTGTTCTTTGTAAGCCACAGGGTCACGGCGACGGTTTCAAAGAGCAGCAATATGATGAGCGGGTGTGAATATTTCCTGATGTGTTTCATCGCAGGTCTCCCCAGATACCGGATTGTCACCGTCATTATAGCATCTGCGGGGAAAGAAACATGCAAAATGCGAATCGCATCCTCCGGACGACAGCGGTGACGCGGTCACAGATCATGCCCGTATATAAAAAGCAGAAGGAGTCCGGACCGGCAGCGTGCTTAGGGCACGGAAGAGAGATCACGGCAGAAAAACGGCCGGGGCTTCATGCGTTGCGGGAAAGACGGGACAGATGATAGTATGTTGGCAAGGATCACTCGTATTTTTAGGAGGATAGGATGGAACTCAGCCGGTTTGAGGAAAAACGATGCAGGATCACCACGGACTTCGGCAACGTTTTTGAAGGCGTGTGCCGCTATTATGACAGCGGCTACATGATGCACGAATACGGTATCGACGAGGATGCCCTGATTATGGGAGCCTTCCTGCTGCCGGCGAGCCAGATCGAAAAGGCGGAGGAACTGGAAGAAGAGGGACCCTGGGGAGGGTACAGCGGTCCGTGGGGGCAGCTGGAGGAAACGGCTGCCGCAGACGGCCCGCTGTGTGTAGCGGAAGTCCTTACCTGGGAGGAGGATGAGACGGCGATCCGAATGATGCGGCTGCTGAAGGAAGACGTATCCGGACTGGCTTTCGATCCTGAGGTCATTGACGCGCTGAAGGAACTGGCTGCTCTGACAGAAAGCAGGGAAGCAAGGGAGATGGCGGAAAGTCTGCTGGAGATCGCTGCCGGCAGAGACAAAAGGGTATAAGATGAGGTGTTTGTTCGGAACCATGATCTCCTGCTGAACGGCGCTCTGTTTTCGGATGGCTCCGACGCAGTGTGCCAGGATCTCTTTTTTAAATTTGAACGAAAAAAGAAACCTTCGCGCTGGCGAAGGCTTTCTTTATATATCAGTCCTGGCAACTTGACGGAGGGTTATTCTCCGGCCATGCGTTCATCCGCGGCGGCAAATGGCGGCGATGCCGAAACTCACCGCTGCCGCCAGACCCATCATTACCAGAAGACTTACGGCTCCGAGAATGAGATTCCCGCCGAATGTGAAGCCGTAGAAGTCGTTCCAGCCGCCGTGCGCAGGGCCTCTCACCACCTGGAAAGAGTATACGACCGCGTACAGCAGGGTGGGCAGGACAGCCAGGAGCACCTGTTTTTTTCCGAAATTTTCAGTTTCTTCCAGCCTCGTCACAGTCAGCACCGTAAGCAGCGGCGTAAGGAAGTGAAGGAAAAAAGTGGCTCCCATGAAGTAGAGAAAGTAGTTTCCTCCTCGCAGCACCAGCAAAGGGGAGAGGAAAAGGGCAGTAGTGATGAATGTTACCGCAAGGCACACCGCTGAGGAGAAACGGAACCAGTACACGGGAAGAGGCAGTTTCATCTGCGGCTTTTTCAGGGACACGATCTCGCAGCCCAGTGCCCATAAAGCACCCAGTCCGCCGAAAATATTTGAGAGGGTGGTGTAGAACTTGAGACATTTCGCACCTGCCACCTGCATGTTGCCGGTTCCGCCGGAAAACCAGAAAGAACCAACGGCACCTGCCGTGCATAATATGACGATGATATTGAGGACCATGGCAGCGGTCCTTTTTGACTTGGTGTACATCTTTTTTTCGTCCGTTTTTTCAATATTCTACCATACCGCCAACCGTCGGGGAGGCAATATGTTGTTGCAAGTGTTGGATATCTGTTGGACAGCGTGCATCATAATTGATCCGGGAAAAAAGCATATGGGTATAATTCAAATATCGGAGACGCTGTCCTGACTGACGAGCGGAAAACCGAAAGGAGACGAACATGCCGGGAAAACTTAAAGCATTCTATAAGGAGAAGATCCGGTTACTTGAAGAGCGCCGCAAGCAGGTGCCCAAAGTGAATATCCTGAACCCCGGCATGAGATCATCGCAGAGGAGGGGCGTCAGATCATACCGTGACCGTGGAGGTGGGTCCGGACTGGCAGAAAATGATAAGGAATCTTGGAAACGGCTTTAAAAAAGAAGGTGCAGAATAGTACAATAAAACATAAAGGGAATTACCCTGCGGACCGCACCGCCGGGACCGCACAGAGACGCTATGACACCCAGATCCGGCAGGCAATCGGCAAATGAATACCAACAGTATTAAATGTGCAATATATTACAGTTCGTGTTATGCGCTGGCGTTTATCATTTTTATCTCGTTTTCTCTGTATATGACGGAAATGGGATACTCGTCCATACTTCTTGCGACGATGTTGTCAGTTGTAAGCGGGATGCTTCTTGCGTCGAGGTTTCTCGTCCCGAAGATCATTGACGGAGCGCACTGCCACCGGATGATGATCGTTTCCACAGTTGCTTCGGTGATTGGATCCGCTGTGTTCTTCTTTGTGCCGGGGCTGTCCGCCGTTAAGGCGCTTTGCTATACAGTGCTGGGCATAGGCGGATACCAGATTCAGATGAGTCTCACGGATCCGTGGATCATGAAGATCATGGAGTCGGACGAGAGCATAGATTACGGAAGAGTCAGGTCATTCGGATCCATTGCCTATGCAGTTGCCGCAGTCGTCTACGGCTGGGCGCTGACACGGTACGGGATAGGGATCGCATTCTGGACGATACTGGTGTTCGAGGCCGTTCAGTTGACTGTGACGGTCACGATACCCGATGAGAAAAGAAAAGCGGGGGAGGGGGAAGGTACGAGCCCCTGGAAGTCCATACTCAGGAAGCCGCTGTATCTGATATTCGTGGTATGTTATCTGTTCCCGACCTCGATCTATGCGCTGCTGGACAGTTATATGCCGGTTCTGATTCTGGAGAGAGGAGGTAATTCCTTCCATGCGGGACTGTCCTCTTTCGTCATGGCAGCGCTTGAATTCGTATTTCTCATGTTTTATACGAAGGCTGCCGATAAGATCGGGACCAGAAGGATCATAGCCGTCAGCATGATCGGCTATGCGGTAAAGGCTTTCGCCGTGTCGCTGATGCCGACACCGGAACTGATCATCATCGCCTGCGTGACACAGACGGTCTCCTTCTGCCTGTTCATGCCGAGCATCGTGCGCTTTATCCAGGAGACGAACACGCCGGAGGAGGCTACTTCGGCATATACACTGTTGCAGGTGATCGACTCGCTGTTTTCCACCTTCGTCACGAACCCCGTTGCCGGTGTACTGAAGGAGTCATACGGAACAGGCGTGATGCTTTGCCTTTTCGGCGTCCTGTCCGCAGTTTCCGGTGTGCTGTTTCTGATGCTGACAAAGAACAGGGAATGGACGTCCGGCAGCTGACGGATATACAATGGAAAACAGACAGACGGGCAGACGAAAACTGCCCGTCTGTCTGTTTTCCGGAGACGGTCTGATTCCCGAAAGGAAAAACTCAGACCCTTCTGCCCGTGAGCGGTCAATTAGTGTATACTGCAATTGGAACAAAAGAGAACAGGAGGTAGGGACCATTGGAAAAGTATACGATCGAGCTCGCGGGGCTTCGGAGGGAGCTCCCCTTTGTTGACATCGGGGACGGAATGGCTTTTGCCAGTTTCGTGATTATTTCGGACACGGAACTCATCAGCCGCTGTGCGCCGCTGCTTGCGGAAAAGATCGGGACCTGCGACGCGCTGATAACCGCGGAAGCCAAAGGCATTGCTCTTGCTTATGAGATCAGCAGGCTCCTCGGGCTCAAGGATTTTATCGTCGCAAGAAAATCGGAAAAATCGTATATGGCTCACACGGTCAGTGTACCGGTTCATTCTATTACTACAGCGAAAGAACAGGTGCTGCTTCTTGACGGTGCCGATTCCGAAAAGATACGCGGAAAAAAAGTCTGCCTGCTCGATGATGTCGTGTCGACAGGAGAATCGCTTACGGCTCTTGAAAATCTTGTAACGAAAGCCGGAGCGACGGTATGCGCCAAAGCGTGTATCCTTGCGGAAGGAGAGGCGTCAAAAAGAGACGACCTTCTTTTCCTTCAGGAACTTCCTCTGTTCAGAAAAACTTCGGAAGGCGGTTATGAGGTACTGTTATGACATCTTTATTTGATTATTTGTCCGCAAGGACGTACCCCGGCAGGGGACTTGCTGTGGGGACCTACAAAGGAGCGTCGGTCATTGTCTATTTCATTATGGGAAGAAGTTCCAACAGCAGGAACAGAGTTTTCGCAAAAGAAGGAGACCGCCTGTATACCGCCCCGTACGATGAGACCAAAGTCGAGGATCCGAGTCTGATCATTTACAATGCCGTGAGATGCTTCGACGGACTCACGATAGTCACCAACGGGGACCAGACAGATACTGTTTTTGACTTTCTTTCAGAGGGAAAGTCGTTCGAGGAAGCGCTGGATACCCGTGAATACGAGCCCGATGCGCCGAACTATACCCCGAGGATCTCCGCTGTTTCCGACTGTTTCGGAAACTGCCGTATAGGCATCCTGAAAAAGAACGGCGGCGAATGTCAGAGATCCTATTTTACGTACGCCGCAAAAGAAGGGGCTGGCCACTTTGTGTCCACATATGAGGACGACGGCAACCCGCTTCCTTCCTTCGCGGGAGAGCCCGTGGAAATATCCGTTGACGCGGACATGGAGGATTATGCGAAAGCTGTCTGGAACAGTCTGGACCCGCAGAACAAAGTGAGTCTTTATGTCAGATACACGGATAAAGACGGATTCAGAGATATGATCTTCAATGCAAACGAGGAATAAACGGCCGATGAAACAGTTGGAATTAAAGTATGGGTGCAACCCGAATCAGAAACCTGCGAGCGTATATATGAGTGACGGTTCCGATCTTCCTTTTGAAGTGCTGAGCGGAAGACCCGGATACATCAACCTGCTTGACGCTTTCAACTCATGGCAGCTCGTATCCGAACTGCGGGATGTGTTCGGCATCCCCAGCGCTGCGAGTTTCAAGCACGTATCTCCGAGCGGGGCTGCGATAGGCCGTCCGCTGCCGGAGGCACTCAAAAAAGCCTGCTTCGTAGAGGACATCGTCGGGCTTGACGATTCTCCCCTTGCGTGCGCATACGCGAGGGCCAGAGGAACCGACAGGATGTGTTCTTTCGGCGACTTCATCGCGCTGAGCGACGTATGCGACGTGACGACCGCCAGACTGATCAGGAGAGAGGTGTCCGACGGCGTCATCGCTCCGGGATACGACGACGAAGCTCTGAAGATCCTTCTCAAAAAGAAAAAAGGCAATTACTGCATCCTACGGGTCGACAGCAGTTATGTTCCTGGATTTCAGGAGAAAAGGCAGGTGTTCGGCGTCACTTTTGAGCAGGGACACAATTTTTTCAGAATCGACGAGAACCTTCTCAGCAACGTCGTCACAGCAAATAAAGAACTGACGCCGGAAGCAAAAAGAGACCTGATCATCGCCATGATCACGCTCAAGTATACCCAGTCCAACTCCGTCGCCTATGCGTATGACGGTCAGGCTATCGGCGTCGGCGCAGGGCAGCAGTCGAGAATACACTGCACGAGACTCGCTGGCGGCAAGGCGGATACATGGTTCCTCCGTCAGAGCGAAAAAGTCCTGTCCCTTCCTTTCAGGAAAGATCTTGGACGTACTGACAGGGACAACGTTATCGACGGGTATATCAATAAAAACGAGGAAGATGTGACCGCAGAAGGCAACTGGCAGAAATACTTCACGCAGCGGCCGGAACCGTTCACGAGGGAGGAGATGGACGGATATCTGGCAGGTATCGACGGCGTTTCTCTGGGATCCGATGCTTTCTTCCCCTTCGAGGACAATATCGAACGGGCCAGGAGAAGCGGGGTCAGGTACGTCGCGGAGCCCGGCGGTTCCGTCAGGGACGATAATGTCATCGCTGCCTGTGATAAGCACGGAATGGTGATGGCGTTTACCGGAATGAGATTCTTCCATCACTGAGATAACAGCAATGCTGCGGTCCGCACCGCCGGAGCCCAGATATGAATGAAAGAAAGACCTGCTGCCGGTCAACGGCTGCAGGTCTTTTTGCTGTTCGCAATTTTACCTGGTTCGGAGAAACGGAGGATCGGTCAGGGGGCTGTGCATGATATGGCCTTCACGGACCAGTCCGGATCATTCAGAAGAGCGCGTCCGACGCCGATAAGGTCGGCAGCGCCTTCTTCCAGCAATCGCTCCATCTGTTCGCCGGAAGTCACGCCGCCTGTGAGCACGACGGGGACCGATACCGCGGACTTTGCGAGCGAGCTCAGGTCTTTGAAGTATCCCGGTCCTGTCATCCCGGGCCGCATGAAACCGCGAAGACCGCCGGAGATGTCGATGAGATCCGCTCCTGCGCGTTCAAATGCCATGACCGCTTCCGGGATCTCTTCGATCCTGCTTCCGCCTTCCATGAAGTCACATGCGCCGAACCTGATCGCGATGGGATAATCATCTCCCACCGTCCGACGCACCACGCGCAGAACATCACAGTGGAGTCGGGTACGTCCTTCCATCGTGCTGCCGCGGTACGCATCTTCCCGGTGATTGGTCAGAGGAGAATAGAACTCGCTGAGCAGATAACCATGTGCTCCGTGTATCTGTACGCCGTCGAACCCGGCATTCTTTGCGCGCAGAGCTGCCTCTGCAAACCCTCTTATGACTCGGCGCAGGTCTTCTTCGTCCATGGATTTCGGACTGCAGTCCGACCAGACGGTCTTTTCGCTTGGCGCTATGACGGGAAGACCGGAGTCCTTCGCTCTCGCTCCTGCGTGGCTGAGCTGTGCGAAAACGGCGGCTCCTTCGCTGTGAATGGCATCGGTCAGTTTACGGTATGCGCCGATCAGACTGTCATCTTCGATGGACAGCTGTCTGGCATGGGCCATTCCGTCCCGCAGGATCCTTTCGTGTTCGACGATGACCAGACCTGTGCCTCTGGATCTGTTCCGGTAATGCTCTGTCATTGCTGCGTCCGGAGCGCCGCTTGCCGCAGCGGCGGTGTCGCAGGGAGCCTTGACGATGCGGTTGCGTACCGTGAGCGTGTTGATTCTGATGGGTTCTGTGAGCAGCATGCCGCAGCTCCTTTCTTTTTTCACATTTATCGTATCAGTCCGGGGATATACAGCGGCGCGTTTTCTTCAGGGAACGGAGTTTCCTTTTCAGAGAACGGATCCGCTCCTGATTTCTGCACGCGCGCCGGAAGACCTGTTTCCATTTTCCGCCCGGGAAAACGGACAGCACGGCGTAAGCGCACAATCGGATCAGGCGGAACCTGGTTTTTCCGCTGAGTTCGGCGATGTTTTCCCTCAGGATCCGTTCATAGAAGGGGGAACGTTCGGCATATTTCCAGAAACGGTCGCTGAACACGACGTCCGTGTATCTCCATGGTTTTTCCTTGGTCGTGTAATGGAGAACGGCAGGGTCGAGGGCGGCTTCCCGGTATTGTCTCGCTTCGTCGGAATCGAATTCTTCCGTGAGATGGCGGTAAATGGAGACCTGCAGGTTGAACCGGACCGGAGCCATCGTGACGTCTCCCCGGAACACGTAGTTCAGAACGTCCTGGTCGACAGTGGGAAGAACGGGAAAACGCAGCGCCCGGCGGACCTTTTCAAGATACTCGTTTTTGTCTATGGCCGGGATGTTGAACATCAGGACGCCGGCGTTGAAGTAGTCTTTTGCATCCGTAATCCCGAGCGTCTCAGCGAGGAAGACACCCTGATTTTTCAGGAACTCGTCGTTTCTGAAAATCGCCATGTTGAGAGGAAACAGATCCATGACGGCGATCAGCGACCGCCCGCCGAAAGGCAGATCAAACAAACTGCCGGGATCTTCACAGAACACGATGTCCGAATCACAGTATAAAACGCGGTCATAACCGGGCATGACGAGGGGGACCAGCAGATCATAAAAAGTCGAAACATCCCATTGATCACACAATACGGCGGAACGGAGATCGCCGAAGTACGCGGAAACAGTATCCGCAACGTTGAAGAAACGCAGCGAAAAGCCATCCGGAACGATGCCGCGTAGTTCCTCCATCGTCTGCGCGGACAGGTCATCGTACAGAACGATCAGATCGTACAGGAGATCTTTGTCCGCATGTGCTGCGAGAGAACACAGCGTCACAGAAAAATACTTCGCATATTTCTCGTCAAAAGAGAAAACGAACGCTCTGGTCTTCTCCAAGGCGCCGACCGGTCTGATCACCATCTGAAACGTCTCCTTCGGTTTTGATCGGTTTGTATATTTCATCTTTTAAGATAACGGTTTTCCGGGAAAACCGCAAACGGCCATGTATCAAAACGGCAGAAAAGCGTGATACAATATCTGCAGTGCAAACAAATAATCGGAAAGGAAGTGTTCTTATGCTCTATGTCACACTCAACAATGGCGTCGTGATGCCGCAGCTCGGTCTTGGCGTGTTCCAGACGAAACCGGGCGAAGAAACCGTCAACGCAGTAAAGTGGGCGCTGGAAGCGGGTTACAGGCATGTCGACACCGCAAAGATGTATCAGAATGAAGACTCCGTCGCCGAAGGAATCAAAGCCGCGGGGCTGAAGAGGGAGGATGTTTTCGTCACCTCCAAGATCCTGCCCGCCGACATCATTGCCGGCAAGACGGCGGAAGGTTTCGACGAGACCCTGGAGAAGCTGGGCTCCGATTATGTGGACCTCATGCTTCTGCATTTCCCCATGCTGGACGAGATGAACATCGCCGCATGGAAGACCATGGAAGAGTATTACAAGGCCGGAAAGGCAAGAGCGATCGGCGTTTCCAATTACAATGAACGTCAGCTCGGCGTGCTGCTTGACATTGCGGAAGTCGTTCCCGCCGTCAACCAGTTCCACATCGACCCCATCAACAACATGCAGGAACGCCTCGATTTCTGCATGAGCAAAGGCATCTACACGGAAGCCAGCAGTCCGTTCGGCGGCTCGGGAAGGACCAAGGAGGTCCTCGGGCATCCTACCATCGTCGCACTGGCTGAAAAACTCGGCAAGACCCCTGCTCAGGTCGTGATCAGATGGAATATGCAGAGGGGCACCATCATGATTCCGAAGTCCGTACACAAGGAGAGGATCGAATCCAATTTCAACGTGTTCGATTTCGAACTGAGCGAAGAAGATATGGCCGTTATGGAGTCGGTCAACGACCTCAGCATCAACCGCAGCTTCATCGATGCAGAGCAGGCCTATGACCTCTGGTCCGGCAGGATAAAATTCCCGTTTGGACCCAGACACGACTGATCGAATATCAATATTGAACATTGTCACAAATCAGCGACAGACCCGTACGAAAAGCGGGTCTGTTTTATTGTCATATGCTTTTCGGGATACTGAAACGACAGAGACACGGCAAGGAAAGGCAGATATGAATAAAGGGATCCGCTATGTGTGATATAGTAACTGTGAGGGAATGGATTGAGGCAGACAACGAAACGGTTCAGTAAAAAGATGCCGATACGGACGGCTCAGCCGTGACGCGCAAGGAAAGACAGAACGATGAAACTGATGGTGTTCGATGTGGGCGGGACTGAGATCAAGCACGCGGTCATTGAAGACGTGCTGACGGTCAGTGACATAGGGTATGTTTCCACGCCGACAGATGGTTTTGACAGTTTTGTGGAACAGATCAAAAAGATCTATTTGCCGCACAAAGACGAGGTGGAAGGGATCGCCATGAGTCTGCCCGGAGCGGTCGACGTCGAAAAAGGCCGTTGCGGCATGTGCGGCGCCATGAAATATCCGCATAGCGACGAGGTCGGACGGCTTCTGAGCGAGGCCTGCGGTTGCAGCGTGGTGCTGGAAAACGACGGCAAAGCTGCCGCACTGGCGGAATACGGATACGGTGCCATCAAAGGATGCCGGAACGCCGCGGTCTTCGTGATAGGGACGGCGGTCGGAGGAGGACTGATCATCGATCATCATATCGTCAGAGGTCCGCATTTCACAGCCGGCGAGTTCAGTTTCGTCAACACCAACGCGAACCGTTATGATAACCCCCGGCAGACCGTCGGCTCATGCTGCTCGACCACGTACCTGCTGCGCAAGTACAAAAAACTGAGCGGTTCGCAGGAAAAGATCGACGGACGGGAGTTCTTCCGGCGTCTTCCGGAGGACCGGCACGCGCAGACCGCGCTGGATGACCTCTGCAGCAATATCGCCGTTCAGATCTTCAACCTTTACTGGCTTCTGGATCTGGAGAAGGTCGCGGTCGGCGGCGGGATCAGCAGGCAGCCCGTGCTGATCGAACGGATACGGGACAAGGTTGCCGAAGTACAGATGAAGACGATGCCTGTACGCTTCCGTTTTTCACTGCCATTGGAAATCGTGCCGTGTCAGTTCGGAAATGACGCGAATATGATCGGCGCATACATCACTTACGCAACGGTTGACGGAGAGAAAAGCGCTGAGAAAACTGAACGGTAGATGGACTGATGAAACCCGAGATCCGCAGCTTCACGGCAGTATACGCCGGGAACTTTTGAAGATCGAGAAAAAAGATATCAGCCCGCAAAGAGCCGCGAACCGTAAAAAGGAACTGCCGCAGACCCTATGGGTCTGCGGCAGTTCCTTTTTCGCAGCTAGCGTGTTCACCGGCTGCGCGCCGGGGATTTGCGTCAGTGGATATCATCTGAAGAGGGGAGCTGCGGAAGCAGCGCCGCCCCCCGGAAATACAGTCAGCAGATACGCTCACTCCTGAGCACCGACATGCTCTTCCGGTTTCCGGATCAACATGAACCCTTAATAGGTGTTCTTTTTTGTGTACTCATCGACCAGTATCTTCGAAATGACCTCAGGCTCCTCCTGACATCCTCCGTCCAGCCATTTTCTGATGACCGCGGTGATACCCGCTTCGAAGAATGCGATGTGATAGTCCAGATGATCCAGATCGCTGTAGAACCGTCCGGCAACATCAAGGGCTCCGTTCTGAATGAAGATATCCTTGAAGTCGAATCCGAGTTTAAAGTAGATCCTGTAGAAGATCTGGTTTTCCTTGATGTTAGTGAACAGTTTGTTGAAGTCAAAACTGTGTGTGCCGGAATCTGTCTCGGTCTGGAAGACTTTCAGATATTCTTCCAGCATCCGTTCATATACGGTGCGAAGAAGATCGTCCATGTCAAGGAAATGAGCATAGAAAGTCGTACGGTTGATGCCCGCTTTTTTGCAGATGTCGGAGACGCTGATGCTCTTGATGTCGTTTCTGGAAACGACAAGATTCAGGTAGGCCCTGATGATGGAAACGGTGCTTTGCTGGCGTCTTTTGTTATTGACGGTATTCATGTTTTTTAACCCGACAACAAAATAAAAAGTGTTGTTGTTTCCTTTCAGAATAGATTTTATACTGAACGCGAAAATAAGACAACACGTTGTCGCAATAATAAAGGAGAATGAATCATGAATACTTTGAAATATATGATGTTTGTTGTCGCGGAGATGTGCGTACTGTTCACCATCTGCTTCGTGGCATGTTTCTGATCTGATACGGAGGGGACGAAAATGAGCGAGAAGTCCAGGGAAAAAGTAAAGGCGCTGAAAAAGGATCTTCAGGTGATCGAGGACGCGGCAGTAAAGAGTTACAAGGCGATCGAGACCGGTACGGTGGGAGCCTATAAAGCGATCGAGACGGCGGTCGTCGGGACCTACAGAAAGATCGAGGACGAGTTCGTCGACACCTTTCTGCGCGAGGACGGCGAGACGGTCGAAGAAGCGAAAAAACGGATCAACGGTCAGCTGAACGACAGCGGCCGTAAAGAATAATTCGGAGGGATCACGGAGATGAGCAAGTTCGGTTGGGCGTATATCGGATGCGGCAGCATCGCAAATACTACGGCAAAGCAGATCTTCAGATCGGAGAACAACCGGATCGTGGCTGTATGGAACCGCGGGTATGAGAAGGCGGAAGCTTTCGCAAAGAAATACGGCGGTAAGGCCTATCGCACGGTCGAGGAAGCGATCAACGCGCCGGAAGTGGAAGGCGTCTATATCGCCCTGACGGCAAATCTTCACGGCCAGTATATCCGTAAATGCATCGAAAACCATAAGGCTGTTCTCTGTGAAAAACCTTTTACGGTCAATGCTGCTGAAGCGGAGGAACTGTTCGCCCTTGCGGAAAAAGAAGGCGTCTATCTGGCCGAAGCGATGTGGACATGGCATAACGACACTGCAAACAAAGTGAAACAGTTCGTCTCGGAAGGGAAGATCGGAAAGATCACGGATGTGCAATGCGTGTATTCCTTCCCGATGGCGAAGGGGGATTCCCGTCTGCTGGACCCGAAGAGACTCGGCGGCGCACTGCTGGATATCGGCGTATACGGGCTCAGATACTGCCTTGAGCTGTTCGGGGAACCGGAGAGGATCGAATGCAAGGGAAGAGTAGAACGTGGCGTCGACCTCGGAGAGACTGTGAATCTGTTCTATGACGGCTTTACAGCCCGCTGTCAGTTCGGCATCGACAAAATGAAGGGAGAATCTTTCACGATCACCGGAACGGAAGGAAAAATCTCGGTGCCGTATTTCCACATGGCATGGAAAGCGACGATGAAAGGAACTTCGAGCGAGAAGGTGAAGGGAAGTTTCCAAGGCTTGTATGAAAGGGAATTCACCAATACCGCAGCCGAGATCCGGGAAGGATTGAAAAAAAGCCGCATCATTACTCCTGAGAATACGCTTGCCTGTATGAGGATGATGGATGAATGCAGAAGGCAGATGGGACTGATCTATCCCTGCGAGATGGAAGAAGAACCGGAAGTTCAGAAAATCAAGGGCATCAGCCATCTCGGTTTCAACTGCAAAGACCTTGAAAAGTCCATCGCTTTCTACCGGGATATTCTGGGGTGCACGGAGAAGTTCACGATGACATACGGAGACATGGTGAACGATCTGAAGAAAAAGGCTGCGGAAAAAGGAGAAAAACCCCCTTTTTATGTCAAGCCCATGGAAAAGATGAGCAGCGTGAAGTGGTCCGTCTATATGAGCTGGAGCGAGAACACGTTTATCGAACTCTTCTATATTCCCAGGGCGAGGAGATCCAGAGTCCCGAATCCGGCGGACGATCTCAACTATACCCATTATTCACTGGAGGTCAGCGATCTGCAGGCGTTCCGCAGACAAGTCCTCCGCAGGGGCGGAGCGCCTTACATCGACAGGGATATTGAGATGGGTCTGGATAACACCTGGGTGATGTGGATGCATGATCCGGACGGAAACCCCTTCGAGATCATGGAATACACGCCCACTTCCTTCCAGGTCATTGGCCGGTAGGATTATCCGTCTGATCCGCGCGTCAGAACTGTGAAACAGAGAACCCCGTTCCCGGTTTGCTGCCGGAAACGGGGTTTTTTGTTATTTCTGTTATTTCTTTTTTTCTGAGCAGATGCTGCTTTCTTCCCGGATCTGTTCTTCTCCCCAGTCTTTCAGGGCAAGGAGGACGGGAAGGAACGTACGGCCTTTGCAGCTCAGCGTATATTCCACCTTCGGCGGAATGCAGTCGTACTGGATCCGCCGGACCATTCCGTGTTCTTCCAGTTCATTCAGCGTCTTGGAAAGCATGGCATCCGTCATGCCCAGCGCGCGGCGGATCTCGCAGAACCGCATGGGCTGATCGTTTTTTCCGAGCTGCCAGAGGATCGGGATCTTCCATTTCTGTCCGATGACTGAAACGGCATACATGATGGGACAGATATCGTCTCCTTCTCTGATCCGTTCCAGGATCTGCTGATATTTCTCTTCACCGGTCATTCGGACGCCCTCACTATTAAAAAAGATAGTACTTGTAAAAATCATTGTAATGATATATCATTTCTATTCGAAAGTAAATAGTTTTCAGACCGTTGTTCAACGGCTGATATCTGGAGGAAAGAATAATGAAAAAACGGATAATTGCGTTATTTCTTTTGGCGGTGATCGCTGTTTTCTCCCTGTCCGCATGCGGAAAGCAGGAGAATGCGAGCGGCGATCTTCTTGACGCCATCAAGAGCCGCGGGTATATGATCGTCGGTACGGAAGGGACCTGGAGCCCGTACACCTATCACGATGAAAATGATGAACTGGTCGGATTCGAGGTAGAAGTAGCCAAGATCATCGCCGACTATCTCGGTGTGGAAGTAAGGTACACGGAGACCGCATGGAGCTCCATCTTCGCCGCTCTCGACGCCGGACAGATCGACATGGTCGTGAACAGTGTGGCCTACACCGAGGAAAGGGCGGAGAAATACGACTTCTCCGAACCGTACAACTACAGCCAGTATGCGTTTATGACTCTGGTCGACAACGACGACATCAACAGCCTTGAAGACGTAAAGGGCAGGATCGCCGCAAACGATCCGACCAGCAATATCGGAAAATTCGCCGAGGCTGCCGGCGTTGAGTTTGATGAGGTGAAAGAGACCGCGCAGGCATTCAGTGAGATCAGAAACGGCCGTGCCGAAGTCATGTTCAGCACGCTGGTCGGACTGACCGACTATTTCAAGCAGCATCCGGAAGATCAGGCCGACTTTAAAGTCATCATCGCCAGCGATCCCGCGCCGACCGGATATGTGCCGGTCCTCAAGGGAAATGAAAAACTTGTTGCGGAAATCAATAAAGCGCTTGAGCAGGCCAAAAACGACGGCACGCTCTCTGCACTTGCAATGAAGTATTTCGGCGTCGACACGACAAAAGGCTGATCTGCCTGTATAATGGATATATTCCGTCTGCCGGAATCCGTTCCGGCAGACATTCCTGTTACAGAACTGAGAAAACAAAATGAACGAACGAATCATCAACGAACTGATCGAGTCTTTTGGGAAACTGTTCATGGCCGGGATCAAGGTTTCGATCCCCCTTACCGTGGCCTCTTTTTCCACAGGGCTCGTCATTGCTTTTCTTGTCGCACTGGTACAGATCGCCAAGGTGCCTGTTCTGAGATATCTGGTGAGAGTTTATGTCTGGATCATCAGATGTTCTCCCATGATCGTTCAGCTGTTTATCGTCTACTTCGGACTGCCCAGCATCGGGATCAAGTTTTCCTCCTTTACCAGCGCCTGGATCGTCATGTCGCTGAGTATCGGCGCGTACTGTTCGGAAACGGTCCGGGCTGCGATTCAGTCCGTGCCGGTGGGACAGCTGGAGGCCTGCTACTGCGATGGGCTGACTTTTTGGCAGGCGATGATCCATGTGGTGGTGCCACAGGCGCTGCGCACGGCGTTTCCGCCGCTGTCCAACTCGGTCATCGGGCTGGTCAAGGACACGTCCCTCGCCTACAACGTCGCGCTGGTCGAGGTGCTTGCGACGGCGCAGAGGATCGCGTCCAGGACTTACGACTATTTCTGGCTTTATATCGAAGCCGGCGTCATTTACCTGATCTTCTGTTCCATTCTCACCGTGATCCAGTCCAAGGCAGAGGCCGCGATTGAGAGGAGAAGATGACATGCTGAATCTTCAGAACGTATACAAGAAATTCGGCGATACCGTCGTTCTGAGAGGCGTCAGTCTGGACGTCAATCAGGGCGACGTGGTCGCGATCCTGGGACCGAGCGGCTCCGGAAAGACAACACTGCTCCGGTGCGCGGGGTACCTCACCAAAGCGGACAGCGGAACGCTGACGATAGACGATGTACAGTACGACATGAAAAGGATCTCTTCCAAAGACCTGAGAGAGTACAGGAAGAAGGTCGGCTTTGTTTTTCAGAACTTCAACCTGTACGGCAACAAAACCGCGCTGGGGAATGTCACACTGGGTCTTACGGTCGCGCAGAAGATGCCGAAAGAAGAAGCGGAGGCAATCGGCAGAGACCTTCTGGAACGGGTCGGACTCGCCGACAGGATGGATTATTACCCGTCGAAACTGTCCGGCGGTCAGCAGCAGCGGGTCGCCATCGCGAGAGCGCTGGCAACAAATCCGGAAGTGGTCTTCTTTGACGAACCGACATCGGCGCTTGACCCGGAACTGACCGGCGAGGTCCTGAACGTGATCAAACAACTCGCCGACGAAGGACGCACGATGATCGTCGTGACCCACGAGATGGAGTTTGCGAGAAAGGTCGCAACGAGAGTCGTCTTCATGGAGGACGGTGTGATCGTGGAAGAGAATACTGCGAAAGAGTTCTTTGAGAACCCGAAAGAAGAACGGACGAAGGAATTTATCTACAAATCGATGACCTGGGCCTCCTCGGAAAAGAAGGAAGACGGCCAGCAGGCATAGAATCAACAGAAATCGATCGATATCGGAGGAAAAAGCATGTATCTCAGAAACGTAGGAATCTTTGTCAAGGATCTGGAAGGCGCCAGGAATTTCTTCGAAAGCTATTTCGGCGCGAAGGTCCTGAAGACTTTCAACAATCCCGCGAAGAATTATTATTCCTATATCATGGAACTGGGCGGACCGGGCTGGATCGAACTGATGAACAAACCGGAGACGGTGGATCTGGGAACGGAACCCAACCGCCTCGGCCTCGCGCATATCTGCATCTGTGCGGAGACCCGCGAGCAGCTCAACACGATCATCGCCAGATTCAAGGAGGACGGTTACACGATCCAGTATGAACCCTCAAAGCCGGACGGCCCCGGCGAAGTGCGCGCGGTCACCTTTGAAGGCATTGTCGTGGAAGTCAATTACGGTTACTGAGAGAAACAGAGTTTCAGCGGCAGTGTGCCTCATAGGGAGAGAATAATGGACAGACTGACACTAACGGAGAAACTGGACCGGCTCGACAGGATCGGGATTGCCAATCTTCCTACTCCTGTTTACAGGATGAACGTGTCCCGCGATCTGGGGAAAAACATCTGGATCAAACGGGATGATTTTACCGGCGCCGAGATGTCCGGGAATAAAGTCAGGAAACTGGAATTCACTATTGCCGAGGCAATGAGGGAAGGAGCGGATGTGCTGATCACAGCCGGCGGGATCCAGTCGAACCATGCCCGCGCGACAGCTGCCGCCGCGGCACGGCTGGGATTGAGTTCCCACCTGGTCCTTGGCGTCTCCAAACCCCCGAAAGATGAGGGGAACTATCTGCTGGACCGGCTGTTCGGAGCGGAGATCACACTGCTGGACGAAAACGGCGGGGTAACGCTCTCCCGGAAAATGGAGCAGGTGGCCGAGGCGTACAGCCAGGAAGGCCGCAGGCCTTATATCATTCCTGTCGGCGCATCGAACGGCGTCGGCAACTTCGGATATCTGAACGCAGTGCGTGAGATCATTGCGCAGGAGAAGGAAACAGGCGTGACTTTCGACGCGATCGTCTGCGCTGTGGGCTCCGGAGGCACATACAGCGGTCTTTATCTCGGAAACAAACTCTTCGGACTCGGACGCCGAATCGTCGGGGTCACCGTATGCGACGATCAGGAATATTTCACGAAGGTATGCGGCTCGATCGTCGACCAGACGCTTGCGTATCTGGGAGAAGGGCCGGACGAAGAAAAAGCATTCTCATTCATCGACGGTTACAAAGGACTCGGATATGCTATCTCGAAAGAGGACGAGCTGAAATTCATTGCGGAGATCGCCGCAAAGGAAGGCGTCGTGCTGGATCCCGTGTACACGGGGAAAGCGTTCTACGGACTGTACAACGAGGTCAAGAAGGGAACCTTCGACGATTGTGAGAACATCCTGTTCATCCATACCGGCGGACAATACGGCCTGTTCCCCAAGCAGGAACAGATAGCAGAGGCCCTGTTCGGCGAAACGGACGGCTGACATATGGCGGGCACGAGCAAGTACGACAGCTTGTGGAAATGGATGTCTGAGAACTGCGGGGACAGTCTCACGCTGACCTTCGGCGAGATCGAAGAGATCTCGGGTGTACCTGTCGACCATTCCTTTCTCAGGTACAAGAAGGAACTGGAACAGTACGGATTCTGCGTCCATAAGATTTCCCTGAAGGAGAGGACGGTCGATTTCCGGCGGCTCCGGTCAAAAGGAAAATAAAAAGAAAGAACACCCGGCAAACGCAGAAAGCGTCTGCCGGTTTTTCGTTGGCGCTTTAGCGGCAAATAAACCCCTGGTTCTGCCAGGGGTTGGAAAAAGCGGAATAGACAACCTCCATGGAAATAGAATGGTGATGGTTACGAAGCATCACATCCCAGATCCAAGGAGGTTGAGAACGAGTGAAAATGAGGTGAAGCATACCGCGCACTCCAGTTACCGCTGTGAGTATCATATCGTGTTTGCGCCAAAGTATAGAAGAAAAGTGATCTATGGACA
>JAEEGL014426538.1_pt1 | contig 25475 bp, 8 predicted proteins | sample 9134231 | NCBI WGS metagenome assembly JAEEGL01 (sample SAMN16246548, study PRJNA631951) | gut metagenome | biome: gut microbiome; feature: rumen; material: fiber-attached | host: Bos | place: Iran: Karaj | collected 2018-10
AGACACGCATGGACGCCTGCGAGGAGGGGATGCCGGAGCGCGGACGGCTCGTCCGCCACGTATTGCCTCTTGGAGAGGCGCATCGCAAGAAAGGCAACCCATTCGGCAAGGGCCGTGAGGTAGGCGGGCGGGCCGCCCGCGCAAGCCCGACATTCTTATGTCCATTGCAATACCCGGAAGCGAAAGCAATTCACCATTGTGGGATTGTGGAATTGTGGGAGTGTGGAATTATGCAATTATGGAATTGCTCCGCCCACTCGTCACTCGTCACTCGTCACTGCCGCGAAGCGGCTCGTCACTCGTCACTGCCGCGCAGCGGCTCGTCACTGCCGCGATGGCCGATTCATCCACCGGGGCCAGCTGCCTTTTTCCGCCCACGATGCAGGTCCGGGCCGAAGGCGAGATTGTGTCCAGCACGTCGGCGAATTCCAGAAGCTGCCGCGGTGTCGTGGACAGCGCCTCGCACCGGAGGCGCTCTTCATCCTCCGGCGTCCGTCCGTCCATGTACAGATCGGCGAAGAGGACCGCCTCTTCCGCCGGGGGACGGTAGGGCTCCAGCCCGGCCACAGTCGAAACCACGAAACGGTCGACGTCGGCGCCGGACCTGACGAACGCCCGAAGCGCCGGACCAAGCGCGCCCATTTTCCGCAGGCTTTCGACCGGGTTCGGATCGCGATAGGACATGCACTCGACGAGACCGTTCGGCCTTACGCCCATGGTCACGCCGTACGCGCCCCCGATTTCGCGGACTTCGCGATGGAGATGCGAAAGCGACAGGATGCTCGCGGCCACCCGCATCGCCCCGGTTGGCCGAATGCCTTCGGGCAATGCGGCGACCCAGGCGGAAAACCCCGTGTCCCCGTCGATTGCGAAAGCTTGCGGACGTCCGTCCGCCGGCGGAATGCGGGACGCCGCCTCGCGCTTTCCCGGGTCGAGCGACGCCAGCAGCGCGTCGAGAAGCCCGTCTGAAAGATTGTCCGTATGGGCGACAATCAGTCCGTCCCTCTTCAGCAGGCGGCGGGGCGCGTTTTCGCACCACCGGACCAGGGTGTCGTCCGCTTTCCGGCCCTGCAGCCAACGCAGCTGGCGCTCCCCGTGAAGGATGTCGGAAGCCGTCCATCGTTCGCCGAGTTCCCGCCGCGCCACGCGCAAGGCCAGGGCCCGCCCGTCGCTTGAGACGTCCCGCTCCGCTGAAATCCGTTTCTGAAGGAGGATCCTCTCGATTTCCCGCACGTCTTCGAACTGCGTTTCAAGGAGCGTTTCCCGTACGAGGTCCAGTGCGGCCGGCGCCTTGTCGGCAAGCGCGGCGATTGAAACTTTGAAGAACCGTCCCCGCTTCGCGGAAATCGCCGAATAGGAAACGCGCCCGACATTCGCCGCGACGAGGGTCTGTAGCTCGAGCGCGGACCGGCGGGATGTCCGGAGCTTGCCGAGAAGCCGTGCAAACAGCGGCAGCGCGGCCAGATCCTCCGCGGCCAGGCCGTCGGCCGGAAAATGGAGATCCAGATAGAAGATGCCGTCCGCCGTCGGTTTGGACACGATGCGAGCCATGCCGTCCGATGACGTGACGGCGCCCTCCACCGGCAATCCCCGCCGCGAAAGGTCCCGGCTTTCGATTCTGGGAAGCTTGGCGACATCCTCGGCGGAATCGTCCCGGTTCTGATAGGCCTTGAGCTCAAGGGAATCACGGACAATGGCGTCGAATTCGGCCGCCGGCAGACTTTTCCGTTTTGACTCCATCGCGGCTCTGTCCTCGGCCGCCTTTCGTTCTGCAAGCGTAGGATCCGGAACGTAGCCCAATTCGGCCCGATGCCCGTTTTCAAGGATCCGCTCGCGAAGGATGCGCTCGAAGAGCCCGTCCGCCGCACCCGATCGAATTCGCCTGTAGATCCCGGTCGTGTCCAGCGAGGCGGACGGTTCCCCTCCGTAAAGCCACGGGCGGAGGACGCGGGAAAAGTAGACGAGCCCCTTCGGCCGACCCGAGTTCATCTCGCGCACGGAGAACTCGTCGCGGTCGATGAGCGAAAACAGCCGTTCCCGGTCGAGCCCTTCGCGGCAAATCCGCCGCAGGGATTCGTCCACCGCCTCGCGGAGCGCCCCGAACCGTTCCTCCGCCGTGTCCTTCAGGATCAGGAAGAGAGGAATCTGCCGGTAGTCGAAACACCCCATGGAGACATCCTTGCAGAGCCCTTGCTCCAGAAGGGCCTTCTTGAGCGGCGCCTCGTTCGATCCGCAGAGATAGCCGCACAGGATGTCCACGGCATGGCCGTACGAGGGATCGCCCGCCGTTCCGACGGACCATCCAAGCGCCAGAATCGCCTTGTCGTCGACGGCCGTCGAAGGATAGGGAATCCGGATCCGGCGCGCCACGGGGGGCTGCGGCCTGATTTCCGCCCGCACGTCAAGCCGTTCGTAGGGGGAGAGGAATGCGTCCAGCTTTTCGAGCGCGTCGGCGACGTTCACGCGACCGTCAAGGAAGACGCGCGCATTTGACGGGTGGTAGAAGCGCCCGTGGAATGCCCGGAAGTCGTCGTAGTCCAGTTCCGGAATCTTCTCCGGGCGTCCGCCGGAGTCGTTTCCGTAGACGGTGTCCGGATACAGCGCGCCCGTGACCTCCCGATACGCCCGGGAGTCCGGCGACGCGAACACCCCCTTCATTTCGTTGAGGACGACGCCGTTGACGGACAGTTCGCCCGCGGCACCGACCTCGTAGTGCCATCCTTCCTGCCGGAATGCCTTGGGGTCCTTCAGCACGAGCGGGTGAAAGACCGCGTCGAGGTAGACGTCGGCCAGGTTCAGGAAGTCGACGTCGTTCCGCGTCGAAAACGGATAGTAGGTCGCGTCGCGGGAGGTCATCGCGTTCATGAACACGCAAACCGAGCTTCTGCGCATCTCGTCGAACGGGCTCTTGACCGGATACTTTTCCGATCCGGCCAACACCGAATGCTCGAGGATGTGGGCGACGCCCGTGTCGTCGGCGGGCAGGGTCTTGAACGCGATGACGAAGGTCTTCACCTCGTCCTCGCGCTCCAGCCACGCAAGCTCGGCGCCGTTCTTTTCATAGGTCATCCGCCACAGCCGCCCTCCGGCATCCGGGATGTCCGCGACGGAATCGACGCGGAAACCGTGGAGACGGCCGCCGACATCAAACGGGGGTGACATAGCCGGGAAGCCCCTCCTTGCGTTTCTTGTCCAGCTCGTCGAACTTGGCCTGCCATTCCTGCGCCTTCGCGTCGTCCTTTTCCACAACTTTCCCCTCCCTGTAGAGAGTCGCAAGCTGCTTCATCGCAAGCAAATCATACTTGCCGTCATCCGTGTCCTCGGCTTCGGCGGCCTTCGACAACCACTCGAGCGCGCGCGGAATGTCCACAGGCGTCCCAATTCCGTGGAGATGGCAGCGTCCGCGGTTGTACCTGCCCTGGCATTTTGTCTTTTGCGAAGACTTGTAATACAATTCAAACGCCTTGTCTTCGTCCTTCTCCAGGCCGAGCAAGCCGTATTCATAGCATTCTCCGAGTTCCGAGGAGGCCACACCTCCCTCCTCCGGATTTCTCGCCGCCACCTCAAGCCACTTCAATGCTTCGCCATCGTTTTGCGCGACGCCATCGCCATCCCGGTACATGCGGAACAACGTTTCCATTCCATAGGGATTGCCGTTTTGAACGGCCTTCATCGTCCATTCATATGCGAGCTTCGCATTGCGTTTGACAACTGTGCCCTTGTAGTACATCCACCCCAGACTGTTTTGGGCCGTCTTGTCTCCACGCTCGGCGGCGGCCTTGAAGCAAGCCACGGCTTTCCCAACGTCCCTGGAGACGCCATCGCCGGAGCGGAACCGCCAGCCCAGCCTCAACAAAACCTTTTGGTTCAATTCGGAATCCAGCCGGTTGAACTGCCCTTCATTCGCTTCAAAGGCGTCGTTCTCGAAATACATGTCCGCCAGCAGTTGCGACACTTTCTTGTAATAATTGAAGAGGTCCTTTCCAATGGTCATCGCCGCCCCCAGCAGTTCAAAGGCCTTTTCGCGGTCACGCTCAACGCCGATCCCCATGAACAAACAGCGGCCATATTCGTATTTTGCCCGAACGCTCCTCTTCCTAGAAGCCTCCTTGTACAACGCGATCGCCTTGCCAAGGTCTTGCTCCTTCCCCAGTTCTCCGCACTCGTAGCAATGCCCCAGTTCAGCCAATGCGGTGGCATGCCTCTTTTCCCCCGCGGCCTCAAGCCATTTTAAAGACTCCTCATCGTTTGGGGCCACGCCGTCCCCGTCCCTGTAAATCCGCGACAGCTCCAGCATCGCAAAGCCGCTGCCAAGAGCGGCCGCCTTTTCAAACCAATGCCGCGCTTTCGCGGAATCCTTTGCGACCTTCTCGCCCCGGTAATACAAAAGGCCAAGATCCTCCTGGGCGTCATCGTCGCCACGGCTGGCGGCAGCCTCAAGAAAGGCGATGCCCTTTTCCACGTCCCTTGGCACGCCAAGTCCGTTGACGTAGGCCTTCCCCATCTTCTTCAGGCACTGCACGTTTCCAAGCGCCGCCGACCTCCGATACCATTGGCGCGACACTTCAACGTCGTTTTCCACGCCGTCGCCGTACTGATACAACGTGCCCATCACACTCATCGCCATGTCATCCGCATAGGTGACGTTCTTCTCCGCGTCGGCGCAAATCCCATACCACCGTTTGGCGGCTTCCGGAGATTTGCCTGTGAAAATGCCCGTTTCATAGCTGGTGGCCAATCTCTGCGCACAGCAGAGGTTCCCATTGTTGGCGCCCGTCAGAAAGGCGCGCAACCCAATCCTCACATTCTTTTCGACGTCCAATCCCTCGGTGTAGATCCGGCCGATGTAGTAAAAGAGATAGATCACCTTCCAGCGGATTTCCTCAGGCGCCGCGCGCCAAACCAAGGCGGCCTTCCTGAACCAGGAAAGAGCCTGCTTGTAATCCTTTGCAATGCCGTCATACCCTCTGAAATACATCTTTCCCAAGCCAACCATGGCGGCGGCGTTTCCCTTGTCCGCCGCCGTTTCATACCACTCCTTGGCCTTGGCGATGTCAAAGTCGCATCCCAATCCGCGTTCAAACAGGAATCCCAGTTCCTCCATTGCCCCGGCGTGGCCTTGCGCCGCCGCCTTCTCAAACCATGTCTTTGCGGCGGCGTAGTCATGCGTCCCGCCGTTGCCTTCGAGGGCTCGCAGACCATTGCGATACTGGGCCTCCGCCTCCAGGTTGGCCAGATAGGACTTGCCAAGCGCGCTGCCCTTGTCCGCGGCCTTGCCGTAAAGCTCCTTTGCCTTTTCACCGTCGCAGTTGACGCCCCAGCCCTCCTCGTACGCCCGTCCAAGCAGCGCGACGGCGTCCGCGTCTTCCTGGTTTGACGCCAGCCGGGCCAGCCTGACCGCTTCCGCATAGTCCTTGTCCACGCCCTTTCCGAAGAACAGGAACTCCGCCAGCTTGCGTTGCGCGACGGCGCTGTCGTTCGCGACGGCGGAACGGTACCAGGCGGCGGCCTTTGGGAGGTCGACCTCCATGCCGACGCCATCCTCCAACATTCTTCCGAGGGCGACCATGGCCGCCGAATTGCCGCGTTCGGCGGCCTTCTGGTATTTCGCGACCGCTATCGGAAGGCTTCGCCGGACGCCAAGGCCGTTCTCGTATAGATAGCCCATCCGCTCCATGGCGCGGGTGTCCCCCTTGCGCTCGGCCAGGGTCAAGTAGCGCTTGGCCGCCTTGTAGTCGATCTCCACGCCATCGCCCGTGGCGTATGCCGCGCCCACGGCCGCCAGCGCCTGGACATGCCCCTTCTGCGCCGCCCGCTCGAACCAGCGGAACGCCGCGGACGAATCCTTCGCCACGCCGATGCCATCCGCGTAAAGCATGCCGACGCCGTACTGGTAGTCGGTGTCCCCTGTCTGCGCCCTGGAGAGCGCGGCGTCGAACCATTTCTCATCGTGGGTGTCTATGCCGTCCCCCACCAGGCGCGTGGCGAAGGGAATTGAACAGGGTTTGATCCTTCCGCAAAGATCCAGGACCTCCATGTACTTCCGCGTGGCGAGGCTGTGGTCGCCGCACTTCAGGTTCTCTTCCGCGTCACGCCAGGCTTCGTCCAGCCTGGACAGTTCCCCGTACGGGAGCATGCGGGCGATTGAATGGTAGGCGCCTTCGGCCTCGGTCCTCCAATAGGCCGCGTCATCCCCGAAGATTTCATCAAGGCCGGCGTCATAGTCCTCCGCCTTCGCATCGACGGAGACGACCTCCTTCGCGGACACTTCGGCCGTCACGCCCGCATCTGCCGCCTCCTTTCGGAGGAAATCCTTTGTCAGCTTCTCGTAGAACGAATCAAGGTAGTACATGTCGTACTTCGGGCCGTTCTTGAAGCGGATGGCGTCAATGTCCGGCGGAAGCTTCGGGGGAAATTCAAAATCCGGAAGCATGACGGGCACGACATTCTTCCTGTTGTACAGCGCGGTGGCGAGCTCCATGCGCATCCAGTCGTCCTCGCGCCTGCAACCCTTCAGCGTCCGGTCAAAGCACCCCTTGCTGAGCAGCACGATGAAGTTCCCGCATTCGGCGATGCGGCGCAGCAGCTCCTCGTTGAAATTGCCGCTCTTGAGCGTGTCCATGTCGAAACTGACGGAATACCCCTCCTTCGTCAGCCGCTCGTACATGAGGCGGGCGTCAGCCGCGCCCCCGTCCCTGCGATAGGAGATGAAGACTTCGAACCGAGGGACAATGGCCGGCTCCGGGGGCGCCAGATTGGGAGCGATTGGCGCCGGTTGCGGGGAAAACTCCCGTTCCACCTGCTCGATGAGGACGAGCTGCTTTCGCTTGTCGATTCCAAGTTCCCTTCCCGTCTCGCAAAGAACCTTCCGCTCCTCCGTGTCGATTACGCCGTCGTTTCCCTTGAACCGCCGCGCCTGGCTCAAAAACGCCTCCTCCGCCTCCTTCCGCTCCTGCTCTCTGGCAATGGTCACGTCCTTGAATCGCGCCGCGATCTTCTCCACGGATTCATTGAACAGCTTCTCGAGGTTCAGTTCGGAAACCTCGAGCACCTTCATTGGCGCGAGCTTCTCCGGCAAATTGTCCGGGAATGAGACCGGCGTACCGGTCGGCGCGACCGGAACCAGGTTTACGCCGCAGTCCATGACGTGTTCAAGTTCATTTCGCACCCAGTCACCATCGTTGGCGCAGCGGACAAGCGCCCCCTCCGTCATCAGGAAGAGGACGTTCTTCGACTGCTCGATGGCCTCGTACAGCTTTTCGTTGAACTTGCCGTCCGTCAGTTCCTCCATGTCGAAGAACACACGCAAACCCAGTTTCTCCAGGGCCTGCTGCAAATTGCGGGCGATGAATGCGCCTTTGTCGCGCCGGTAGCTGATGAAGACGTCGTATGACATGGCAGTCTCGTCGGTTGAATGAGGGTTAACGTCATCGCGCGGGGACGAACTCCAGCGCCGCCATCGCGGCGATGGAGACACGGTCCAGTTCCTTCGTGGAGTCGTCAAGCCGGTCGAACGGCTTGAGGTCCCAGTGCTGGAACGCTTTCTTCTTCGCCTCCTTGTCCTCCCCGTCGACGGGCTTTTCGCAGAGCGCCCATCCGGCCAGCAGGCGTTCCGTCCACCAGCGGTTGTGCTCCGCGCGGAGCATCCGCCCGCGCACGGAGACGTCCGTCGCGAAGCCGGGGAAGGCGGCCGCCCGCTCCCGGAGGGCGTCCGCGCAGTTGACGCTCGACCAGCGCGCCCACCGCGGGACCCCGTGCCAGCGCCGGAACGCCAGGTCGCGGTTCCAGACGGATTTCGCGACGTCCGCCAAGTCGGCGGCGTCGGCCTTCGGCAACGCCACCTGCGGCACGCCGTCTTGTTTGAAGGCGACGTCGTAGAAGTAGTTGACCGCGCTTCCGCCGGCCTGGCGGGCCGGATCCATCCACGGCAGGACGTCCGTCATCCCGAAGAACCGGAGCTTCGCGCGGTCCCCGCCCGTCTTGAGGAAGGCCTTGGAAGGGCACTTCCCGGAAAGCGTCTGCTGCCACACGAGGATCGAGACGTCCATGCGGCGAAGGGCGTTCGGAAGCGCGAGATAGGTCCTGACGGCGGCGTCGGCGTCCGCGCTGGGCGGTGCGATGACGACCGTCACCGCCGTCTTCGGGTCGGCGGCCGCTGCGAGCATCAGGTCGCCCGCCTCGTCCGAGCAGCCGTCGGTTTCCAGGAAGACCGCCTCCGTTTCGGGCAGCGCCTCCAGGACGCGATGTTCGGGCAGGCACGGGCCGGGGCCGGGGTCCGCGTCGAAAAGGGTGATCTTGCAGTGCCGGCCTTCGGCGCCGTAGGTCATGAGCGGCATCGCGAAGCGCGCCATCGCCCGCCCCATCGGGCCCGCGCCGAGAATGAAGAGTTCGACCCGCTCCGCGTCCGGACGGTAGCGAAGCGGGAGATAGGCGTCGCCCTCCCGGCCCGGGCCGCCGTCGTCCGCGCCCTTCGCCGACCAGCAGCGCCACGCCCAGCTTTCATAGTAGTTGAACGGCTCCAGGTCGATCCGGTCGTCGTTCTCGGCGAACCCCTCCTCGGACACGGTCAGCGACTGCGCGTAGAGGACGGGGTTCCCGATGTGGAGATGGACCTTGAGGGGCTGTCGGCCGTTTCCGGGCCGTGCTCCGATGCGCGTGCGGACGAGGCGCTCCAAGTGCAGGTTTCCGCCGTCGTTGTCGGATTCGTCGCGCTCGCCCAGGATCACGATGCGGCGGCTCCGCTCCGGGCGGCAGTCCCGCAGCAGGTCTTCGTCGGCGTCGATCCGCCCGTTGTAGATGAAGACGCGCTTCGCGAGGGCGGCCTCCAACCCCTGGTCGAGTTCGCTGCGGATGTCGCCGGCGGGGACGCCCGAGACCACGAGGACCTCCCTGCATTCCCCGAGCAGCGCCTTGACGCAGGCCACGCCCTGGAAGTCCCAGCCGACCACGAGGCCGTGGTTGCGGAACCGGTAGCGGACGAGGCCGGCGTCGATCTTGTCCTTCCGCCCCGCGAACGCGTTGGCGACGGCGCCCGCGACGAAGCCGTAGAGGACCATGCCGATGAACCAGGAGAGGAGCGCCACCGCCAGGACCACCGGCGCGCCGAAGGCGTTGCCGCTCTCCGCCGCCACCGTGTCGAGGTCGTCGAGCGTCCCGGCCATCGAGCCGCCGTCGGTGATCTGGCGGAACCCCCAGAACGTCTGCGAGTAGATGTCCGGGGCCGCATGGTGCGTCGCCCAGTTGCGCAGGCACGTCCCAGCCGCCGAGAAGACCAGGATGACGACGACGGAGAAGGCGATTTGAAGTCCCACGCGGGAAAACAGGTATCGGTCGAAGAACTTTTTCATGGCTTGCAGGTTTCTCTCCTTGTCAACTAGTATATCACAGAAGGGGTCAGTCACTGTCGCGCAGCGGCCAGCACGATGCCGGTGTCGCGCTTGATTTCTTCGCGGATGGCGGCTTCGAGGGCCTTTTGCGTCCCGAGAATCACGGCCCGCTTCTTTGCGCGGGTGATGCCGGTATAGATGAGCTGGCATTTGAGAAGCGGATGCGTCTCGTCGTCCGGCAGCACCACGAGGACGTTGCCGTATTCGGACCCCTGGCTCTTGTGGACCGTGATCGCGTAGGCGAGTTCGTGTTCCGGCAGGAGGGCGACGGGGCAGGAGACGACTTCCGTCCCGCGTGGAAAGACCGCGTAGACATCGTCCCCGCGCTTGACCGTCACGCCGACGTCGCCGTTGAAGAGCTTCAGCGACGGCGTGTTCTTCGTCACGATCACCGGGATGCCGCCCTTGACCAGCGGCTCCGGCGGGTTCCGGCCGAGACGGTTGTCGACGAGAAGATCGTTCACGTGCCGGACGCCGAAGGGGCCCTTTCGCACGACCGTGAGAATGCGCGACTCGTCGAGCTTCCTGAAAAGATCGTGGAGGTCGGCCTCGGTCCATTCCCTGACCGGCTTGTCGAGGCGCGCGACCTTGTCCGCCAGCGCCGCGAGCTCCCCTTTCTTGCCGAGGCCGTTCGCCTCGGCCCACTCGAGCAGGAGGGCGTCCACCCCTTCGCGGAACTTCCCGTCCTTCTTGGCCGGCTTGGCCAGTTCGTAGAAGAAGCAGCCGTCCTCGGTTCCCTTGTCGGCGAGGACGTCGGTCCATTTCCCGTCGCCCGTCCGCGGCAGCCGTGACTTGAGGATCGACGCGCTCTCGCGGCGATTGAACTCGTCGGCGCATTTCTTCAGGAGTCCGTCTTCACTGAATCGGTGCGACTTGGTGAGCTCGACGAGGGCGCCCCTGCCCGTCAGGTCCTCCTTGCAGATCGTCGTCAGGTCGCCCAGCACGGCGCCGGCGTCTACGGACGGGAGCTGGTTCCTGTCGCCGAGCAGGACGAGCCGGCAGTCCGTCCGCAGGGCGGAGAGCAGCGTCCGCATCAGGAGCAGGTCCACCATCGAGCATTCGTCCACGACGACCAGCCGGTGCGGGAGGGGATTCTCGGCGGTGAAACGCCAGTTCGGGGCATACCCTTCGAGAAGGCGGTGGACCGTCTTTCCCTCGAGCTTGGAAATCTCCGCGCAGGTGTCCTCGTCGGCCGGGTCGCACTTCACGGCGCTTGCGCATTGGCCAGCCAGCGCCTCGCTCATCCGCTGCGCGGCGCGCGCGGTGGGCGCGGCGAGCGCCACGTCGGCGGGCGTCAGCCCGGTCTTCCGGAAGAGGGCGCGCAGGACCGAGCACAGGATGGTCGTCTTGCCCGTCCCGGGACCGCCGGTCACGACGGTGAAGCGGTTCTCGACGGCGGCGCGCACGGCCTTTTTCTGGTTGGCGTCGAGGGGTTCCCCCTTGACGGACCCGTCCTCCTGCCTGCGCAGATACGTCGAGACGGCGTCGAGCTCGGCGTCCGACAGGGTGTCGCCGCTCCCTCCAATCCGATTTTTGAACGCATCGCCGACCTCCTGAAAGGCCGCGCCGAATCTGGCGAAATACCAGTATCCCCGGTCGTCCCTGCCGACGATGTCGCCCTTGAGCAGGTCGGCGGCCGCGACTGCCGCGCCCCACTCGGCCGCGACTGCAGCCCGCAACGCGCTGGTGGATTCAGGGGCCTCCTCGTCGCCCTCCCGGCGACGGCAGGCGTCCGCCAGAAGGCCGCCGCCCAGGTTCTCTTCGCGCCCGGGATTGAAGACGGTGTTGCCGTCGCGAAGAGACGCGAACATCGCCGCGAGGAAGATGTAGGCGTGCGGCCCGGCGGCCGGCCTCCGCTCGACGACGTCCCGCGCCGTCTGCAGTTCGCCGAGCGAGACGGCGCGGTACGCCAGAAGTTGCGCGAGGAGGCCGCGGACCTTCTCCGCCTCGTCTCCGCCGTTTGGAATTCCGAAGAGTTCCAGTTTCCTTGTCGCTTCGTCGGTCGTCATTTCGTCGCCTCCTCGTTGGTCTCCTCGTCCGCCCCGAACTGGCTTTTCGCAATCTCGCGGCGGTACCTTTCGACGGTCGCGTCGTCGAGCGGCGTCGGGGCAATGACGCATTGCGTTCCGTCGGACCCGCCGCGCACGAACAGATAGGCCACGCCGGCAAGGGACAGATCGCGGCCCTTTAGCCAGGCGTCGGCCGCGAGGACGTAGAGCTGGTACTGCAGATGGTAGTTCTCCTTGTCCATCACCGCCTCCGCCCGGTCCTCGTCGGTCTTCCCGGCTTTATTCGCCAGCGAATTCGTCTTCCAGTCGATGATGAAGACCTTTTTCCCGATGCGGACGAGCAGGTCGATCTTGCCGTTGAGCGCGTCCTCGCGTTCGTCCGGCAGGCCGAAGAGCTTCGTCTCGGAGACGACGAACTCCGTCTCGGCGAGGCGGTTCGCCCTGGAGACGTCGCGCAGCCGGAACGAATGGCCACCGACGGAAATGTCGGCGTCGAGCGCGTTTCGGGCCATCCGGAAGAGGATCTCCTCGGTGGAGACGGCATCCTCGCCCTCGCCGGCGGCGCGGTTCTTGATCGAATGCTTGCGCATCTTCTGGCGGATCAGGTCGAAGAGCTTGGAATCCCCCTTCTCCATTCCGTCGGCGAAGGCGTTCGTGAAGCCGACCTCGCCGGAGGACTCGTCGTTCTTGCAGAGCGCCTCCATGATCTCGTGGAAGGCGTTTCCGGCCACTCTTCCACCGGGAAGGAGGCCCGACGACGGCTCGTCCGGCTCGTCGGCGGCTCCGTCGCCGGGCACGGCGCCCTTCAGTTCGGCCTCGGGGGTCGTTTTGTCCTTTTTCGAATGCGCCTCGTCCTTGGAGGCGTGCGGCATCGCCGAGAAGGAATCCCACCGGAGACGGAGGCGCTTGTTCCAATACAGCTTCGAGAGTTCCTCGGCGGTCGGGATCCCGCCGGCCTCGGCGGGCGTTTCGGCGGGCGTTTCGGCAGACGACCCGCCTGCGTCAGCGGCCGGCGTCGCCATCGCGGCCAAACCATCCGCCCCATCGCCCCCATGCGTTCCATCCGCCTTGACAAGCTTTTTGAGCTTCTCGACCTCGACTAGTCTCCTGTCGATTCCGCCTTTGTCTGGCGGGAAGAAGGCGTCTTCGACGGGACGCAAAACGGAGAACCAGGTCTGGATGGCCTTGCAGAGGAAGCCGTTCGGGCCGGCGGCCAGGGCGGAATCCTTGCTGCCAAGGCCCGAACCCTGCACCTCCTCCCGCTTCGACCAGGGGAGGTAGAGAAGGCGCTCGGCGCGCGTCAGGGCGACGTAGGCCAGCCGCCGGCGCTCTTCGTAGATCGCCGGCCATTCGTCCTTGTTGGGGGTCATCTTCGCGTTGACCAGGGGCGAAAAGCCGTAGGCCAGGAAAACGACCGGGAACTCGAGCCCCTTCGACGCGTGCATCGTCATGATCTTCACGCGGTCCGCGTCGCTCTCCTTTTCGTAGAGCTCTCCGTTCTCGCCGGCCTTCCGGTCGGTCTTGCGCCAGTCGCGAAGCGCGTCGGAGAAGTCGGCGACGGTCTGGGCGGTCCGGCCGCGCTTCGCGAGCAGAAGGTCGAAAATCTGGCGCACGGCGGCGCGTGTGCGGTTGAAGGCGCAGACATCCGTCCGCGGAGAGGCGGTCGCCGCAGGGCATTCGGACATCGCCGCCTCGAAGAACTGGCTCCACTTCCGCTCGCGGGCGAGGTCGCGGAGCTTCTCGGCGAAGGCGTCGAACGCCTTGAAACGGGCGAACGCAGGCAGCTGCCCGGGCCTGACGCCGAACATCGGCGAAAGGAGGAGCGCCGCGCGGTTGCCGCTTCCGTTCGGGTTCGCCAGATAGTCGAGGAGCGCCAGGACGCCTTCGGCCTCCGGCGAAGCGAAGATCCCCCGCTGCTTGTACTGCCCGTAGGGGATGCCGTGCTTCGCCAGAATCCGCCGCGCAACGGCCGCGTCGGGGTTCGTGTCCACGAGAACGCACATCTCCCCATATTTGTACGGCGTCGCGGAATTCTTCCCGTGCAGCCGCTTCATCTCCTTCACGGCGTTCTCCATGAAGACGGGCAGGCACCTGCGCTTGTTGCCGAGGTTGCCCCTTTCGGATGGTTGAATCCCATCGGGAAGGGACTCGACAAGCCGGACGGGATCCGGCTCGACCGAATGGCCGTCGAACTTCTTGTTCCCTTTTATGGGATAACGGACGTCACGATACGGAATGCCTTCGCCGGCCGCGCCGTCCTTGAACCAGTCCGCGCCCGGCTTTTCCTCCTCGGCATTGCGGAAGAAGACGTTGAACGCATCGACGAGCGGCCTGGTCGCACGGTAGGTCTCCTCGAGCGTCTGCGTCTGTTCGGGGGGGCCGGCCGAAATCACATCCCGGGCTTTGCGGTAGACGCCCACGTCCGCGCCGCGGAACGAGTAGATCGACTGCTTGGGATCGCCGACGACGATCAGGAATCCCTGCTTCGGTTCCGGGACGTCGGCGCCGTCGGGGTGGTTCTTCTCGGCGGCGAAAAGCGTGCGGAAGATGTTCCACTGGTTGGCGTCCGTGTCCTGGAACTCGTCCACCAGCGCGACGCGGTAGCGCCGGCGGATGGAATCGAGAAAGCGCGCGTGCGTCACCGGATCGGCGGCGGGCGGATCGTTCGCCACCACCCGGGCGGCGCGCGTGACCAGGTCGTCGAAGGTCAGCAGCGCGGCGGCCTTCTTGAGTTCCTCGAAGCGCGGACGGGCCAGCTCCAGAAGCTTGATGGCGAGTTCCTTCTTCCCCTTTCCGGCCTGGGCATCGGTCAGTTTGCCCAACGCGGCGACAAGGGCCGCAACGGGATCCTTGCCGTCGGAGAACGAATCAAAAAGGTCTCCGCTTGCCCCGTCTGGGAGGGAAACGCCTTCCCAGGCCGTGATTCTGGGATTGGCCGTGCGTCCGGGGACGTACTGCCCGAACCAGTTTCCAAATGACTCTCCGTCCGGCTTCGCCAAGGCGTCGAAGGCGTTGGAAAGCCATTCATAGAATGCGGGAGTCCCCCTTGAAAAACGGGCATTCTTGAGAACATATTCGCCGATGTTCCCGTGCCCGAGCGCGCACAGTCCGCGATGGGCTTCCGCGACTGCGGTCCGGGCGGCGGCGACGGAGTCGTCGAGCTCCTTCAGCCAGTCTTCGGGGCCGCCGCGCTGGACGCGCTTTTCGACTTCCTTCACCAGTTCCCCGATGGTATCCTTCTCCGCAGCGGACACCGCCTGGAAGAGCCCGTCGGGGCAGTGCTTCGCGAAATCCGCGCTCTTCAGCGCCTCGAGGACGGCCCGGTGCGCCGGGTCTCCGCTGTCGCCGCCGATTTCGCATCGCATCGGGACGCCGGTCTCAAAGGCGTATTCGGTCAGGATCCGCCGGCAGAACGCGTGGATCGTGCAGATCGTCATCTCGTCGAAATCGGGCGGGAGCATGCCCGCTTCGTCCAGCGCCTGGCGGATGCGGTTCTCAAGTTCGCCCGCGGCCTTCTCCGTGAAGGTGACGACGAGGATGTTCCGGGCGTCGTAGTGCAGTTGGCAGACCATCTTCAGCACGACGCTTTCAAGCGCGTAGGTCTTGCCCGTGCCTGCCGACGCCTCGATGATGGCGTCGTGCGCGTAGTCGATCCGGTTCCACGGATACTGGGGGTTTTCCAGCCTGTCTTTCAGCTCGTCTTCGTCCATCTTGCGCCTCCTATTCCTTCGCGCCCGCCGGCCATTCCGTACGCTCGCCGGCCATCGGGGCCTCCAGCAGCGTCCGGTAGCGGTCCTTCACCATTCCGAGGTCGTCCCCTTCGGGCGTCCGGCCCAGCGACTCGAGCGTCGACGAGAGGACCAGATTGTTGTCGAATGTCTTTTCGCCGCCGCCGAAATAGTCGCCGGACGGGAACGAAGCAATGACGATCTTCCAGTCCTCGTCGGATTCCGGAACCCATCTGGCGGCGGCGGCCGGCTCGTCCTTCTTTTCCTGGGCCTTCTTTTGCCTCCGACCGTCCTTCTCCCGGGCATCCTTCTCCCGGGCCTCCTCCGCCTGGTCCTTCTCCGCCCGGGCCTTCTCCGCCCGGGCCTTCTCGTGGGCCTTCGTAAAGGCCGCCGCGAGGTCCGGGCAGCCAAAGTCGAGATATGCGCCGTCCGCGTCCGGGGCGTCCAGGTAGTGCAGATAGGCCGCCGAGACCTCGTCGAGCCATGCCTTCGCCTTCGCGCGCGTGGTCGTCCACGTCCAGACGTTGAAGAGGATCTCGCCCATGTCGGCGATGCCGACCCGAAGGGAGCGCTCGTCGTCGTCTTCCGCGCCGGCGACCATCGCCATCCAAGTCGCGAAGGGCTCCAAAACGGCCTTGGGCGGGAAGGACGTCCGCTCGATCGTTTCCTTTCCGCGTTTCACTTTCCGCTCGTCGCCGCACTTGTTGAACAGAAGGACCGAGTTCAGGCGCCCCGAAACGCCCCAGCCCTTTGTCTGGCCGGTGACGAGCCGTTCCGGAAGGGACTTCGCGGCGTCCGCGGCGGCAACGGTCCGCACGGGATCGGGCTTTTCGCCGGCCGCCTTGCGGAATCCGTCCACGAACGCCTTGAGCGCCTTCAGGCCCGCCGCCTTTTCCTCCAGGTTTTTGGAAACCTTGTCGATTGTGTACTTCTCGAAGAAGTCGCCGGCCTCGGGAAGCTCCCCGGGCAACTCCCCGCGATTGGCGAAACGCGCATAGACGCCTTTCACGTCGGGCGTGGTCCCGTCGTCGGGCACGGCGTTCAGAAGGTCCTCGTCAAAGCCCCGGCGGGACGGGCCCTGCTTTTCAAGCTCGAGCGGCGCGTCGGGGGCGATGGCGCAGTCGCGGTAGCCTTCGACGCCGATGCCCAGGTAGTGCTGCAGGACCGCGCGGAGCGGCGATTCGAGGAACTTCGCAAGATGCTTCGCGTCGATCGGGACGCGCCCGGTCGACGGGTCGGCCCCATCTCCGGCTGGTTCCCTCCCGCCGGCGGCGACCTCGCGCGCGATGCGGCGCTCGACGGCCGAGTATGTCGGGACAAGGCCCGCATACCAGCTTTTCGTCCACTTGATCGGGGCCACGGGGTCCTCGACGAGATCCCTCTCGGGATGGTCGGGATGGTGGAAGTTGTCTGGCTCGCCGCGCTCGACGAGGGGGATCCACACTTCGCCGAACTTCGGCGGAACCGACTTCCCGTCCTCCGTCCGCGGCTTCAGGACATGCTCCTCCAGGAACTTCTCCAATTCGCGGACCATGCCGGACTGGAACAGCGCGGCGTCGCGGACGGGATCCAGGCAGGGATACGTGAGCACGAGCCGGTCCTTCACGGCCATCAGCGTCTCCAGGAGGAGATGCTTCTTCACCGCCGTGGGCTGGACGTCGCCCAGCGTCCGGGCCGCGCCGAAAATCTCGAGCGTCGTGGCGGAGTCGCGGCCGGGGAACATCCCCTCGCCCATTCCGAGTATGAAGACCTGCTTGAACGGGACGGGCCGCATCGGCTGGAGGCCGGCGATCGTGACGCCTTTCGTGAGGTAGCTCCCCCGCCGGCACTTGACGCCGCCGACGAACTCCTCCACGGCCGCCACGACGAAATCGAGCCGCTGGGACGCCTTGACGACATGGAGGGAGGAAAGCGTCGCGAAGACCTGACCTTTCACGGGCCCCTCCAGCTTGTCGTCGTGCCCCACGGCCAGAAACTCGTTCGCGACGCGCCGCAGTTCGCCGGCCCAGGTCGGATCGCCGCCCTCTTCGTCCTTCTTCTCCGGCGGATTCGCGCACCGGAGCGTCTTTCCGGCCAAGGACGACAGCTCGCGGTGGAGCGTCTCGACGATCTCCGAGAACCTCAGCGCCGAACCGTCGCCGCCCTCCCAGACGGTCAGGTCGTCCCCGCCCGTCGCCACGCGGCCGAGCCGGAGGCGCCGCAACGCCTGGTCCCAGGACATGTTTCCGAAGTCCTTCGTCCCGTCGAAGCCGTCGAACGCCCCGATGCCCTTGGTGCAGCGGCGCCACTCCACGACGTCGTCCGGACCGAATGAAAGCGCGCGCTGCACGCACGGGTTGTCGAGGACGGCGAAGAGCGTTTTGCGGGAAAGGCCCTCGCGGGCCAGCGCCATCAAGTCCAGGAAGCCCTTCAGATAGGCGCTGTCCTCGGAGGCGGTGGTGTCGACGAGCGCGTAGGGGATCTGCCCGCGCCCGTCGAAGACGGCCTCGATCACGGGGCGGTAGGTCGCCATGTCCGGCACGAGGACGGCGATGTCGGAGAACAGGCAGTCGCCCCACGGGCGGTCGCCGGGCGTCCCCTTCGGCTTCCACACGGCGCCGAGGATGGCGTTGTGGACCGTCTCGACCTCGCGTCGGATGCCGGGCGCGGCGACGACCTGGATGGAGGCGTCCTGATCCTGCCTCTCCTTCCAGACTTCGTCCATCCGGTTGCGGACCGAGGCCTGGACCTTCTCGAGCATCGTGGGCCCGACGCCGGCGGCGGACGACAGCTCAAACATCGTCGTTCCGTCCTGTTCTTCGAGATCCACGAGGAGCCGCAGGGTCTCGCGTCCGGCGCGGCCCCACTGACGGAGCAGAGAGCTCTCGGGCGCGGCGTCACCAGTGTCGGAGGCCGGATTCTCGTAGAGGTCTTTGTCGACCTCCGACCTCCTGACCTTCCGCAGGCGCGCCTCAATGGACTCCTCCCGCTTCGTCTGGATGTCGCCCCAGTATTCCAGGCAGACATTGTTGTAGTAGAAGAAGATGTCGTGCTTCCTCGCGAGCCAGTGGAGAATCTTCGCCTGGAGCGGCGAGAGCGTGGAAAGTCCGAAGAAGTAGATTGTGCGCTTGTCGCCGGACGGTCCGGCGCATTTCTCCAGCACCCGGTCGAAAAGCTGGCGCAGCGAGAGGCGGTCGCCGTCCGGCGGATAGAGCCCGTTCTGCCCGAAGAGCTTCCGCGCGAGGGTCGCCTCGGCCGCCTCGATGCTTCCGGCGTCCTTCGCCTTCCCTCCTTCGAGCCAGTTCGCCACGATCTCCTCCCGGTATTCCTCGTACTTGTCCATCAGGTCCGCGAGCTTGACGGAGAGCTGCCAGGCCATCCGGGCCTTCTCAAGGGAGTCGATCGAGAACGCACCGCCGTCGCCGCCCGCGATGTAACGCCGGAACGGCGCCAGCGCCGGATCGGCGTCTTCAAGAAGGATGGACAGGATGCCGGTGGAGTAGGCGTTCATCGGCAGCAGCTGGGGCCGATTCCCGTCGAAGCAGCCGGCAAGCAGCTTGAAAAGGCAGTCCTCGACGAACGGGAACTCAATCCCCATGCAAAGCGAGGGATTTTTTCCCAGCTTGCCGATGCGGAGCCACCTCGCGAGATTCGTGTTCGGCACGACGACCGTCGAGAAGGCGAAGGGGTCGCTCTTTTCGCGCTCGTTCCGCAGCTTCTCTCTCAGGTTGTCCGCAAGATCCTCGATCTTGTCGCTGTAGTAAATCGTCAAAGACATGCGCGTCTCCTTTTATCAATTAGTATATCACAGAGGGAGGAGAAAATTTAGGTTGGCGGCGGCCCCGACTCTCAAAACTCTGCGTTCCTCTGCCTCTCTGCGCCTGCCGGCGGCATCTGGGAGAGAGGAGTTGATACTGGCAATTGGAAATTGGCCATTTGCACACTTTCACATTTGCACATTTACAGCGAAACTGTTTAGTGTGTAAGTGTGAAAATGTGCAAGTGTGAAAATGCGTAAGCTGCCCGGCATCGTCCGGGCCGGCGGAACGTTAGCGGAGCCTTGAACCAATCGGCGTTTACAAAGACTCCAAATCCTATCAAAAAACCTTTGTGTTCTCTGCGTTCTTTGCGGCTAAAGACCATACCGCTTCTTCCCCACGCGCGCAGATAGGAGATAGGGGATAGGAGATATCCGGCGCTCCCAACTCTCAAAACCCTCTGCGTTCCTCTGCCTCTCTGCGCCTGCCGGCGGCTTCTGGGAGAGAGGAGGTTGGGAGTTCGGGAGAAAAGTCATTATGAGTGTGGGCCCAGTTGATACTGGCAACTGGCAATTGACCGCTTGCACACTTTCACATTTGCACATTTGCACCGGAGCTGTTTAGTGTGTAAGTGTGCAAGTGTGAAAATGTGTAAGCTCCCAGTATTCAGTACCAGTGTCAGCGCACACGGGAGGGCCCGGCATCGTCCGGGCCGGCGGAACGTTAGTGGAGCCTTGAACCAATCGGAGTTTTCAACAAATACTCCAAATCTCCCGCTCTCCCCTCTCCCGGAAGCGAAAGCAACTTTCTCGCACGTGCGCAAGGCGGCCGCGACGGAGCGCGGCCCTCCCGGAGACCTGCGGACTCCTTTTGGCATCCGGCGCACCCGGGACGCGCCAGTTGATACTGGCAATTGGAAATTATCCGCTTGCACACTTTCACATTTGCACATTTGCGGCGGAGCCGTTCAGTGTGTAAGTGTGCAAGTGTGAAAATGTGCAAGTATCCAGTATTCAGTACCCGTGTCAGCGCACATGGGAGGGCCCGGCATCGTCACTGCGCCGCAGGGCCCCGGTTTCCCGAAATGATTGGATGACAGTGTTCAAATCCTCCTGTTCCCAATCACCGTCCTGACGGAACGGGATGGTTTCCGAGTCGATTTCTTGGCCGTTCTCGTCAAGTACGCGCACTGAAATTTCCATCTCATCGCCCGTAGTCTTGTAATAATCTATGGACAGATGCAGGTTCTCACGATTAAGCCCTTCCGCTCGCCACGCCGGGGTCAAGAACAACAGCAGGGAAGTTCCGTTCCAGCCATTGAACTCCGGCTTCCACGGATTGTCCCCATTCGAGCGAAAACGTCCTTCGCGCCACGGTTCCGAATCCAATACTTGGATAAGCTTTTGCCAAGCGGATTCGCTGCAGGCTATGCGTTGAAGCAGTTTGAACCCATCTGGGACATCGACCATTCCCGGTTGACCTCCGTCCCGCTTTAGAAAATCGACGACCAACCCGTTTACATGCTGGTATTGAGTCCCTGAAGCACTCGGCTTCGGTGATGATATGCGGTCACACCAATGCTGACTCCAAGTGTGAGTCTCTTTTATTTTTGAGCCGAGCACGAAGGGATACCACTTCGCAGGCGCCTTATATGTGTCCCCGCCCAAAAGCAAAAGTCGGATAGTTTCGGGAATAGCCGAGGCTTTAAAGTGCCGCTCGAATCTGCATCTAGCATCCTTCAATTTTGATGCCATTTCGGCAAACGCCATAGTCTTGCATTGTTCGAGAATCTCGCCCTCGGCGCCATCGAATGCCGTTGCGAAAAGAATGGTGGAAACGCCTTTGAGAGGGTCAGGAGGATCAAGAGGTTCTGAAATCTCGTCAAGCAAGGCGAGCGTGGCAGCAAGGTCGGCTGCGCCAAACTCCTCAAACCTGCCTTTTAGCAGTTCCAATCGCCACTTTTCCTCGTCCTTGAGAAGTCGATTGTCGCCGTTCAACAACGAAAGAACGTTTAGTGAATTCTCCCGGCAAAATCTTGCCAGCGAGATGAAGTCGTCGATGAAGGACGCAGGATTCCTCTCGACCTCGTTATGACGCCAGATGTTTCGGATGAAAAGCGAACAGTTGACAAACTTCTGCCAGTCGTCATTCTGGTCGATGGCGCGTCCCTTGAGCAATTCCAGACTGACCAAATAAGGAATTATCTCGATTTGCCTCAGCGGTGCGTCCTTCGCAATCCACACTCCAGCGGCGAACCTGCCGAAAATGTCTTGGCACGGAGAGGCGGGTTGTCTGGGCGGCCCTGCCAGCGTCTCGACTGCCTTCTGGTATGCGAAATAGTCGTCCAGGATGTCGAGAGAGGCTGAAACCGAAGGGCACACCCCCTTTTCAAAGAAGTTTTTCCAGATCCCGCCCTCGTCCCTGCTGTTTGCGGTTGCAGGGGGACGAACCATCATTTCGACCGTATGGAGAAACATGTCCAGTCCTTTGTCTGCGGACGTGTTATCTTCTCCCCGCTGAGCCCAGTATCGGTTTTGGAGCTTGTTGTCCCAGTCCCGGCTGAGCTGATTGCGTTGCCCGGATGTCTCGCAAAGCGAAAGGCATGCCGCTCGACGGTTTTCATTGTAGTTTAGTTGTTCGCCTCGACTGTTCATATAGACATACAGCTCCTCGCCTTGCTGCGAGAGAGCCGTGTCGAAATACCAAACCTCAACGCCTTCCTCGATCCACTTGAACATCTGCAGCGGATCGATGTTGCTTTCCGTGAGAATCTTGGCGACGAGCGAAGAGTTGCCCAGGAGCGAACGTGCGGTCGCATCATTTTCGAAACGGCGCTGCCACCATGCCGGGAAGTTGTGTTTTCGTTCATCCCACTTCCATGTCCCATTCAGGATTTCCTGGACGAATTCGTCCTGGCGCTCTGCGGCGAGGGACAAATCGAAGACAAAATGCTGGAGAACAACGTGGGAGGTTTCGCGAACCTTGTAGTCAACCTTCAGCTGATAGGAACGAAAGTCATTTGCCTGGGAGTCGTCAGCCCGGGATTGGGAACGGAAGTAGCGACTCCTGAAGATTTCACGGCACTTCTCGTCCTTCGCCGCGAGAACGGCAAGTACGAGATAGATCGTTGTGAGACGCTGCTGGCCATCCACGAGAAAGAACCGGCTGGGAATCGACCGATCGAAATAGGCGTAGATGAAGCCGATGTTGTAGCGGGCCGATTGTTTCAGGAACTCGGCAAACTGCCTTTTGTACGATTCGGGGATGCCCTCCGGGACATCAGGGATTGCCTTTTTGACGGATTTCACGATGCCCTGCACGAAAGGCAAAACCTGGTCCTCGCCCCAAACATAGTCCCGCTGTATTTCAGGAATGCAGAAGTATCCGACGTCCCCTTCGCAGAATAGCTCATGAATCGTGTAGCGTCCTGATTTCATTCCTTGCCTCCTTCGTTCTTCCCGTACTGATCAAGCTTCCGGCGGAGATTCCAAAGCAAGGTCAGAGTCTCCACCGCGTTCGCCGCGGCATCCTCGGCACACCAGCAGTCGGCATGCCCGCCGGTCCCGTTCATCTTTGAAAACACATTGAATGTGTGAGGCGGAATGGTCTCCCCATCATTGACCTTGTCCCGCAACTCCTTTCTCTTCGCCATGAAAACGCGATTTAGCAATGCCGTATTGCGCGGCCCTGTGACAAGAACAAGATTGCCAATGGAGTGTAGCACTGTTGTCTTCACACCTTCGAAATTCTCCTGGCGCAACTCCGTAAGGGGCAATTGAAAGCGCCCATAATGGATCTTGGCGAGGGCCAGGTACAACGCCGCCAACTGTTGCCATTGGGCGTCTTTTAAAGTAGAACCGACTTTCTCTCCCCCCTCTTCCAGTTTTGTGGCCAGCGCGAGAACATCCCCGTTCTTTTGTGACTGCAACAACTGCCCCAGCTCTTCTGCTTCCTTCTCATAGAAGTCTCTGCAGTTACATATTCTCTTGGCGGCACGAACCGTGAAAATCCAATCATGAATTGAGTTTAGATGCTTTTTGAGGTCGGCGGCCATTGTCTCTTCGTTCTCCCCTTCCTCTTCTTTCCCTCCGATTGGAGACTGGCACTGAACATGTTCAAGGCTATTTGTTGCGGAGGCTTTCAACAAATCGTAAAAGGGAAACGCAAGTTTGTCATTTGCCTTGAACTCGCCATTTTCCCCCAATTCAAAGCAATTCAGCAGCAACAGGTCTAGCCGGATAGGTTCGGGTTTGTTTTTGAAGTCGTTACTATAAGTTTTTAAGAACCTCTCCAAGGTGGACGTATCTTCGTTCCCCCTTTTCGCAAACTCTTTGAGAACCAGTTCGTAGGTATCGTGCTGCCAAGCCGCGCCCTTTCCGGACAATTTTCCGATTAGACGAAGCCTCTCGTCCCCATTCTTTCGGAAGAAGAGAAATCCAAAAGCATTGTGGCGGGAAACGTCGTCGTATGCATCGCGCATTTTCCAGTACATGTCTTCGATCAAGCGAAACAGTTGTAGCGCATCGTTTGGCGAGGATATCTGCTCGTAATATCTATTGAACAGGCGGTAACGTTTGGTGATAGACGGGGCTTGCTCCTCACGCGCACCATACAGAATGGACGCTTTTTCATTAGAAAGCGCGTAGCCTTCCTTGTGAAGCAGGACGAGCAGAAGAAAGTCATATGATGGAAACCGATTGTCGCCGAAGAAGAATGGGGCCACGTCTTTTCTTCCAAGCCATCTTTCCATTTCATCCCATGTCCGCCCCATGTCCGCGCGGCGCTCAAGGACTTCCGGGTAGGATTCCGAGCTCGGGAGTCTGGCAGCCTGACAAAGCAAAAGCCCCTTTATGAGTTCCGCATCCGTCAACGTCACCCTTCTGCCATTCAAGTTCTCAAAGATCTCCTCGCCACTTACATTCTCTTGGACAAGGTTTACGATCACAAGCGTCCTATTGGTCAAATAATTGTAAAACCTCGTGACTCGCTCGCGGCCTTCGCCTTGCCCTTCTTCTTGAGACGGGAACTTATCCTCAAGCAAACGGCCCAAATTTTCGTATGCCTGAGTCATGAACCAAACGGTCTGGTCGTCCACGTTGTCATGGAGTTCCGGAATCCAGCCGTTTTCATGGAACCCGGCAAGGCATCTCTTGCTTTTGCTGTCTTGCAGCCCCTGGTCATCGCACGAATAGTAGTCCATCGTGTTTCCGGCAAAGTCCTGCTGGCCGAATCGCTGGTGCAGGACGGCCGCCAATATTGACAGCGTTGTAAGTCGCTGCTGCCCGTCGATTACTTCCAGCACGGAATCAACCGAATTACGCTTGACCGTAATGAACTGAAGATAGTAGGTGGAATCGGGATTACGAGTCCATGCATCGTAAATGTCGCGCAACAGGGTGTTGACTTGGGCAGGATCCGTCCATTCGGAAGATGACAGCCACTTGTAGCCCCGCTGATACGAGGCTATGTGATACCTCTTGGCATCGTGCATGCCAAGGCAGCCATTCTGGGGATCCGTAGAGAACAGTTCCTGGACTTTGAACAGAAGTTTACTCATGGTCAATCTCCGAGGCGTCAAAAATGCAAAAAAGTCAAGTCAAGGGGAAGCGACCTGCCGCTCCCCGAAAATATTATCAAGTAGTATATCACGCAATACCCACAGAGGGGCCGAATTTGAGGGCGCAGACGCGCGAAGCGCGCCCCGGCGTTTCCCTGCATCGGCGCGGTAGCGCCCTCACGGCCAGGCGGAACGTTAGTGGAGCCTTGAACCAATCGGCGTTTACAATCACTAACCACTAATCACTAACCACTGACCACTCGCGCGCGGCGTCAGTCGCGATTGACGACGACCTTGACCTCGCTCGGGTCGTTGCCGTTGCGCGTGACCTCGATGTGCGTGGGAATCCGCTCCCGGAGGCGCTCGACGTGGCTGATGACGCCGACCTTGCGCGAACCGGCGATGGCATTGAGATTCTCAAGGGCCTCAATCGCCGTGTTGAGATGTTCGCCGCTCAGACTGCCGAACCCCTCGTCGATCAGAAGCATGTCGACGCCCAGCCCGGTGTCGCTCATGCCGGCGAGACCGAGCGCGAGGGCGAGCGACACGAGGAACTGCTCGCCGCCGGAGAGGGTGTTCACCGGACGCGCGGCCCCGGCCTCGTAGCCGTCCAGAACCGACAGCGTCAGCCCTTCGCAGGACAGCTCGTACCGGTCCGAGAGCCTCTTGAGGTAGAGGTTGGCCTTTGCGAGGACGTTGGTCAGCACGTACGACTGGATCGTGCGCCGGATCTTCCGTCCGTCATTGTCGCCAAAGTACTCGTTGATGGCATGCCATTCGTCGCGCTCAGCCCGCAGCTCCGCCGCCTCCTCGTCTTTCCGCCGGCGTTCGACCGTGCATTTGTCGTCTTCGTCGATCTGCTGCTGGCACCGGCCGCGCTCGTCCAGGGCCGCGTCCACCTCCGCCTTGAGCGTGTCGCGGAGATCCGAGAGACGTTCGACGGTAGCCGGCTCCTGAAGTCCCTCCGGGCGCGAGGCGGCGTGCTGCGCCCCCGCGTTACACGCCTGTTCGTACTGGCCCAGCAGGCCTTCCGTCTCCGCCGTAGAACTTGCGGCGGA
>JAEEGL017307453.1_pt1 | contig 25475 bp, 18 predicted proteins | sample 9134231 | NCBI WGS metagenome assembly JAEEGL01 (sample SAMN16246548, study PRJNA631951) | gut metagenome | biome: gut microbiome; feature: rumen; material: fiber-attached | host: Bos | place: Iran: Karaj | collected 2018-10
GTAACATAACTCTTTGATTTCTAAAGGTTAAGTTACGAAAAATCGAGGAAATATCCAAATAAATTGAACATTTCCTCGATTAATTTAGGAAGCCTCTAAAGGGACTTTTTCAGTGCCCTCGTGGCACAGGTGCGGTTTTTTTGCTATCTTTGCCGCCAGTATGGGTATTTTTGACAAAGGTGTAAAGAAGACAAACCTCAACTTCTTCCAGAAGCTGGGGAGGGTGTTTACGGCAAAGTCCAGGGTGGACGACAACGTGCTTGATGCACTTGAAGAGGCGCTCCTGAGCTCGGACATGGGTGTAGACACCACCCTGAAACTCCTGGACAACATCCAGGACCGAGTAGAGAAGGACAAGTACGTGGACATGGAGGAACTCACCGCCATAATCCGCGACGAGATATCAAACCTCATGGGGCCGGACATCCCCGTAGAGCCCTTCGACTTTTCCAAGAAGCCGTACGTCATGCTTGTAGTGGGCGTGAACGGCGTAGGCAAGACCACAACTATCGGCAAGATGGCCGCCATGCTTAAGCAGCAGGGCAAGAAGGTGGTCATAGGTGCCGCCGATACATTCCGCGCCGCCGCCGTGGACCAGCTGGTGATATGGGCGGAAAGGGCCGGAGTGGACATCGTCAAGCAGCCCACCGGAGCGGACCCTGCAGCCGTTGCCTACGACACCGTAAAAGCCGCCGTAGCCAGGGATGCCGATGTTGTTCTCATAGACACCGCCGGCCGCCTCCACAACCGCATAGACCTCATGAACGAACTCACCAAGATACGCAACGTCTGCGCCAAGGTGGTCCCGGACGCCCCGCACGATGTTATGCTGGTCCTTGACGCCAGCACCGGCCAGAACGCCTTTGTGCAGGCCAAGGAATTCTCCAGGGCCACAAAGGTCACCTCGCTTGCCATCACCAAGATAGACGGCAGCGCAAAGGGCGGCGTTGTAGTGGGAATCACAGACCAGTTCAAGGTACCAGTAAAGTACCTTGGAATTGGAGAAGGCATCGACGACCTTAAAGTCTTCGACAAGAAAGAGTTCGTTGAAGCCCTGTTCCAGATGGAAGATTTAGGAAAGCAGTAGCAGCGGCTGCGCAATTATAAGTGCCTGACACATAGCGATTTATACAATTTCACCCGGGTAAAAACACCCGGGTGAAATTGCTTAATATACTTATAATCAAGTAGTTATAATTGCGCACTCTACTTCACTAGATATTCGCTACTATAAAGTCAACGCTCTTGAAGAAGATTTCCTCCATCTTGTCCGAGGCTTTGGCGCTGAGGTTGTGGTCGTAGTAAGGGTAGATCTGGAGGTCTACAACCTTGGCTTTGCGGGCCTTGAGGACATCGGCAAAATTCACGCTCTGGGAGTACTCTACAGTGAGGTCTCCGGTGCCGCAGAAGAGCTGGGCAGCAACTTTGCACTTCTTGGGAACAAGGTATGCGGGTGAAGCCTTCTCAAGGTATGCGGGGGCAAGGTCGCCAAAGTAGGCTATGCGCTCCGGGTCCTTGGCGCGGGTGGTGATAGCGGCGGTGGTGAGGTCGTAAATACCTGAATATCCCACGAATACCTTGGCTTCCTTGGTGAGCATTGCCGCCACGGATGAGAGGTGTGCGCCGGCCGATGCTCCGCAGAATCCCATGCGGGAGGCGTCGATATTGAACTCCTTGGCATGGTCACGGATGTACTGGACGGCGTCAAGGACATCGGAAATTGATACCTGGACGTTGGCACCGGGCTGGGGGGCGAGGGTGTACTCTACGCGCACGCCGGTGATGCCGTGATTCTGTGCAAGGTATTTGGAAAGGCTGCGGGAAGAGTCGAATGTGCCGCGGGCCCAGCCGCCGCCGTGCACGAAGAACATCACGGGAGAAGGGCCTTCCGCCATGGACTTGTCCACTGCTATGCGGAGCTCATAGGTGTCGTACTTCTTATATACTATCTCCTCTGTCTCCACCTTGTTGTAGAGCTTGCCGGAGAGACGGTTGTTCTCATGGACGTAGGGAACGTAGAGGTCAGGGATTTCCTTGAGGTTGAGGATCTTGGCGTAGCGGGCCTCACGCTGGAGGGCGTATGTGCCGTCTGGCTTGAGTTCCAGCTTCATAGCGTAGCGGTTTGTGGGGACTGCGTCCTGGGCGAAGGCTGCGGCAAATGCCATGAGGCAGAGCGCAAGGGTGGTGATAATTTTCTTGCTATTCATTGTGGTTATCAATTATTTCTTTATATTTGCATAAAATTGGTCAACCAATATTTGTTAACTGCAAAGATATAACATTTAAAACAATATGGAAATTATTCGCACACTTTTTTTGACATTTATGCTGCTGGGTGCCTGCAGCAGTTCAAAATATGTGGTTCCATCTCCCGTAAACGGCGGCGGCAACAAGGGCAATGGCTCGGAGCAGACCCAGAATGGTGAAGATCCGGAAGGCTCGGAGCAGGTTCCTCCGGAGGAAGTCCCTGAAGGCGGCCTGTATGCTGATGGCAAAGACGATGCCACATACGAGCTCATCCTCTCCCGCGGTTACAACATGGAACCGCCGGACACCTCCGGGGAACACGCCCAGGAGCCTTTCCGCCACATCCGCCAGAGCTGGGACAGCACCCTCAAAAAGTATGTGTTCGATTTCTATATCCATATAAAGAACGATGACGACCGCGGCCTTCCAAACGTCACGGACCGCCAGCGCAACGAGATCAAGACCGACGGCAAGTCCCCTGACAAGATAGTTGCCAAGACGGAGGGTGAGACCCTCCGCATGACCTGGAAATTCCGCCTTCCGGAAGGCATGAAGACCACAAGCAAGTTCTGCCACGTCCACCAGCTCAAGGGCATCGACAACAAGGAAGGTACCGCCGATGTAGGCCTTCCGGTCATAACCTACACCTGCCGCAGCCAGTCCAACGGCACCCAGCAGTTCCAGGTAATCCACGTTGGCCGCACGGAGGACAACACCGGCAACGTATACCTTGCCAAGGCCAACCTGGCCGATTTCCTGGGCGAATGGGTAAGCGTTGAAGAAACCGTCACCTTTGCAAAGGACGGCCGCTACCAGCTCAAGATATACAGAATGAGGGACGGAAAGCAGCTTGTGAGCGTAGACAAGAAGGGAATAGACATGTGGAGGGAAGGCATCACGGGCATGCGTCCCAAGTGGGGAATATACCGCAGTTTCGGCGAAGGCCGCAGCCTTGAAAGCCAGCTCCGGGACGAGGTTCTCAAGTTTGCCGACTTCCTGATAGAGAAGCAATAAGAAAAAATTGGTTAAATTGGTTTAAATTCCTATATTTGCCGTGGAAAAAGCCATTAAAACTATGACCGACGCAACAGTTCAGACTTCGGAAGAAAGGCTGGTTGCACAAAAAATCCTTGCTATGCTTGAGGCGGGAAGGCTGGTCCCCGGGGACCGTCTCCCGGCAGAGAGGAAACTTGCCCTGGAGGTGAAAGTGAGCCGCGCCCACGTGCGTGCCGCCTTGCAGAAGCTTGAGTTTTACGGCATAGTCAAAACCTGGCCCCAGAGCGGCACCGTCCTGGCAGAGCACCCTGTATCCGTGCTTAAAACCCAGATCCACAATATCCTGGACACTGATACCTACAATTTCTACTCCCTGGTCCAGACCAGGGTGCTGCTGGAGCAAAGCTCCGTGCGCCTGTGCGCCCTTAACCGTACGGAAGAGGATATAGAAACCCTTAAAGCCGCCCTCAAGGACTTTGAAGACCACGCCACCACCCCCCTCAGGGACGAGAAGGACTTCGACTTCCACCTTGCCATTGCAAGGGCGTCGCACAATCCCGTGCTTGCCTCGCTGCTTCTTATCATATCCCCTGACGTTCTCAAGTATTACCGCCAGCTTGGTGCCTGCACCAATTCTCCGGAGCAGGTAGCCCTGGAGCATCGCCGCCTGCTTGACGCCATTCTGGAAGGAGATCCGGAAAAGGCAGAAAAGACGCTCAGGGAGCACCTGAGCGCCATTTCACATTTCTCTGAAGACTACCGCGCCGCCGACGTGGCAATCCCGCGTACAAGGATTTAGCCGTTACCTTGCGTTCACATAGAAGTCCGCGAAGGACAAGGTTTCGTCACGGAGCTGGCCGGCAAGGGAGTGGCCTGCGCCAAAGGAGCGGTATATTCCCCACTTGGGCCTCATTCCCACTGCACCGTCACGCCACATCTTGAGTCCGTCCTGGCTAACGTCCACCAGGGTGGCGGAGTCGCGGAGGCGGCGTATGGTGACGCTGTAGCTGCCGCCGGGGGCGGAACACACCATGCTCTCCGTCACTTCCACCCACTCGCCAAGGAAATCGGCAAGGTCCACCTCGGCAAGGTATGTCAGTTCACTGTCCTCGGAAGAGGGTGCCACATAAATCACCTGGAACTTCTGGCCTGCGCCTTTGGAGCGGCAGGTGAAGGTGATGTTGGGCATGGATATATCGGCCGTACCCGAGGTGTTGTCGATGCCCTTTATCTGGTGCACGTGGGTAAACTCAGTGGTGGTCTGCATGCCCGCAGGGAGCTTGAAGAGCCACGTGTTCTCAAGCGTCTGGCCTTCCAGCGCCACCATTGACGGTGGCGAACTGTTGTCCGTCTTTATCTCGTTCCTCTGGCGGTCCACGTTCTCGCCCTTGTTAAGGTCAGTGCCGATGTGGATGTCCATGAGGAACACCGGGCGCCCCAGCGTTGCATCCACCGCCTGGCGTATGTGACGCACGGAGGGCGAATGGTCCGCATCCGGGGCCTCGATGCCGAAGCCTTTGCTGCCGATGAGGGAGTAGGTGCCCTCGTCGTCACCGTCGGCGACGAGGGATCCTACGGCAAGGGGGTCGACGGAGGGAGCCGAACTTCACATGGGAATGGGCATCGGCTGCGGGCCGTACTCATCGTAGTCGTCCGTGAGGACGAATGTTCCGGTAACAGTGTTTGTAGCTGCGTCGATGGGGCTGGCACCACACATCGAGGGGTTCACAAGATTTCCTACTCTATATGTACCATCTGAAATTGTCCATGCCTTGGAATTGGCCAATACTCCAAAAGCATAATTATCAGAACAGGCTGTATTGGAGGAATAATTGCTTGTCCCGCCAGAGTCGCTAAGTGCAAGAATCTTTGCATTTCCTCCTGCGTCAGAAGCGTCCGTGGCAAACAAAACATTATTCCGAACCTCTATTGAACCAATATTATAGCTCTTAAAATAACCGCTTGTATTTGCTACGTTATAGAAAAGATTGTTATTAATCTTAACACTCATATCCCAATCTGACGTTGTGGATGAGGACTTTGTGCCACCAAACGTAAAGAGCTGCACCCTCACATTCTCCCCGCTACTATAAAATACATTGTTAGAGTACTCAAAAGATTTAAAGTTTTGAGCAGCGGTAGCATTGCTTGTGGGATTGATAATAGCTTGGAAGTATCCGTCTGTTCTGAACAAGCAATCAATAATCTTGATATCAGTAATTGAATACCCCGCTTTGCCGGAATTCAACGCATACAGATACATGGGCTTAGTATTCTCCGTCGGGCCCATTGCGCACTTGGATAATACCAATTGAGCAAAATCTTCTGTAGCGCCACTGTTGTTAAAGAAAGAAACGGTGCTGCCCGAAGAGGTAAGAGGAGACATATCAAAAATCACTCCTTCCAGGACCAGAGAACCAGAGTTTAGCTTCCATGTACTAGTGGGTGAGTATGGTGATATCTGAACCCGTTCGTCCGGGTCACTGGTGGCAATTACAACATCCTTGGATATAGCAAGTCCGGAAGCAGTATAATTGTTTCCTGATCTTAAGAAATGGACTTTCCCAGTTATCCTTGCATCAGAAATATTATTCGCCGGATCCAAATCCACAGCATCGCCGTCGGCGGCCTTGTTGTATACATTGCCTGCAATGGTGACGTCAAGGCCGTCCTGATAACCAATATAACGGTTGGTGGTGAAGGTCATGCCGGTAAAGTTGCCAAGGTTGTTGACGGTGGCGATGGCCAGAGGGATGGCCTTTGAGGCAACCCTCTCTGCATAGCCGCAGGCGGTGTTACCGAGAGTTGCAGTAAACGAGGTGTATGAATTATCTCCTGTACGGTATCTCATCACTGCGTAATAGGTTTCGCCTCTGGTGAGGGGGCTGTTGTCCGCGTTCTTTATTGTGAGAGTTGTGTACTTATCATTGTCACCATCGTTTGTTCCGATACTCCCATTGGCCCTCATCTTGGTTTTCAAACTTCCTGTCATGCGTTTTTCGGAAGAGAATGACACTGAATACACATCGTCATAATCCACCGTGAACTTTACAAGGGCAAATGGAACTTTGAAGTTAAGTGCATTGGCAGATTCGACAGTGTATGCAACCAGAACAGCGGCTGATGGGTCGAAAGTACCTGCAACAGGCCTTTGAACATTAGGAATTCTGACATTCAGGAAGCCCTCATAATCTTTCTCACTTTCGGTAAACGGAGTGGAACTGCAACCCTCTGCGGCAGAGTACGGGTACACGGCAAAGAACTTGGTGGCTCCGGCAGCGACCGAACCGATGAAGGTTGTGGTTTCGCCGTCAGATTCCGCTGTAAACTCATGAGCTACACTTGAATCCACATCATCAAAAATAGCCACCTTGTCGCCAGCCTTCCATTCAATTTTAAAGCCGTTGAGGACAGTCTTGGTTTCTTCTTCATCAACGCCGTCATAGGAATATGAGGCGGTGAAGGTCATAGGGACGAGTTTGACATCCTGGGCGGGGGGAGTTACCTCCCCCGCCTGGTCTTGTTCTAATTCTGTTTCTACAACTATGCTGCAGGCCGTCATGGCAATTACCAGTGACAGCAGGCTGAAAATAAAAATACTCTTTTTCATAGTGCTGTTACTTTTACCAATCGACGTCGCCGCCATTTTTCAGAGATTCAATCGCCGCGCACAGCGAGCCTTCAACTGAAATTTCTATCAGTTCAGTCTGGGGGGGGGTATATTCTTGATTCATAATCATTTACTCTTGAGGTCCGTAGGATTCATAGCCGGCGGCCATGGTGAATGTGCCGGTGGTGGTGTTAACAGAAGCTACGGGATCGGAAGGAGCAACGGTAATGTCTTCCATGCCCACTTTGTAATCCTTGTCTGCAATTGTCCATGACTTCCCGGCTGCCAGAGCGCCAAAACCAACATTGTCTGCCACTGACGGGCTGGGAACCACTACCTTTATAGAGAACATCTTGGCATTTGCGCCAAGACCACTTGCATCTGCAGCAGAATAAACATTCTTTGTTGCAGTTACAGATGACAGGGAATAGTTCTTAACGGTGCCGGCTGCGGCAGTATTGTAGAACAGATTATTGTTGATTACAAACGCCATATCGTTTCCGGTCGTTCCGGTATAATTGAATATGCTCGTTGCAAGGTTGGCACCCGTGGTGCTGTAAACGAAATTGTTGGAGAACGTCATAGACTGATACTCAGCAATTCCGGCATAGGAAGACGTAATGGTAACCAGAGTCGATGCAATTCCAATGGCAAAGAGACTGTTAACCATCTCTATATTCTTGACGCCATAAGTCTTGAATGATGAATTAGTATTCACAATAGATGGCGTTCCCGTTATGGTTGCAAACTTACAATTGTCAATAACAATGTCAGAAGCAGATTTTGACGTGTTCTTGTTCACGCTGAAATAACAGTTCTTGCCGCCCGTCATGGTAGCATTCACTCCTTTTAGATAGAGTTTACCATCATCTGCAAGATTGAAGACGTTGGCAAACGTAACATCTTCTTTCTCATCGGAATCAGAGATCAGGCATGTTGTAGCCTTGATTGTGGGATTGTTTTCCAGATTGAATGATCCGGTGCCAACACTCTTCAGGAAAAAGACTCCACCTGCTTCCAAAGCTGTTTTGTTCAATGCGGTAACCGTATTATCCGCAGTCCACAACGTGGCGTCACCATTGGTGGCCTTATTGATGGTCTTGCTGCCAATGGTGATATCGTTACCGGCCTGATAGAATGCATACCAGCTCCGCTCCGCAGGCACGGCGGACAGGCTGCCAAGGCTGAGAACACTCTTTCTGGCAAGCATGCTGTTGTCAATTACCGTAGCGGAAGTCCTCTCACCCATCATGGCGTCAGAGGTGGAGTAAGTGAGCTTGAATCCCGTGTAAGTGGAACTCTCTCCCAGATGACGGACAACTATGTAGTATACTCCCTTTGCCAGGACGCTGTCGTCACTCTTTTTGAGGGTGACCTTCTTGAAAGTTGTCCCGGCACCGTTTGAAACACCACCGCCGGTGCTTACATACACGCTTCCCGCGAATGGCCTTTCAGTATTTTCAACCGATACTTCAATCACATTGTCCACATCCACATTCACCTTCAGGAGGGCAAATGCGGCCTTGAAGGCAAACTTGGCATCAAGGAGGGAACTCTCTGCAACGTAGAGGGCTGCGGCAGGGTCAAAGCTGCCAAGTGTAGCTTCCTGGACAGGGGGAATGATTGCCGAGATGGGCTTGTCACCTTCTCCCAGGGAAATTGCTGCACTGGAAGGGTATACAGCCACGTATTTCTCAGCACTGCCGTCAGCAGTACCTGTGAAGGATGTAGTAGTACCTGCACTATTGGCAGTGAATAAGTTAGAAGTGGTGCCGATACAGTCAAAAACGGCGATTTCATCACCAGCCTCCCATTTAGCGGTTTTGCCGTCAGTGTCAAGGGCGACCTTGGTTCCGGCATCTTCTGCAGAAGCCTGGAAAGTCATGCTGACCTTTCCTGCTCCGACGGCAGCGGGTTCTTCAATAGTATTATCTATGGCAATCTCCTTTGCGCAGGAAACTGTAAGAACAGCAGCAGCGGCTGCAATAGCGAAATAAATCTTTCTCATAACAGTATCCTCCGGCATTACCATATAAACTCAAGAGCATCTCCGAATGCATCAAGGTCGGAGAGCGGGAAATCATTGGACTCGCAAAGCGGGGCCTCGAGCTTCATTACAACGAGCTCGGCCAACGGTTCTGTATATTCTTTCTTCATCTTTTCCACGGATTAAGAGAACAGAACGCCACCATTGATGTCTATGCAGGCACCGGTGATGTAGGAAGACTCGCTGCTGGCAAGGAAGGCAACCAGGTCGGCAATTTCCGGGGCCTCGCCCTCGCGGCGCAGAGGTGCCGTGTTGTGGAGGTTCTCCCTGGCCGCAGGCTTGGTGAAGCGGTCATGGAAGGAAGTGTTGATCATGCCGGGGGCAAGGGCGTTCACGCGGATGCCCTGAGGGCCAAGCTCCTTGGCCATTGCACGGGTGTGGCAAAGCACTGCGGCCTTTGCGGTTGCGTACATGGAAGCGCCGGGGCCGCCGCCGTCACGGGCAGCCTGGGAGCTGAAGTTCACGATTGCGCCGCCCTCGGTCATCATGGGAACAACCTCGCGGGTGCAGAGGAAGGTGCTGCGCATGTTAACGTCCATGAGGAAATCGTACCATTTCTCGTCCTGCTCAACGATGAGCTTGCGGCCGACTATACCGCCCACCACATTGACAAGCACGTGCACAACGGGGCCGAAAGCCTCGGCGGCAGCGGCGAATACCTTCTTGACATCGGCAGCCTTGGTCATGTCTCCCTGCACGGCGATTGCACATCCGCCATCCTTCTTTATCATGTCTACGGTTTCTGCGGCATCCTCGGGATTGTCAAAATAGTTGAGGCATACCTTTGCTCCTTCAAGAGCCAGTTTGATTGAGATTGCGCGGCCAAGGTCGCGGGCACCGCCGGTAACAACGGCGACTTTTCCTTCAAGTTTACCCATAATTAATTGATTGATTATTGTTTTGTTTATTTTTCTGATTTATCTGCTTCGTGTTCGATTTTTCCTGCAAAGAGGAAGATGCTGATGAGGCTCAGGGGTACCAGGGAGGCGCCCATGATGAAGAACGGAGTCCAGTTGTCACCTGCGGTGAGCATGGGGACAAAGCATATGGAAAGGATGGTTCCGAGGGTTGCTGCAGCTCCGCCCAGGCCGGCCAGCGAACCTACGGACTTACCGGTGTAGATGTCGCTGGGAAGGGTCTGGATATTGTTCATAGTGAACTGGTAACCAAAGAGGATAACAGCCATCACCAGCACTGCCGCCATGGCATTGTGGATGAACGCAACCGCAATGAGGGAAGGCAGCAGCAGCGCCGCGCCGGTAAGGATGGAAGCCTTTCTGGAACGGTTTACGCTGAAGCCCCTGCCAATCATGAAGCTGGACATCCAGCCGCCGGCGATGGAGCCAAGGGCTGCTCCCACGTAAGGAATCCACATGTGCGCGGCGAGGTCCTTGATGGACATGCCGTACTTCTGGTTAAGGTAGATGGGAAGCCAGGTGACGAACATCCACCAGATGGGGTCCAGGAAGAACCTGCCCAGGATGACGGCATAGCTCTTCTTGTGGGCCAGGATCTCTCCCCAGGAGAGGCCCTTGTCGTTCTTCACGCGGCATTCCGGCTGGCCAGTGACGATGTATTCTTTCTCCTTGTCCGTAATCCAGGGATGCTCCTTGGGGCCCTTCTTGTTGATGATGAGCCAGGGAATTACCCAGATGGGGGCCATGACGCCGATGATCACGAAGGTCCACTTCCATCCGGCCACTGCATACACCAGGGCGATGATGATGGGAGCCAGGATGGCGCCTATGGATGCGCCTGCGTTGAACAGGCCCTGTGCCATTGCCCTTTCCTTCTGGGGGAACCACTCGGCGTTGCTCTTGGCGGTTCCGGGCCAGGGGCCGGCGACGCCCAGTCCAAGGCCGCTGCGGAAGCCCATGATGGACTTGACGCCCGTTGCCAGGGACATGAAGATATCGGAAATACCCCACAGCAGAGCGGAAATTGCAAAGCCCCTGCGGGTCCCGATCTTGTCGTACAGTTTTCCGGAGAAAAGCTGGGAAAGGCCGTAGGCCACCATGAACACCATGTTGATCTCTGCAAAGAGCTTCTTGGAAGCGGCGTTGAAAGCCTCCTCCGTGAGGCCTTCACGGCTGATGAGGCCAAGGTCCTCAACAATCTTTTCCCACAGGATACCCAGGATATTCCTGTCCAGGTAGTTGATGATGGTGACAAGGACAATCAGTCCCAGTACCCACCAGCGAAGTCCTTTTATCTTCATCTCTGCTAGAGTTTAAGGAAGTCGGCCCTTACGGGAGAGAACGTGTCGATGAGGACTCCTTCCTCCAGGCAGATGCAGCCGTGGATGAGGTCCGGTGCCACATAGTAGCCGTCTCCTGCCACGAGGATGCGTTTTTCGTCGCCGATGGTGAGCTCGAACTTGCCGCTGGCAACATAGGTTGCCTGGCTGTGATAGTGTTCGTGCATGGTTCCGACGGCACCCTTTTCAAAGTGCACCTTAACCATCATGAGCTGGCCGTCATAGGCCATGATCTGACGGGTGATTCCGGGCCCGGGATTCTCCCAGGGCATTTCTGCTCCAATCTGGAATGTTTCGCTTCTGGTTTTCATATCAGTTATAGTTAATAGTTGCCTTTTCCGTGGGGCTCACCCTGAGCGTAACGCTGTGGGAGCCGATAAAGTCGTAGCGGACGGTGATGCCGTCCTCATCGTCGGAGACGACGGTCACGCCCTTGCAGGAGTGCACCAGGTTTGCCGACTGCTCCACCTGGAGGTCGTACTTCCCGTGGGTCTCCAGGCAGGAGGCGAAGACGTGGCTGCCCGCATTGTTCTCGCGGACGATGTACATGGGCTCGCTCCGGAGGTTGAAGTCCGGGTCCGATGCGCCGCCGCGGCAGATATAGATCTCCGTTTCCGGCGTGGTGGCCGTGGAAACAGTGTACATCCTGTAACCTGTGAGCCAGGTGTAGGAAGTGATGCCCTCTCCGCCATGGGCCTTTGCCTCTGTCCAGATGTGCTGGTAGCCGTTGGCCTTTCCAAACGTGGACATCTGGGTAAGCGCCCTCTCATAAGGGACGGAAAGGGATATCATGTGCCCGTTGTAGTGGACGGGATAGTCGTACTGGTGCTTTGAAGGGCTCTCCGCCTTGAGTACGTCCATGATGAGCGGATACTCAAGGAAAGGGACGTCCGCATACACCAGATAGCGGGTGAAGGCTACGCCGGGGTAGGCGTTCTCTTCGCGGGCGGCCACGCTCTGAAGACCGTCCTCAAAGCTGTGCCAGAGAATCTCCGGGTGGTATTTCTGGGACACTCTCCATTTGCCGCCGAACATATTCTGCTGGTCCACCACAAGGGTGTTGTGGGCTATGGAACTCTTTGCCCAGGAATCGTTCTCATGGGTATAGTGGCCGTTGTATTTGGCCTCGATGTTAAGGAAACGGGCGGCGCCGTAGTCCGTGACAATCTCGTTGCCGGCATCGTAATAGGCATAGGTGAGCTTGTCAAAATGACCGTGGCTGAGGCCGTGGGAAGTGGCCTTGAATGTGACGGCGCTGTTTCCTTCTGCGGGACGCATAATGCAGAAGGCGCCCTCGGAGCCGTCTCCGCCGTCCCTCAGCCACATGCTGTGAAGGTCAAGGGGCTCCGCCTCGCCTGCCGCAAGGTCCTTTGCAACGGCAAAGCCGGCATCGGACACAAGCACCTTGTGCTGGTAGCCGTCGGCAACGGAAAGGAGGCTCTTGTCCGCAGGGTTGGCGCTGTAGGCTATATCCACCGCCGATATCAGCTCCTGCGCGCTGTACCCCTTTTCAAGGGCATCGTTGAAATGCATGAACTCTCCCTCGTAGGCCATCTGCAGAAGGGCGTCAACAGCCTTGAGGAGTATTCCGTCGCGATACTCGAAAATCTTCAGTTCCGGCTTGTATACCTCCAGGCACTGTGCAAAGGTGACGAAAGGCCAGATGGCATACCTCAGATAGTATGCGCCTTCCGTAAAGTATCCGTCCGGGGAGAACAGGACGTCCATCTGCCTCAGGAAGCCGCCCTCGCCCTTGAGGTCGCTTCCGTAGAGGGCTTTCTGCACAAGGGTATCGTCCCCCATGGCTATGCCTATCATGCCCACGCCGGCGCAGGCCCAGGTGGCCCAGTTGTTGAGGTTGTTGAACATCTGGGTGTTGGCCCTGTTGTGGGGAAGGCCGGTCATGATGAAGTCCGTATATGGATAGAAGAACTCTTTCTCTATCACCGAGCGCTCCTCTTCAGTGAGGAAATCGTACACGCAGTCATAGGCCACCGAGGTGTGCACCAGGAAGACGCTCTCGTTGAGGGTCTGCCAGAAGATGCGGCCGGGGTTGCCGGAAAGACCCAGCGGATGGAAGTCCAGCGAAGGGTAGAAGTCTACATAGGCAAGGAGGATGTCCTTTACCTTCTGCGCATACTTCCTGTCCCCCGTGAGCTGCCAGGCGATGCCCATGTTGTACATGTCGTAGTAGTTGAGCTTGTGCATCTCGTGGCTGTATCCGCCGCCGCCGTCCTTGGGCGTGGGAAGGCAGATCTCGCGCTCTACGGCTTCATCGGCCTCCTTGAGGAGTTTGTCCAGGGAGACGTCAAATAGCGGGAGCTTTCCCTTGTGGGCGCGGATTTCCTTTACGCCTTTCTGGGTGAGGAGAAGGCTGGGATGCGCACTCCGGGGCGCCTGGGAGCAGGCGCACAGGGCCAGTGCAAGAAGTATGGTCAGTTTTCTCATATTTTTCTGTTTGAAAGGATTCTGCCTGAATTCTCAAAGGTGTTTCCGCTAACGGAGAGCTTCTCCCAGGGGGCGTCGTCAAGACGGATGGAGTATCCTCCGCGGCCGCTGCCGATGAACCTGTTTCCCTTGATGGTGAGCACCTGGGCGCCGATGATCTTCACAACGGAGCCTCTCACCTTGTTGCAGCAGTCGTCAAAGCGGCAGCCGCTTACGGTGACGTACGGGCCGGCGGTGGACTCGTCAGAGCCGTTGCGGGCAATGTGGACGGGGATGCCCAGGATGCGGTTGAAGCTGCAGTCCTCTATGACTATGTCATCGGCATTGTAGCGGCCCTTGTCCTCCGTCTCGCCGGCAAAGTTGATGGCGTCGCCGGACAGGGCGTCGAAGGTGCAGCGGCGGATGGTCACCGTCTCTGCAAAAGTGCCCTTCAGGCCCTTTACGGGCACAAATCCGCTTTCTCCGCAGTTCTCGAAAATGCAGTCCTCGACAAGGAGGGTGTAGGGGGTAATCATATCGTCGGCCGTTGCGATGATGCCGCGGGCAAGGCTCTTTCCGGGAGTGAGCACGCCGTTGAAGCGGATGCCGCTCACCCGGAGGGAACCGCCGTCGGCGATGGTAATCATGTTCTCTGACTTGGACCCGGCAAAACGGACCTCAGGCTTTGCCCCGGGAGCGGCCTTTATTACGGTGGGAGCGGTTATGACCATGCCCTTTTCAAGCACCGTAATCCCGTCCTCAAGCACTATCTCCTGCATCTGGGAGGCCGATTCCTCCGGGGTGAACCATCCGGCGCCCATGCCGCTTCGGAGCTCTTCCAGCGAAGGCTCCGCCGTGGTCTGGACGGCGCTTACGGTATTGTTTTCCCAGCGGGTATCGGCAGGAGGGAGAGTACGCTCGAAGTCCTCTCCGGTGTTGGTCTCTATGGCCCTGCAGGCCTCGAAGAGATTCCCTTCCACCACCGTGCGCTTAACCTGCATGTAGCGGTTGGGAAGGGAGTTGGGAACGCCGTACATGAGCGCCAGGGCAGAGAAGAAGCGCTCCCCCGCCAGGGACAGGAAGGTATTCCCGCGGACCACCTGGTCCTCCCCCACTATCCTTACGCCGCCGGTATTCCTTACGCCGTGGCCTATGAAGAGATTGTTCTCAGCCACGTTGCGGTCTCCGTGCCTTAGGGCAAGGACGCCCTCGCACTCGTAGAAAGCATTGGAGTAGATGTGATTCTCGGACGATTTCACGGACACTACCTCAACCTCTCCGTTACATTTCTCGAAGAGGTTGTGGTGCAACTGCGTGCGGGAGTTCTGCATGCACTGCTGGGACGTGCCTATGCGTATGGTCTCTGCGCCGTTTGACCCGTAAACCGGGCGCGGCCCAAACCAGTTGTGGTCTATCTGATGGTAATTCTCGTCGCAGTCCGGGTATGAAAGCATCACAATGAGGGTGACGCCAAGATTCTTCTTTCCGGTAAAGGAGCAGTGGTCTACTCGGTTATTGCGGCCGTAAAGGTGCACATAGCTGTAGGAGATGTCCCTTCTGGCGGGATTGCAGTCCGACACCACGGTGCCCGTGAGGCGGCAGCCACTGGCAAGCTTATCCCCGCTCTTGAACTCTATGATGGTTCCCTTGGAGGCGGTGCACCTGTCAAAATGGAAACCCTCAACGGTGAGGCCTTCCCCGTAAATCTTCAGGGCCGATGCGCCAGTAATGACAACTCCTCCTGGAGTCTCCGGCTTCACCACAACGGGATTATCGGCCGATGCGTGGCCCTGCCATTTGAGGATGACATCGCTGTACGTGCCGTCCTTGACCACCAGGGTATCCCCGGGGGCAGCATCACGAAGAATATCTTCCACGGCAAGAAGGCCAACCGGTCCCCTTCCGCAGGAGACCAGCATAAGCGCTACCGCCACTGCCTTGAGTGTCTTTACCATTTTATACCACTGTTTGCAATGATTGCTTCAATCTCGGGGTTATAGTCCTTTACCTCCGGCTTTTCCGATACCGTAGGAAGGGAAATGCCGCTCTGCTTGCCTCCGTAGATGATATTGTTCTCCCAGTGCATGTAGGAATCGGGAGTGTCTATCACCGTTACGGCCACGTATTTCTTTGCAGAATTCACTATGGTATTGCCCGTGAAAGTGGTGTTCTCAGGAGGGCATTCCTGGGTGTCGCGGCCGGAATAGTTAACGGTGATGCCGTAGGCGCAGTCTATCAGGACGTTGTTACGGATAACGGCGTTTTTCACCGTCCAGTATCCGCTGAGCTCAGGGTACATCTCTCCCCTTACAAAGCAGATTGCCGACTTGTACCCGTTTCCGGTGAGGTTAAGGAAGACGTTGTTCTCTACAAGGTGGTCCTCGCCTATCAGGCGCACGCCGCCCACGCCGGACTTGCCGGCGCTGCGGAAGTAGTTTCCGCGGACTATGCAGCGGTTGCCGTGACGGAGCGTGAGGGAGCCCTCACCGCCCTCGAAGACATTGCCTTCATAGACATTTGCGCAGCTCTTGTTGGAGATAATCTCCGCAAGCTCACCGTTCACGTTCTTGAAGTAGTTGCCGCTTACTGTGCAGCCGCCGTCACTCATGGAGAAGGTGCTTGTTCCTATGCGGATGGCCTCCTGGCCGTTGCGGGCCTTGCCTTTATCGTCATAATGGGTATAGGGACGGGTGAAGACGTTGTCCTTGATTATGTGTCCCGGGACAATGCCCTCTTCCATCCACACCACCATGAGGCAGCCCATGTTGCGTTTGTCTATGAAGCTGCAGCCGGAGACTTCGTTCCGGGTGCCGTAAATGGACACCCACTTACTGTCCGTAGCGAAATAGCCGCTGCCCGTTCCGTCTATCTTGCAGTTACTTACGCGGCAATGGCTGCTTTCCTTGGAAAAGGTGATGTGGGAGGCCTTGGTGTCGCTGTTGATCTTCTGGAAAGAGAAGCCCTCGGCCACCAGGTAGCTTCCGGTGAGCTTGAGCTGTGAAGCGCCTTTGAGGATAACGCAGCCCGGGGTCTGGGCCCTGAGCGTAATGGGCGCGCCCTCCTTGCCGGAGGCCTTGACGTTGATCACTATGTCCTGGTACTCCCCGTCCTTCCACAGAATGACATCTCCGGGAGCAGCCGCCTTGAGGGCCGCACCCAGAGATGCAGAATCGTTCACTATGACATACTCTGCAGACTCAAACTTTTCCTGGCACCCCGCCCCGAGGGCGAGGGCCAGAAAAGCTGAACATATAATATTAACCATTCTATTCAAGGACGTTAGACCAGTACAGATCCACTTCGATATAACCCTCGCGGCTTGTAAGCGCCAGTCCGGTTGCGGGGTCTCCGCATGTGACGTCGCGGATGTACATGAATCCTGTCTTGTAGACATCGGAAATGTCGGCAGGCTTTCCGCCGGTGGTGGATGCATGCTCATAGGTAATATACTGCATGCAGATCACGCTGCCCTTTACCCAGGTGCTTCCTTCCGCGGTGCCGAACGCAGGGGCGCTGGTACCGGCGGGATCCGTCTCGCACAGGATGTCCTTAAGGGTACCGGCAGCAACGTTTGTCTTGGTGTCACCATCTCCCATTATCTTCATGAAGATTATGGGGGTACCGAAGGTGCTGGGAAGCGAGGTGCTGAGGTCGTTCAGACGGTGGGTCTTGAGCTGGGAAGCAGAGTTTGCCGGGTTGTTGAACGCCAGTTTGTGGGAGCTGGAAGCGCTTGCAAACATATAAGGCTTGGCGGAATAGTAATCTTCCTTGGTGCCTCCGGTGACCTTGCTGGACTGGGAGACCACAGTGTTGGTTCCGGCCTTGGCAGGTGCGTCTACGGGAGTATCGTTCCACTCATCGGCAGAGATTACGCGGCCCTCGTCAAGAAGGATGAAGGCATTCTGGTTATTGTAGGCGGGATAGGTGCTCTTGGAGTTGGAGCCGGTACCAATCCTCAGCCCCTTGGTGTAGAAGAAAGGATACACGGTGACGGTGCCGCAGTCAAGCTCGTTGCCGCCGTTCCAGAGGGCCACCAGGGAAACCTCCTTGGCAGCGGTGCCCTTGATGGTGGAAGGAACCACGAAGCGGGCTTCCACGTCGGTGGCTGCGGCAGAAAGGGTAACGGTGATGCCGTCAATCCTGAAGCCCTCTACGGTTGCGAAGTTGTCTCCCTTCACCACCAGTTCCTTGCCAAGATAGAAGCTGGTGCCGTAGGAGGCATCGGCATTCTCTATGGAAGTGAACACGGGGGCTGCGGGGCCGATGGGCGTTGTATCGATGGCGAATGCGCTCACGATGGTCACTGTCTGGGCGGGAGTGCCGTAGACGGCGGTGAGGGCCTTGTTCTGCACTGCAGGGCTCATTACCTCTATGCCCGTGGGTATCTTGAGCGTGACGGCGGTTGCACTCTGGTCGATGACGGGAAGGGCTATGTCTCCCCACTTGAAGCCGGACGCGAGGTCAAGGTTCTCGCCGGTGAGGGCGATCTCGTCACCAAGGACGGCTGTGGCTGCCTGGTTGTAGGCCGCGAAGACGGGGATGTTCAGCTGGAACTTGTCCTCGTCGGAAGTTACATCAATGGTTCCGAGGCTCCAGGTGGCAACAATATCGACGCCTGTCTTGGCGGCGGTTGCCGAAGGAACTGCGGGAACGGTAACCTTGACGGCATCGTCACTCTGGTCCGCGATGGCGGCGTTCTGGCCGCCGACGGTGACGGAGGTAACCTGGGAGAGGTTCCTTCCGGAGATGGTAACCTCTGTACCCACGGTGCCTTCCTTGGGCGTGAAGCCGGACACGAGGGCGTCGGTGACGGGGACGGTCACATAGTAGTCGTAGCGGAAGATGACGGTTTCACCGTCGGCGTCGAATACCTTGAGGGAGACCTTGTATGGGTCGTCGTTCTGGGCAAGGGGCAGGGTGGGAACCTTGAAGACCAGGGTCTTGAATTCCTTGGAGACAATCTCCGCCTCTGCATCGTCCACTGTGACTTTGCTCACGAGTTCAAGGTTGAGGCCGTGCGCGGTAACCTCTGTGCCGATGTATGCCCTCACGGAGCCGGCCTCGTCGGCAGCGGGCTCAAGCTTCTGGGTGGTTACATCGATAGCGGGAGTGTTCACCGGAGTCTGAACCCCGTACTCCTCCTTGCAGGACACTGCCAGGAGCGTCCCTGCAAGGGCCAGTATATATAATAAGGTCTTTTTCATATCCTAGAGGTTCACTTTGGAATAGTCGTAGTCGTATTTCTGCCAGTAGCAGTCGAAGGTGACGGCCGATGCGCCCAGGTTGGAATTGTTGTACACACCCCAGTCTATCTGCTTGATGTGTATGAGGCCAAGGCGGCGGATTCCGCTGGCGCGGCTGTCCGGGTTGTAGCCGTAGTTGTTGTAGTAGGCCACAAGGATGACGGCATCCAGCTTGTAGCCGGGATCGTCAACCATGGTTGCGGTCTGGTGGTCGCAGAAAGCGCTGGACTTGACGCCGCCGGCAAAGGAGGTGACGCTGATTCCCGCAATCTTGCTGTTTGCAACGTCGATGGGGAAAGTAGCCTCGTCAATCTTCTCTATCTGGTCTGCAAGGACCTTCTGGATGAGGGCGTTCTCCGTTTCGTTGGAGGTGCTCAGCGGGCGGAAGGCCAGGATGGGCGTTCCGGGGACGCTGTCGTTGCCGCCGGGAACGCGGTAATCGTTGGCAGGAGTACCCGTAGCGGCCGTGAAGAAGTTCTTGAGCTGGCCGTTGGAGTTGGCGGGAGAGTTTATCTGGAGGACGTTTCCGCTCACTGCAGAGAAGAACAGGTAAGGAACCACGCTGTTGTACTGCTCGTCAGAGACCATGCCCGGCTTGGGCTGGTTTGCAGAACCCCACTGGTTTCCGTGAAGCTCCATGGCAACGGGATCCAGGTCTGTCTTCCACTTGGCGTTCTCATAGAGCTTGCCGTTCTCCGGGCTGAAGAAGGAGGCGTAGCTGTTCTGCTCTACGCGTCCCTGCGCCCATGCAACAACGTTCTGCCAGAACTTCACGAACGGGACGAATACCGTGAAGCTGGTGGCCAGGGTGATGCTCTCGTTGTTGTCGAAGTACCAGGCCTTGAGTTCCACCACGGTCTCGCCGTCGGCAAAGTCTCCGGCGGGGATGGTGAAGGTAAGGGAACTGGGGCTCTTGTAGATGGGAGCTTCCCACTCGCCCACGGTGATGCGGTCTATGTTGTTGAGATACTCTCCGGTGAGGGTTATGCTGCGGCCCACCGCCGTCTTCTCGAAGGTATAGGCGGCGAAGCTGGGGACATAACGGATGACCTTGATGGTGGGTGCGCTTGCAAGGGGCGTTTCCACCGTAGCGCTGCCGTCAAAGTAACGGAGGGTTATCTTTGCGTTCTCTGCCTCAACGTAAGGGACCTTGACGATGATTTCATCGGCGTCGCGGGTCACGATTGTGGCCTCGTGGCTGTTTGTCTGGCCTTCAGCGGTGAAGAACACTGCCGTTGCAGAGGAAAGGTGCTCTCCGTTGAGCATTATGTTGGAGCCCATTTCCGCGCTCTCCTGCAGCCTTGCGGCGGCAATGGTGGGAACGGCGAAGGTGGCGGAGAAGCTGGCCTCGGAAAGGCCGTCGCCGGTGGTGTTCACAAGCTTCACCTTTCCGGAGGTGACGCTCTGGTTCACCTCTATCTTGAGAAGGGTGGAGGAAATCTTGGACACGATGTCTACCTTTACGGAGCCGATATAGGCCTCCGTCACATCCTGGAGGTATTCACCCTGGATGTCCACCACGGTACCGGCAGGGCCGGACTGCGGAGTAAAGGAAGCGATGACGGGAGCGTGCTCCACGGACTCTTCCACTGATATCACGTCACATGCAAGGACTGCCGTGAGTGCCGACAATATGAGTATATACTTTTTCATGGCTTAATATCCTGGATTCTGTGCAACGTCTTTGTTGATATTCTTCACCGATACAGGTACGGGAAGCATGGTCTGCCACTTCTGGATGGGGTTCACGGTGTAGTCGTAACCGCCGTAGAAGGGCTCGCTCAGGAAGAATGCGTTCACGGTGGCAACTGCATTGCCCCAGCGCAGGAGGTCGAACCACCTCTGGTTCTCGAGGGCAAGTTCAAGGCGGCGCTCCTTCCTGACGGCTTCACGGAAGTCGTATTTGGCGGGGAGGTCGGCAAGGGTGTAGACCGGGATGCCCGCCCTCTCGCGCACTGCGTTGAGGAGAGTCAGGGCCTCGGCCGAAGGACCGGAAATCTCGTTGGAGACCTCTGCTTCAAGGAGCATCACATCGGCAAGACGGATCACGGGGAAGTCGTTCTCAGCGTCCCACTCGCTTGTCATGTTGGGGTCGATGAACTTGTTGCAGTAGCGGGCGTTGTTGGTAACCACAAGGCCCGTGGTTGCGTTGTAGTAGCTTTCCTGCAGGGTTACGTCCTTGCGGAGGTCACCGGCGTTCTCGTTGAAGGCGGCGATGAGGTTGTCCGACGGGAAGTTATAGTGCTTGGGAGAGCCTATGGCAACGTTACCGCCATTGTTGATGGGGGCATAAAGCGTTGTAAAAGGAGAACCTATTCCAAGGTTGCCGCTGCGGTAGCGCACTGCGAAGATTATTTCCGCATTGCACTCGTTGTCCGTTGCGAATACCTTGTTGAAGGGAACCAGGTCCGTGCCGGAGGCGGGGTTGCCACAGGCCTCCAGTACTTCTGCAAGGAGGTCCTTGGCGGCGGCGTACTTGGGCTCACCGCTCTTGTAGTGGGTCACGTACACCTTTGCAAGGAGTGCCTTGGCGGCCCTGATATCGGCCCTGCCAAGCTTGGTTCCGGTCTGGGTGTCCGGGAGGAGCTTTCCGTCCACCACGGCTTCCAGGTCTTCCTCTATGAGTTTGTAGACGTCCTCTTCCGGAGAGCGCTGGAGGTGGCGGGCCTCATCGGCACCCATCTTTGAAGTGACGATGAAAGCGGGACCCCAGAGACGTACGATGTTGAAATACATCCATGCCCTGAGGAAGCGGGCTTCTCCTTCGTACATTGCCTTGAGGGCGGGATCTTCCACCACTTCCAGGTAAGGGAGCACGTTGTTGGCCCTGGAGATAACCCTGTAGCAGGCATCCCAGTAGTCCTGGACCCAGGAGTTGGCGGTGAGGATGGTACCCTGGTCAAGCTGCTCGATGAGCTTGGAGTCGGCCGAGGTGGATGCGTTCACCCTCATGCGGGCGTTGTCGCTTCGGAGCTCGGTGACGGCCCACTCGCAGTAGACCACGTCATAAACTGCGTTGTAGGCACCTATGACAAGGTTTTCCACGGACTTGCCGTCCTTTACATATTCGTTTGCAACCACCTGGGAATAAGGGACCTGGTTAAGGTTGCAGGAAACTGCTGCAAGAAGTGCGGCTATAGCGTAAACTGTCTTTTTCATAGCCCTTAGAATTTAATTTCAGCACCGAAAGTAACGGTAGAGGTGAGCGGGAAGCCGCCTCTCTGGTAACCCGATATCATGGGGGAAGAGTACTGGCCGCTGGTCATGCGGGATTCCGGGTTGATACCCTTGTAATCCTTGCTCCAGAGATACAGGAGGTTGTTTCCGGAGACATAGAGCCTGAGGCCTTTGAGCGCATTCCTGAGGTCCTTCTTGTTGAGGGAATAGCCGATGGTGGCGTTTCTCAGACAGACGTAGGAGCCGTCCTGGAGGGGGTAATCGGTAAGGAGGAGGTCGTAGCCGAACTTGCCGAAGGGAACCTTTCCGTTACCGGGATACTCTGCACTGACCCAGCGGTCCTTGAGGTATGCGGCGTTGTACTTGTGGGTCTCGTTGTAATAGACGTCGCCGTTGAATACCGTGACGCCCTGGACGCCCTGGATGAGGAACGATACGTCAACCTTTCCGATGAGGAAGGTGTTGGTGATACCGTAGCTGAAGTCCGGGTAGGGGTTGCCCAGAGGGATGCGGTCCTCGTCCGTGAGGGCGCCGTCCTTGTTGGTGTCCACTATCCTGAGGCCGCCGGGGATATCGGCAGCGAAGTGGGGGCTGGCGTTGATTTCCTCGGTGGAGTTCCAGACGCCGTCCGTCTTGAAGCCGTAGTACTGGATGAGGGGCTCGCCCACTATGGCGATGTAGTTCTCACTGCGCTCGCCCTGGGTGATCACCTGCCTTTCACCGCCAATCTCCAGGAGCTTGTTGCGGTTAAGGGAAAGGTTGAAGTTGGTCTCCCACTTGAACAGGCGCCTGTCGAAGTTGACGGTGCTCAGCTGGAGCTCCAAGCCGGAATTCCTTACGCGGCCGATGTTGTTCCAGTACTTGGTGAAACCGGTGAAGGACTGGGTGGGCTGCTCGAACAGGAGGGCGCGGGTAATGGAGTAGTATGCATCGGCGGTGAGGGAGATGCGGCCGTGGAAGAGGCCCAGGTCCAGACCGTAGTTGAACTCGTCCGTCTGCTCCCAGGTGATGTTGGCGTTAGCAAGGGTGGACGATGTGTTAGCTGCGCCGGGAACAAGGTTTCCGTTGCCCTCTCCAAGGGCGTAGTTGGCGCCTCCAAGCACTTCAAGGGCGGAATAGTACTGTACGTTGTTGTTGCCGGTTACGCCGTAGGAAGCCCTGAGTTTCAGATTTGAAACAGTCTTGGCGTAGGGCTTCATCCAGGGCTCCTCGGTGACTCTCCAGCCAAGGGAGATGGAGGGGAACCAGGCGTTCACGTTGTCTCCCAGGAACAGGGAGGAACGGTCCAGGCGGATGGAGGCCGATGCCAGGTACTTGTCCTTGTAGCTGTAGGTTGCGCGTCCAAGCCAGGACTCCAGTATCTTGTCCGGATAGCGGAATGTACCGGTTCCGGCGCCGTTGCCGTTATTGCTGGCGGCAATCTCGAACACGGTGGCGGCATTCAGGGTGTGGATGTCGTCCGTGGGGAAGCCGGAAGCGGTCATTGCAACCCTTTCCACGCGGGTTTTCTCCGCCGTGAAACCGGCCAGGAGATTAATCTTGTGGAAGCCTCTGGTGAGGTCGTAATTGAGGGTGTTCTCCGTGAGGAGGTCTACGTACAGGGTGCTGAAGTAGCTGGCCTCCGAAGGCGTTCCGTCCTTGAGCGCGTTGATGTTGGCGTAGTTGTAGGAAGGAGAGAAACGGACATTGAGGCCGTTGGAAGTGCGGAATTTAAGGTTGGGTGCCAGGACAACCTCGAAGTATGCGTTGGCAAGGGCGGAGAAGCTCTCTCCGGAGCGTTCCGTGTTGGCCATGACGCTCTTGGGGTTGTTGTTGGCGCTGTTGAACGGGCTCACGTTCTTGTCCCAGATGGGGTTGCCGTACTCGTCCGTGCCGTTTGTAGGGGCAGAGATGGAGTTGAAGTGCGAGCCCCTGGCAAAGCCGGTATAGCCGCCAGTGAAGGCGGTTGTCCAGGCGTTATGCTGTACGGGGAGGAAGGACGGGGTGCGGTAGAAGTCGATGAAGTTGTTGCGGGGGCGCTCCCAGCTCTGGTAGTTGCCGGAGATGTTGTAGCCGAAGGTTACCCTGGGATGGAGTTCCGCGTCCAGACGGGTGCGGAAGCCAAGTTTCTCCACCTGGTTCTGGAGCATGATACCCTGATCCCTGGTATAGCTGGCCGACGTGTACTGCCTCATCCTCTTGGAGCCGCCGCTCACGGACAGCTGCACGGAAGTGATTCCTGCAATGTCCCTGAGGGCTTCCCTCTGCCAGTCTGTGGAGCCTATGTTCTGCTCTATCCAGGCAGCGGCCCTGTCCTGGCCCTTCACGGCGGGGCCGCCCATGGACTCTTCTGCAATCTGCAGGTTGAGGTAGTCCGTGGCGGTGATCATGTCATGGAGCTGGTATGCGTATTTGCCGCCCTGGTATGCCTTGAAGGTATAGGCGGGCTTTTCTGCGTTACCGGACTTGGTGGTGATCATGATGACGCCGTTTGCAGCCCTGGAGCCGTAGATAGCTGCAGAAGCCGCATCCTTGAGGATTTCTATGGACTTGATGTCGCTGGCGTTGACGTTGTTGAGGCCCTCGGGCTCCGGGAAGCCGTCAACGATTACAAGGGGCGAGCTGCCTGCCGATATGGAACCGGTACCCCTCACGCGGATTGTGGGGGAAACACCAACCTCGGAAGTGACGTTGTTGATGTTGAGACCGGCGATACGGCCCTGCAGGGCGTTGGTGACATCGGAGACGGGAAGGTCTATCAGGGACTCGCCGCCTATCTTGGAGATTGAACCGGTAAGGTGGGACTTTGCCTGCGTACCGTAACCTACCACGACGGCATCGTCAAGGAGGGTGGCGTTCACCTCCATGATGACGTTGATCTTGCCTTTCTTTTCCACGGCAACCTCAACGTCAGAGTACCCGACGTAAGTGAAAACCAGCACGGGATTCTTTCCCGACACTGTGATGGAGTAATTACCGTCAAGATCTGTGCTTACGCCGTTCATGGTTCCCTTCTCCACCACGGACACGCCGATGAGCGGTCCGTCATGGTCTGAAACCTCGCCGGAAACAACTCTTGACTGCGCTTTCATCTGCAGCGGCACCAGAAGTAATGCCATGAGTGAAAGCACAATACATCTTGCTTTTGGAATCATATTAATGGTATTAGTTATTAAGTTCTAGCGTGGACAACCAATTTGGTTAACCAATTCTTATATCGCAAATATACAATCTTTTACCAAGAATCCAAAATATTAGCACAAAAAAAGCCGCCCTTTTTCAAGGACGGCTTGATTCTTAGGCGGAAAAACTTACTTCTAGTTGAAGAACTCTTTTTCCTTACCCTCTTCGACAAGCTGCTCTACGAACACGTAGGCACCGGTCTTGGGGCTCTTTTCCATGCGGATAACCTTCACCATGTGCTTTGCACCGGCTTTTGCATCGAAGGTTGCAACTGCTTTTTTTGCCATAGTTTAGATCTCCTTTATTTTA
>JAEEGL013230930.1_pt1 | contig 25474 bp, 56 predicted proteins | sample 9134231 | NCBI WGS metagenome assembly JAEEGL01 (sample SAMN16246548, study PRJNA631951) | gut metagenome | biome: gut microbiome; feature: rumen; material: fiber-attached | host: Bos | place: Iran: Karaj | collected 2018-10
ATCGGCACAGCGGTCAACAAGATCAAGGGAGAAATGAAAACCCCCAGGATTGTGTTCCCAGGGGTTTACTTGAGCTTTGTTTTGTCTCGTTTTACATCTTACACTCTGTCAACGCCGGTGTAATTGTTGACATTGCCCATGCCGCGCAAGGCAATGACACCACCGTCACCATAAACCCAGGCAATGCGCGCCTTGTCATCCAAATCCTGTGCAAGAACACAAGGAGTGTCCGGTTGAATAGTGCCGTCCTTGATTCCATCTTCAATGGAACCAAGAGCATCATCGATCTCGGACGCGGGCCCTTTCTTGATGACCGCACTCAAGACATTGGGATATCCATCACGGCAGATGATGTCACCAACTTCAAGGTCTTCAAAAGGAATCACACCATCCTCTTCAGATTCCTTGACTTTCCTGGTTTCCTTGACCAGACGCTTGATTTGACTCAGAGTGAGTGTGACTTTGGTGTTCTCGTTGATCTTCTTCATGTTGTTATTTTCCAAATGGATGTTATGAATGTATTTACCACTCTCATCGAAGGTTGGATCCGGGTCCTCCTTCAAGTGGATGCTCTTTCCATTCCTGAATGCGAAGAAGGAATAGCACCTCCACCTGCCGACCTCTTCATGAAGGTCATGGAATCTGCCATCCCGAACGAAGGTCGCATGGTCAACCCTCTTCCCGCGAATCCTGCCAGTACATCCCAGCACGAAGTCAACCCCGGGATACAACTCCTTGGTTATGTCGCAGAACTCATCCACGGTCAGGTTGTCATCCCAGTTCGACCACTTGTAAAGGGCTATGGAACGGCACAGGTACTTGCGGGGGACGTCCATCCAGGTCAATCCCTCAAACCCATCCTTCAACTTGCCATCCTTTGACTTGAGGTGGAAATCCTTGCACAACTCCGCAAAGGACATCCCCAGGGCTTGCATGAAAGCACGGACCACGCAGTCATTTGACCCGAAGTCCCCGATGTCCGTGTACACGAAGCGCTTGTCCATGCTCAAGCATCCTCCAAGGGGCTCCCCGCTCCAAGGTCCATGGTTGGGTCAATCTCAATGAAGCCGGCATCCTCGGTCACCTCAATGGGGTCGTCATCCTCGGCAATGGCCCTGGGCTGCGCTTCAATGTACGTCAGATCCTCCTTCTCATCCTTGGGAAGGTCATCCAGCAGCTTCCTGAAATCCTCGTACCAGGGGCGTTCCTGTATGTTCCACCAACGCCAAGTGCGGAATGCCTTGGTGTATCCCTTTGCGAAGAGGAAGTCCAGCGCTTTGTTGCTATCGGTCTTTATGGTCCGGGCATATTGTTCATCCTCAGGATGCTCCTCACCCCACTTGGTTATCTTTTCCAAGAGGGCATCGCTCTTGCTCAAGGTCAATCGGGCCTCCCCGGACTTGGTGATGACCAAAAGCACTTTCATGGCATCCTTCTTGTTGGCGAGCCTGCGATCCTTCTTGGCCTTGAACTCATCATCCAAATCATATTCGCTCATGTCCTCCGCGCTGGCCAGCCTTTGAATGGTGAACAGACCGCCGGATTCCGCCGACACCCTGGCCGCTATGGCCTTGAATTCCCTGCCATGCCCCTGAAGCGGGCACCAGCCCCTGCGGTAAGTGTAGTAGTGGCACATCTCGTGCACCAGGGTTGCCAGGAAGGCCCTCTCCGTGCCGCTGTAGTTGCCATTGAGCAGGATGGTTGGGTTGCACAGGTCAACAAAGTTGCCTTCATCTATGTAAACGGGGTCGGTCATCCAGGAATCATTCATGTACATGCGACCGTTTGACCTGCTGATTCGGATGCCCTTTGCGGCGAGGCGGAACTTGCCCAAGGTCCTTCCCTGGGATCCCGCCCCATGCGTGAAGATGCCCATTTCGCAACTTCCAAGCTTCCCGTCAAAGAGCCACTTGTTCATCTCCGTGTACTTCTCCTTCATCCACTCCACGGTTGGCCTGAAGCCCCTTTCCTGGGATGGCTCAAATGGCGCGGAGGATGATTCCTCAAGGAGCCGCCTCAGCTGGCCCAGGGTCAAGGTGACCTTGGTTGATTCTTGAATGGTCGGGGTGATAATTTTCGTCATAAAAGTATTTACCGGCATCCCTCTAGGGTGCTGGTAGATCACTTTTGACAAGTTTCAATCAAAAGTCTTGATGCCGGTGATGTAATCGACACATTCATCCCGAAAGCGTGACCAAAGAAGGTTGGCCATTGTGTACTTATTCTTTTTCCCATGTGGATCAATCAACTTCTCGGCTTCATTCGCCCACTCAAAGTACTGAGATGTCCCGACGTTATTGTCCACCACGGCACGGAAATCCTCTTCGGTCCAATTGCGGAGGTGAGTCTTGAAGAACTCCATGCAGGACTTGTTGAGCAAAGCGCGCTCATGAAGACTGAGATTCAACTTCTTTTCAAAGTCAAACGGATCGATTGGTTTCTTTTTTGTCATGTTTGAGGTTGATTTCCTTCGTATCCAATTTTTGAATAATGTGGGCGAATTGCTCCGGCCTCTCCTTCTGCAATTTGAGGAACACCAGGAGCGCGCCACTCCCCCTGTGTATGCTTTCCTTTCCAAAGGTGTGGTGTTTGCAGCAGAGGGTTATCCCATTGTCAATGTCGAACTTGCACTCGGGCCAGGTCCTCGCCGGAAGAATGTGATGTGCCGAGAGCCTTTCAGTTGACCCACAGATGAAGCATGCCCCATCATCCCGCTTTCGGACTGCTTTGCTCCATGTCGCTTGGGTCATTTCCTTTTGCCGCTCCTGTAGTTCCAACCATGGATTATCTTCATGTTTTCATCGGCCCTTCGTTGCGAGGCCCTTTGCTCATGAAGAATCTCCTCCACGCCGAAAACCAACAATCCGATGATTATGAAAAAGACTTCCATCTTGACCAGATACCCTTTGCATAAAAGAGTATTTACTGGTCATCGTCTTCATTCCCGCCACTTGTTTATTCGGTCAATCTCCCTTTGCTCGACATGAAACCAGAACCTGTTGCCATCGGGATCCTCGCACATGAGCGCCAGAAGATTCTTGCGTGGACGAACCTGGAGACGGGAGGCATCGCAGTAACCAACCGCCATCCGTGCAACTTCGTTGTGGTCAAGCAGAGGACCGCTGGAATCATACAGCTCGTAGATGAACAGCTCCGGGGAAAGTTCTTCAAGTTTCATCTTCTTCATCCTCCTCTTCGGAACCCCACTCGAGCAAGTTGTCCACTTTGTCCTGAAAGCCGGCGTTGTGGTCGTAGGTCAACACCGTCACGAAGCCATTGCGCAACTTGTCATAAACAATGACCACGTCCGTGCCTTCCTCCACCTTGACTCCCCACACTTCCAGGAGCTGATGCGGTATCTCCCAATGGGTCTTGTTGCACGACTGCCTTCCGACATAAACCAGGGTGTGCCGGTCCATGCAATCCTTCAGGTCCTTTTGCCGCAACACCTTTCCCAGCCGCTCCATGCATCGTGTCTGGAAGTGCTGCACGATGTCGAGGTGGCTCTTGGACTTGCGATGCTTCTTGAAGTGTCTCATGGCTGTCTCCACTTGTCTTGGATGATTTCCTTGACCTCCGTCAATGGAATGTCCTTGAAGTACTTGAAACTGTGGGTGAAGCACTCGTTGGCTGCTCCATCCTGCTCAAAAGAGGATTCGTCCAAATTCTCCGTGGAAATCTTCAGGACAACGTTTCCTCCCCAAGTCAAAGCCGCCGTCATGTCAACGCTGTCGGCGAGAAAGACACATCTCCACTGGTCGTTTCCGGCCTTGTCGAACTTGACTTCGTGGAATCTCACGTTGGAAGCCGGAGTCCCGCAACACTTGAGTTTTCCGTCAAGGACAATCCGGGGAAGGTTCCGTTCCGTTGTCCTGTGGTAGAGGAATGGAGGAACCTTCATTGGTTTGCCTTAGGTGGGTTGAAGTAGAGCAGGGTCATGGGGTCGGTCTTGAGTTCCCCATAGAGCCCATACCACTTGCTGCGGTTGAAGGGAGGCGTGACCACATGGGCGCCATTGAAGGTTGGCACGACGAACACCTCATCCGGGGAGCGCTTGGTTTCGGCAACGAGTGGTGTGATTTCCTTCAGCACATTCTCCACGAAGACCTTGCGGACATGCTCCAGCTTCTCCTTTGGGTCCCTGGTGATGGAATCGGGGCAAAGTTCGGCGTCAACGTCCACAATCCAGTAGGGGCGTTCGGAGGTGTGGGTGCCACAGACGGCGGTGCGAATGAGATGGTCATAGCGGCAAGCGGTGTCGTCAATCATGTCCACGAGCTTCTTGAGCAGGACACGGTTGACCACAAGCCGGTTGCGGACGGTCGGAAGGATGTAGGCACGGGCCTTGTTGGCATCGGCAACTTCCTTGATGACCGGGACCTTCTCATCCCAGTACTCGAAAGAATCGATGTACCAGGTCTTGATGAGACGCTGGCTCTCCTTCGCATCGCCCTTGTCATAATCGCCCCAGGCCTTGAGGTCCTTGGCACGCTTGATGACGTGGACGACGAAGAAATCCCCGGGCTTCTTGAATTGAAGCACCTTCTCCTTGATGAGCTCGAAATTGTCAATCATCTTGTTCTTCTCCTTTCTCACACCCTTCAGGGCATGGGCAGTTTACACAATGTCGCACTGTTGCATCTGGAGGACCTTGAGGGCGGCTTCATGCGCCTCCTCGGTCACATCCCCGCAGGCATCCTTGTGGATCCGGATGATGGCATTCGGGAACTTGGCCCGAAGCAGCACGGCGTTGGCAAGCACGCAGATGGAGGTGCATACCCCGCACAGGTCAAAGGTCAGGTTGGCCCCATTCTTGGCAAGGGTGTCCGCCAGCTGTCCCTTGGACCCGATGTCGTCCTTCAGGAAGTCCAGGAGGTCAAAGGAGCCGAAGGTCCGCTTGCCAACCGGCTTGATCGTCCTGCCACCATGGAGAATTGCCCCGACCAAGAGAACATTGATCTCATCGGCCAGCAGCCATCCCTCCGAGTTGCATATGCAATGCTTGACCGGCAGCTTCTTCCCTTCCAGGGTCTTCATATAGTCCTTGTCATGGGTGTCGCGGGTCAGGAAGATGCCCGAAGTGTCGGCCTTCTTCTTCAGGTGCTTGCGAATCAGCTCGCAGACCGGCTCGATGGTGCGGCGGCAATGGTCGTTCCCAAGCGGGCCTGTCAGGAAGTCGTTTTGCATGTCCACGACGATGAGGTAGTTCAGCTTTTTCATGTGTTGTGTTTCCTTTGTGTTGGTTTAGTTGAATTTTTTGTATCCGGTCAAATAGTCAATGCACTCGTCCTTGAAGCGCCCCCACAGGAATTGCGCAAGCCGCATCCTATCCAGCTCCCCTTTCGGGTCGATCAGCTCCTTGGCCTCCTTTGCCCACTCAAAGTACTCCATCTGGCCAATGTTGTCATCCAGCACGGCGCGGAACCTTGCCTCGGTCCAGTCCTTCAAGTGGTCCTTGCAAAAGTCAATGCAACTCTTGTTGACCAGGGCCTTCTCATAGAGGGAAAGGAAGATTTCCGTTTTGGTACTCATTTGCGAAGTGTCTTTCGATATTGCTTCATCAGTTCCTCAATCACGGACTTCCAGTTGTCCTGGTTGACCTTGATCGAGTCAATGCCATGGATGAAGCGCCACATCTGCAAACGAACCGCCTCTTCGGGCACGTTGTGAGCATTCGCAATGACCTTGCCCGTCTCCTTCCACACATCCCCCGGTTCGTTGGTCATCTCCAGGATGACGAGCCACCTGCCGAACTTGCGGGCCAGGTTGAAGTAGGGATGGATCTCCCCCCACTCGCAGAAGGTGTTGGCGACGATGACAGGGGAATCCTTGAAGTCCCTGCAATGCTTGCACACGCGGCCCAGGGTCCAGTTGTGGGCGATTGCCAGGAAGTCCCGGTCAAAGTCATAGGAGTCACCCTTGACCCAGAAGTCATCCGTCTCATAAAGGGCGGAATTGGTGCAACCCGGGACCCCGCCAAGGGCCTCAAGAAGCCGCTTTGCGAAGGTGCTCTTCCCTGAGCCGGACACGCCGCGGACGAGGTAAATGGGGTTCTTGCAAGGGCGGAAACTTTGAATCATGGATGGTTATCTCCTTTCAATGCCACCAATTATAGCACAAGCGGGCGCCCAGATCAAGGTCAAAGTGCAAGAATCTTCATGGCTTTGCACCGCCTGTCTGGAGTGCCGCCTTCATGAAATCCATCATCAGCTTGGTATCATGCCTGCTCAGGGCGGCGCGTATCCGTCTGGCATAGGCTCTACGCAATCCGGTTGTCACATCGCCCCACTCTCCCTCCTGTTCCATCTCATTGAGGATGTCTTCAAGATCCTCATACTCTTTTTTGTTACTTGCCATTCTTGACCACCTTCTTCTTTTTTCCCTTGAGGGCATAGCCGTGCCGCTCCTTGAAGATCTTCTGCACCTTGGGGTCGTTGAGCAGGTTTTCGTAATACTCCTTTGTGGAGAACCCGCTCTTGAGGTCAACGAACTTGTCCTCCTTGTTGAGAGGATACATCTTTCCGGCAGCGGGGAACCAGACCACCTTCTTGAAGTTGTTGTTCTCGATGTTCCTGACCGCGATGTCGGACACGGGGATGTTGACCTTCCCATCTACCACGTCCTTCCCGTCATACACCTCACCGCCGAAGTACACCCAGCCCTTGTCCAGGTACACCTTCCCTTCCTCTGGGTCGTAGACGAACCTGCGGAATGCCACATAGCCGGCATCCTTCTTCTCAAGCTCCTTGGCAAGTGTTTCGGCATCCTCCCAGCTCTTCTTGGGCCACTTCATCTCGTAGTCGTCGGCAAAGAAGAACCCAGGGGAGATTGCAACGACATGTCGCTGCTTGAGCGGGATGTCCTTGAGATTGACCTTCTTGTTTTTCATAGTAATGATTCCTTCTTTCAGTAGTCCTTGAACAGTGCGATATTCTTCCCTTCCACTTCCGATGCCGGCTGAAATTCCCCGCCATCCCTGTCGTCCGCATACAAGGTCAAGATGGTTTCGCCGTTGCGGTTCTTGTAGACCTTGGTCTGAAAGGGATTTATCTGGACATAATAGTTGACAGGAGCGTTGGAGAACATGAACTTGACCACCTTGTCGTCATCGTGGTTCAATATGCTCCGGTAAAAGACATCCCTGAGGGTGTATGGCCTGCCAACGACGTTTTCGGCCGCGGTCGCCTCCGGGTTGACGTAGAACCCGGTCGGGAACACCCGGTCGCCGCCAATCGCTTTGTAAAAGGCGCAATTGACCTCTCCGAAGACAAGCAGGGGGTTGCCATACTCCGTCCGGTCAAGATAGATCAATGGCTTGAAGATGGTCTTGTCCCACCATGTGAACTCCACGAATGTGTTTTCCGGGTTCAGCGTGTGGGTGGAGATCGCCGTTTCAAGCAGATGGCGGAAATCCTTTACGGTGATGTCGCGTTCTTTGTCCATGTTGTTGACTCCTCTTTACTTGTTGACCAGGCAAGGGCACTTCGGGGAATGGGCAATTCCCCCAATCGCGCAGTTGCTTCCGCGGACCAGATAGGTGTACCGGACATACTCATGCCCATCAAATTTCACATAATCCATGTGCTCGTGCCTGCTCAATTCGCTGGGTCCCTCAACGGGTTCGGCAGATTCAGCGCCGCATCCCGAAATCAACAGGACGCAAACGATGGCAGCGACCAAAGCCGCAATGAAGTCAGTCCAATCCCATTCCAGTTTCATCTTGTATCCTCCCTAGTCAATGGTTATCCATGTTGTCTTTTTGTTGTATTTTATCGCATAGGCAAGGGCCCTGCGGTCGCTCTCATACTCACCAGGTTTGATGTACCCGCGGTTCTTTGCTGAAAGATAGCAGGCCTGGTCAATCAGAAAGTTCGCAATCCTGTCATGGTTCTTCTCCATGTAAAGCCAAAGCGCGATGCCCAGAAGCACCGCCACGAGCAAGAATCCGACAAGGTAAAAGGTGGCTCCCATTGTTCAGTCCTTCAAGGGGAAACTTCATCCACAATGGTGTTCACCGTCCGCTCCGCATGGTCCAGCATCATGTCGGCGCCGTTTGTGACCCTCTGCACTTGCTCTTTGGCGGAGTCGGACCAGGGGATGAACTCAAATGTGATGGTCATCCAGACGCACCACATGATTATCATGGTGATGAGGCGCACCCCGAGGCCTCTTTGCCAGGGTTCGTCCTCCGCGGTTTCAATGGACATGTCCCTTGCCAAGATCACTGAGTTGAGGGTCAAGCAAATGCAAAGGACAATGGAGATTGCCAGTGTCATGGATTGTTCAGCGTTCATGGTTTGTGGTTCCTTCTTGATTTATTTTAGCGTGACTTTTAATCCCACCACTTAATGTGCTGGTTGCAGTTGGAGCAAATGTAGTCCTCCGCATTGCAGGTGTTGAACTGAGGGCCTTTGATTACACTTCCGCACGTGGGGCACTTCCAACGCAGCCTGCTTCCATTCGCATTGCGACCTCCACCTGTGGCACTTCTTGGAACGCAGCGGTCGGCAAGGCGCTCAATTTCGGTCACCAAATCGTCGGTGACCCCGGCTTTGCGAAGGTCGTCGATGCGGTCAAGAATGAACTGGGGTTTGATTTCTTCCGGTGTCATGTTTTATTCCTTTCTGCTTTAGTTCGCGTCATACACCTCTTCCACCTTGTGGCACCACAGGGCTGGACATTCCACATCCTTTGCAACGGGCTTCCCAATCGCTTTTTCTGAATCGACAACCCTTTCCCCGGTCCAACTGTCGCAGCCAAAATCTCTCAACAGCTCCTGGTTTTCATTGACTGGTATGTTTGCCTTGAAGCCGAAATCACCATCCCCATCCGCATAGAAGCCGATGAGCGAGGAATGTCCATTCCTGGAATTGTGGGCCAATTTGTTTATGAAGCCAATGAACGTCGGAACCCAGCGCTTGCTGATTGTGATGTTCATTTGCAAGTTGATTGTGTCGCTTTTGCTCATTTTGTTGACTCCTTTTTCAGTTGTTTTTCCTCCCACATCCGCCTCTCCTTCTCTTCCTCCTTCCTGTCCTGGTGCCTCCAGTACAGGCGCAACCAGGGATAGACCAGGATGAACCAAAGAAGGGACACGGTGAAGGACATCATGATGAGCATGGGTTGCCAGCCCAACTCATGCGAACTGCTGTCCACGATGAGAATGACGATGAAGTTGAACAGATGGACCGCAAGCACGGTCAGGAGGATGGTCAAAAGGATGGTGTTCATTTCTGGGTCCTGGTGTGGGTAGTCTTTTTGTGTTTGTCCTTGGTGTTTCCAATCATGAACTTACATCGATTCCCGCCGGAAGAAGAACAAACCATTGCAACCTGGCGGTTTGTCGCAAATCAGCTTTCCCGATTCGAGGTCGTTCTTAATGTCATCGTACACAAGAAGTGAACCAGTCGATGCAAACCAATTTGGAATCTCATCCACACGGCACATGAACGGGGTGTCCACAACGGAACCTCCCTGCATTGTCCGATGAAAGCCTTTGACTATGAAAGACGCACCGGACGCACGGATTGCTTCCGTGTCTTCACGCACTCTTTTGGCGGAGTAGCAATATCTACCCTTCACTTCCATCTTTGGTCCTCGTGTAGGTGTAGTACTTGGTTCTCTCGGCGCGGAAGGCAATCCCCTCCAGCTCCTTGATTAGGTTCTCAATGGTGTTGATGGGCTTGTCAAGGTACTCATTGACCAGGATCTTGGTGTAGGCTTCCCGCGGCATTTCCGCCAGCGCCTCCATCTTTTTCCAGTTGGTCTCGATGCAACTCCGAAGCCCATTCCAATCATGGGTGTTGATTCCGACATCCCATGTGTAGAGGCGCTTGTCCTTCGGATGGTCCTTGTTCCAGTCATCCAGACCCTTGACCGCCCGCTCCATCACCTTGTCAACCTCCTTGATGCGGTCCTGAATGCGCTTCTTGTTGCGTTTGATGACGTGTGGAATGCGCTCCTTGACATCCCATCGAATTTCTATGCCACCATACGATGCCCTGTTGTTGTGGACCTTGGAAATGACACGGTCGGTGTGGAAGTCAATGTACTCCTCGGCAGGGACCGTCATGTCCTTGATTCCGTCCGCGATGTAGGTGTCCTTGAAGTCCTCCGGCTTGACCCCCATGATTTTTGCGATGGCATCATGGAGCTTGCGCCTGCGAGAGTCGAATGCTGCCGCGTCCGCTTCCCCTTTGGGCTCGTTGTCCAGGAGGAAGTAAACGTATTCCGCGACCCTTTTGAGTACCTTGTCCCTGTCAATGGTCATGCGCTTCAGCCTTCCTCGGCATCGTCCACATCCGCATCCACGTTGATGCTGTCCCCAATCACGAAGGTCACTACGGCATAGCCCTTCTCGATTCCCAGCTTCCCGGCCTGCACGTTGAGCACGGTGCCGGCAAGTTTGTTGAGATTGTTCCAAGGCACCGCAAGGGCGCAGATGCCGTCCTCCACCACCTTGAAGTTGAGGATGTCTCCCTTCTGCGGGGTAGAACGACGGATGTCCATGACGAGCGAGCCGAACCCATACTGCAAGATGCGGTCGGCCTCCTTCTCATTGACCTCGACATCCTGGTAAAGCGCGGGAAGTTCCGCTTCCTTGGTGAACTTGACTTTCTTGGTTTTCGTTTTGCTCATGTTGTGTGTTCCTTTTGTGGTTATTTTAGCGCATTTCATCAACCCCAGCGCGGATTTCGGCAATGTCGGCCTGCACTTGCTTGCTGTTTTCCGCCATATCATGAACCTCGTTCTCGATCCCTTGAAGCGCTCCTTGGAGTGCTGAGGTCTGGTTGTTCAGCGAGTAGGCAATCCCGCCAATGTTGTTGTTGAGGTCATTGACCAGGGACGCGAGCCTATCTAGTCCGGCGGTGATGCTGAACAACGCATTTGTCAGTTTGGTAATGGTGTTTTCGTCCATGGGGTCAATGCTCCTCTCCTTCTTTTCCTTCGAATTCTTCCTTCAGTTTGAGGTATTCCCGATGACGGAGCATCTTTGCAGCTTTCTCCGCCTTCTCCTTGGCCTTACGCTGGAGCTCGGCTTCCTCCTCATCCTCCTTGTGCTTGATTTCCTTCAACTCCTCGGTTGACTTGAAGAAATAGTCAATGGGATGCTCATAGCACTCGGTCTGGTATTCGCCGCGATACGAGCCCCCAACGGTGATGGAAACATCACCGCTTGACCAGATATTGAAGTGGTCAAGGGAGTCGTGGTCGAGCGGCTGGTCGAAGATTTCCACAATCTCATGCGCCTTGGCCTCGATTTTTCTCTTGAGGTCAAGGTATTCTTCGATTTGCATTTCGGTTAGAGATTCTGCCATCACAGGTCTCCCTTCTTCTTTGCTTCCTCCCGCAAGTGGGCATAGTGCTCTTCATCCGCTTCAATTTCGGGGTCGGTCTTGGTCAGGTATTCCAGAGGGAAGGTGTATCCGGTTTCCTCCATGGGCTCCCCCGGTTCGCCATAATACCGAACACAGACCAACACGGTTTCCCCAAGTTTGTCGTCCGGATCAAGTGCCACGTCGTCAATGACCTCGCACATGACCCCACCTCGATGCTTTTGGAGGATCTTGAGGATCTCTTCACAGCGCGTGAAGATCATGTCACGGCGCTTGAAGTATTCCTTGAGTTTGAGAACATCCCGTTCAAGAATGAACTCATCGAAGTAGGTACTCATTCAGGCACCTCCAATTTCGTCAACCGGGTTCTGAATCTCATCATTTCTCCGCTTGCAGTACTCATGGTACGCCTTCACGAAGAAGTCCGTGCAATCCTGAATGCTGTATGGCATCCCAGGGTGCTCCGTGAAATTGGTCCCATAGGAAATCAGCATGGGGATGTCGTTGATGGTGGTCTTGACCATGCAGTTGTTGCGCTCGGCGAACCTTACGCAATCCTCAATTGCCTCTTCAATGGTCGGACCGGCCGGGATTTCCGCGTTGATGATTATGCTCATTTTGTTTTCTTCCTCTTGTTTATGTTCCAGATTTAGTCAGGTATTCCACGATGCTCATTTAGGCTTCATCAACCTTTCCTGCCGCATTCCAGAGTTCGATTGCCCTGGCGCGATTGATCTTTGAAATTTCATTCATCCGAGCATCGCCACCCCTGAACCTGCTGTTCAAGTCCTTGATCCGCTCCTCGCTCCACCAAGTAATGTCATACATGCGAATCTGCGGGCCATGCGCACCGCAATCATTGCAACCGACCGTCCAGTAGAGAGGCCCATCCTCATCCCCAAAGTCCGTGTCATACGCCTCAACCTTGGCGCTCTTGCAAAACGGGCACTTGTTGATTCCCTTGTTTTTGGCTTTCATTTCAATTGTCCTCGTTGTAGTTGTGGATGACTTCCTTGACCCGGTAAACGTAGCCGCTCATGGGGTCAATCTTCTTCGGGTCATGGGTCTTGCGCCACTCGATCTGCCTCTTCAAATAGGCTTCCGCCTTCTCCAAGGTGTCGAACCAGACACGGATTCCGGGACCCTGATTGTCGAAGTCGCTCCACTGGCTGTTGGCATAGAACCGCCACCCGTGCCACCAATCATAGCTCTGCGGGAAGAACCGAATGGAACCATCCGAGTATCGGCTTTCGTAGACCCTGTACTTGATTTTCATGCCCATTGCTCCTTGTGTTTAGTTTAGCCCGTCCAGCTTGTCAACCCGCTGCCAGGTCTCCGTCTCCTCCCACAGCCCGCTGTTCCTGGTGAGCATGGTGACCGGAATGACCTTCGTTTGCTCCCAGTCGCTTGTGTCCTCGATGCGCATCCAGTGCTTCTTCGCCTTGCCCCACCAAATCCAGCCGAATTTCGTGTCCGGATAGATGAGCGACCCGACCGGATCGGCGTTCCACTTCTTGAGGATTCCGCCCTTGACCTTCTCCTCCATGGCAATCGCCTCATCCTTCATCCTCTTGCAGGTGGCAAGGTCAAGCCCTAGTTCCGAGCAAGGGATGTATCGCGAGAGCCAGCCGCCGGAGGGATTTTTGAACCAGCAGAACACCTCATTGTCCGTGTCGTCCTTGCTCCACTGGACATAGTTGAACTTGCACTTCTGCTGCCACTCCCAGTCGTACTCGGACCGGTCGATGTGCTTGAGGAGCCACTCGGTTGCGGCTTTGGAGATGCGGCGGTTGACCCGATTGCACTTCAGGTTGAAGTCCATGACCTTGCTCATTGTTTGCGTTCTCCTTGTTGCGTTTTCACTCCATCCTTGAAGCCGATGGAATATCCGACATACAGGGAAAGGAGGATGACCAGAAGGATGAGGGGAAGCATCTGCACGCTAGGGCTCCTTGATGAGTAGGATGTTGTTGGAATGGCCGTAATAGACCGTGCCATCCTCCGCAATGACCTGCACCATGTCGCTGTCGGGGTAGTCGTTCCACTTCTTGACCTTGACCACTTTGTTGGTGCCGGAGCCAGGGATGGCGATAACCGCCTTGTCAAAGCGATACTTTAGGTCAATGATCTGCTGGTTGCAGCCGGTGGCGAAGAGGAAAACGCCCATCACCAGCGCGAGGATGGTGAACAGAGCACCAACCTCCTTGAAGTTTTCCTTAATGTCTTCCTTGAAAGTCCGTTCAATCATTTTGTGTTCTCCTTGTGTTTTGTTTTACTTCCCCTCTTGGACAAGGCAACTGCACTTGGGGGAGTGTGCAATGCCGAAATACCTGCTTGAATCACCCCAGCAGCCTGAGAAGTGGACATACTCATGACCATCGAACTCGATGTATGTTCCTCGAAGGTCGGCGAGACCGGAATTCGACGCCGATTCCTTGACCACGGGTTTGGCCCCATCCTGCATGTTGGGCTGGTTGCAGCCAAATGTCCCCATGAACATGCCCACTCCGAAGATGATGAGCACAATGCCCAGAATTTGATTGGATTTGAGTTTCATTCGTTGTCCTCCTTGTTTTTGGTGTTGTCCAGGGAATGTCCCTTTCAATGTTGCAGATTATAGCACAAGCCGAGGTCAAGATCAAGAGGGAACTTCAGTCGATTTCCTTCCGATCTGACACGGCTCGCAGCGCACCCGCTCGACCTCCAGCTTCGTGGTGGCCTCGTCCATTCCGGACGTGAAGGCAAGGTCCCTCGCCTTTTCCTGGGCCTCCTCGGGCTCCGAATCAAATTCGAACCTGACCCGGGTGTAGTAATCCGCATACCCTATGTAGTGCTTCAGCATCCTGTCTCTCCTTCCTTGTTGATTTCAAAACACTTTTTGTTGACCTCGCGCCCTTCAGCCTTCGCATTCCGAATTTCGGCAAAAGCGTTCGTTATGAGGCTCGCGCACTTGTTGATCGTCACCGACTCCCGCTCGGCATACGGGTCAATGGGAATTGGCAGATTGTCCGTGATGATGCGCGTCTCCGATGGCTTCAGCCCATACAGCGCCGCCAGCTCCTCATGGAGATGGACGCGCCTCTCATCGTCTACCCCGTTCACGATGGCGACAACGTATTCCTGCGCCTTCTCCCACAAAGTGCACTTGTCGAAAACCTGCATCATTTCACACCTCTTCCTTTCTCACATTTCCATTTTCGCTAATTGTCATTCCGATTCCCCTCCTCGTAAGCCCACTGTGGAATTCCACTTCCGGTTTCACGTCTCCAGTTCAAACCGTCAAGCATCTTTTGGTTGATGTGACTCCATACTTTTTCTCCATTGGGAAGTTCGCACATGAGGGCAAGCTCACCGGACTTCGGACGGACATACAGCCTTCCGGCGTCACAATAACCAATTGCGTATCGCGCCAACTCCCAACCTTCGAGCGACTGGAGCATCGAAGCATCATACAATTCCCAAAGGAACAGCTCTGGGTTGATTTCCTCAATTGGTTTCATTTCGCACCACTTTCAATCTGCCTGAAGGCTTCGTCCGGGTTGTCGGGACCGGTCCTGTACCCGTGCTTCTTGATCCACTCCCAGCGACCCATGCAAGCCCACTCGAAGATGGTGTCCCAATCCCAGGAGCTGCCACGAGCGACCCCCTGCATCATGTCCGTCACAACCAGCGCATTGTGCGCCGGGCAGTTGTCGTGCTTGTCGCAGTTGCAATTGCAGTTGGTTGGGCAATGGAACTTCTTCACAATCTGCATCCGAGTCCGGAAGTACTCCTTCTCGGCGCTCTCCTGGCAATGGAGTGCAACCTTCTGTGCGTTGGTCACGTCGCCGGCTTTGATGGATTCGGCAAGGTTTCGCTCAAGGGATGCGTTGAGGTTGTTGACCGAGTCAATGTAGCGGGCGAACTTGCCGATGGTCTTCGCCGCCGCCTTGATTTCCTTGATTTCCTCTTCGGTGAGTGGTTTCAGGTCCATGGTGTTTTATCTCCCTTGATTGCACTTCCTGATGTAATTGCGCCCCAATGTCTTTGCCCAAAGGTAATACAGCTCGGGAAGGATTGGAACGACGATGAAGGCGAAGATCAGGTCGGCCTCCGCCATCACCGTGTCGTGGTAGTGTTGGTCAACCGGAAGACCCGCGATGAAGGACTTGCGGTCCCAGAAAAACACCAGGCACAGCTTGAGAAGGGTGGATGCGGCGTAGTAAAGGCACGCAATGGTGACAAGGGTGGGAATGGTCATGGTTGGTTTTCCTTGTGCTTCAGGGATGGACGTAAATGTTGGGATAGTTTTTGTATCCCATCTTCTTGACCGTGCTCTCGCTGACCACCACCCGGTCGAAGTCCTGCTCGCCGATGTATCCATAATCCCCAACCTTAACCCAATCGTGGGCTGTGTACACATGAGGGTGGTCGAGCGTCAGGTTGAACTTGCCCTTGAACGGCCCATCCTCGTGGTTCTCAATCGCAAGGATTTCCCCCTTGAACACGACCCTGCTGCGATGGCTGTAGCAGTCCCGCACCTTGTAGATGCCAAGCTTCTTCAGGGCGGACTCCTTGACGCAGATGCGCTTGTCCACCTGACAGTGGGTCTTGCGGTTCTTGTACCGCACGTAGTCCCTCATCACAAGGCACTTGCAACCCTCCCAGAAGGACGGAACGATGTCCACGATGTCCTTGACCTTGACCGTGATGGAACGGTGCTCGAGGTGTTCGTAAATCTTGATGGTTTTGTCTTTCATTTGAATTCTCCTTGTGCCTAGCAAGTGACGATGTCGTAAGCAATGACCGTGCCGTCGTCCTTCTTGTAGTAAACAATGATGCTGATTGCGGTGGTGCCATCCATGGCAACCTCTCGGCAACCAATTTCCCCGAGGTCACTTGCCTTGGTGTGGGCATACTTCGGGTTGATCCAGAAAGTGTCCGAGCAGCAGTGCATGTCATCCAGGAAAGAGGATGGAGTGTCATCCTCTTCCATCGACACCTCATCTTCAAACCAATCGCCGGCATTCCACAAATTGGAGAGCGCCTTGAAGAAGCCGCCTTCCTCCTTGACCATCTTGTAGCAACCCGGAAGGCTGCCGAGCTTCAAGGTGTCGATGTTGAACTGGAGCTTGTCAACGGAGCGGCTGGAAATGTAGCCGGCAACCTTGGGCTCCTCTTCATCTTCGGTTTCCTTCTTTTTGGCTTCAGCAGCAAGCCGGGCATCCTCGTCCTGGTCATTGCTGAGTTCGGCGTCCTCCTTGGCACGGCGAGCCCAAACCTCTTCCTTTTCATTCTTGTTGAAGGTGTCACCAAGGGTTTTCGCATACTCATCGGCAAAGACCGCGGGGGTGCGGACCGGCTTTCCGAGAATCGGGTTCATCGCAACCTCATGGTCCCGCAGGTCAACGGCATCCTCAATGACCACACGCAGCTGCTCCCCAGTGAAGGTGTAAGTTTCAGGGTTGTCCATTTGCTTTTCCTCCTGCTTGACATTGTTTCTCAGCAAAAACAAAAACTCCGACTTCAACTCGCTGGCAAACTCCGCAAACTCACGATTGACCGCCTCGGTGAGTTCGTCCGCAAAATTGGCGAAGTCACCGCCACGGTCGCGCATGTCGTTGAGAATTTCCTTGATTGACCGCTTCTCCGTCTCGTTGCTCATTTGCTTTTCCTCCTGTGTTGTTTACTTGTTCTTGTCAAGGAAGGGACTGAGCATCCCCTCCACACTCTTCTCGATTGCGATGTCGCTCGGACGCCTTCCATAGAAGCCGGCATCCTTGTATGCCTGCGCCATCTGCTCGAAGTTCCTCTTCGCCTCCGCCTTGATGAGAGACTTGGGAACCTGCCACTCCGAACTGCGCTTGCCGAGGTGCGTATTGTCAAGCATCATCTTGAAGTGGAACTGGTGCTTGACCTCGCAAATCTGGACGAAGTCGCACTCGGTCATCTGCGGGAAGCGCTCCTCGCACCATTTCGCAACGGTGTCCCGAATGAAGTACTCCTGATGCGGGGTCAGGGTCTTGTCCATCTTGGTTCCTCCTTGAATGTTAGGCGCAAGGACGCTTGACGATACCCATGCGGTCAAGGGTCCGATTGGTCACGATGACCGCGTTGCGATTGAACTCGCAATTGCCCTTGCGAACCGGGTGCTTGAGGACAAGCGCAGTTTCGCGGTTGGACCACGCCACAGTGTGGTCAATGTCGCACTTGCGGACGGGGTAGGACCGATGGGAAATGATGTCCCTGATGTAGTAGGTTTTGTAGGCCATCTTGTGTTCTCCTGTTGGTTGGGTGTTGATGAAAGTTTAGCGAACCCCGATGGCGGTCTCGGGGAAATTGGCCGCGCGCTTCGCCTTGTCAAGCATTGATTGAATCCTGTCTTCCCCCTCTTTCATCTTCTTGAGGATCGCGTCGCACTTGGCATACAGCTCGGAAAGGGACTCGGGCAAGGGCGAATCGACCTCCTCGAAGGAGAAGCCGAACGGACCGGCTTCGGAAATCTGGGTCGGGTCCTTCGCCAGCGCATACTCGCGCAGCTTCTGCCGAATCGCATCGGTGTAGTCGGGGTAATAGCCATCGACCTCGACAATCAAATGCGCCGGGAGGCGGCTCTTGGGAACGCCCCAGTCAATGCTGTCATGGGGGTATTCGCCGGGCGTCTCGCCGGTGACCTTGAAGTAGTGCTTTTCGTCTTTGGTGCTCATTTGAACCTCCTGTTGGTGTTGTGGGGTTTCCCCCTTTCAATGCCACCTATTATAGCACAAACGGCGTTTCAGATCAAGGGGAAAATTCAGCCGATTTCCGCTCTTTCCTTCCGGTGCTTTTCCTTCAATTCCCTGCGATGTTTTGCAACTGCGGGGTCTTTGGGAAAACACATGAGAAAGACCAAAGCCAAAAGAACAAGCACAAATGGAGAACAAAAAGTTGCTGTTGCAGCAAGAGGTTTGTTGGCACCGAGGAAATGGATGGTCAAGGAAATGTCCCCGATGACGAAGCAGGTAATCAGTATGGACACGCCGATTCCCTTGATCGCATCCCAGTCAACGACCCTGTCCTTGAAGAAATCCCTGAACATAGTCAATCCTCCTTGCTGTATTTCCCGAGTTCCAGCCATGCTTCCGTGTACTCGATGGCTTCCTCCACGCGACCGGCATCCAGAAGCTGCTTGATGTAGCGCTCCTGCGGGAAGAACAGGTGGTTCAGCGGCGTGATGGACTTCTTGCCTTGGCTAATCCGCTTCATGTCAATCAAGTCCTCCACAGCGATTGCAAGCAGCAATGCCATCTGCGCAACAGGGAAGAACAAGGCGGTGCGACCGAGGACCGGATAGCCCTTATCAAACAGCACCATGCCAATCAAGGGGCAGAAGACCACGGAAATGCCGAAGATCCAGTGGATGATCTTGAGCTGGCTGTTGAGTGAACGAACCTTTTGCATCTTGTTTTGACCTACTTGTTGCCCTTGGTTCTGAGCGCCATCCACAGCCGATTGAACGAACTCTCCATGATGACCGCTTTCGTGGGATTGTTGCAACTGACCTCGGCCTTGAGGATGCTCGGCGGTTCTCCCTTGAACGGCTTGTGAGATTCCTCCAGGCGATACCGCTTGTGGTCAACGACAACATAGGTGTTGAGCGGCTTGTCCTTGCTGTACCTTGATTCGATGACCGAGATCACCTTGCAGGGGAGATGCGAATTCAGCTCATTGGCCACCGCAATCAGTTCCAAATGGGGTTTGCCATCCACGGTGATGATTCGGACGGCATCAACCGACTTCTTGGGGTTGTACCGCACAATGTTCGCTGCCGCCGCTTTGATCGCCTCATAGAACCTGGCGGAATCATCGGGAATGCGGTCAATGAACGCGCTGACCGATTCCTGGGCCGATTCAATCAACCTCAGGATGATGTGGTTGGCGTTCTCCGATGCGAAATTGCCGAAAACCTCGGTGGAGTCGGCCATCAACTTGTTTTCAAACTGCTCCGTATATTTGTTCATCTTGTTTGTTCCTTGTTTGTGTTATTCGTCATCCTCGGGAATCCTGGTTCCGTTCGCCCGGTATTTGCAAACTTCCTGCCCTTCCCTGCCGGCATCAGGGAACTGGTCTGCGCCATCCTCCCAGAAGAACCAGTGGCGGGCGGCGTGGGCGGTGTTCCTTCTGACCCACTTTCCATACTTGTCCTTGCAGTCCTTCCACCTGCAATCCGGCGTGCGGTGTTGGGCAACCCACACGGTGCCATTGCCGCACTTGCGTTCAATGACCCGGTAGTTGAGCTTCCGCAGGTCGAGGACCTTCTTCTTGACCACGACCTTCTCATCCTCGGTGATTTGCTTCGCCTGTTCCCTCATTCCATTCCTGAATCCAAAAATGTGACCCACGTAGAGTCCCAGTGCCATACCAAGCATTGCAAAAAGAAACGGATTTAAAAATGCTTCAGGTGTCATTTATCAGTCTCCTTGTTGTGTGTTGTCAATGGCCCGGAGTATAACAGAACCTTGACCTCAAATCAAGGGCAAAATTCCATTTAATCCTCGGACATCGCGTCTTCTACTTCCTTCTTGGTGAGTTTTCTCTTGGTGACCCTGCTCAATTCGGCCCTGATTGCGGTCGCCCCACGTGGGTTCCTTTTGAGCTTGCCAACGAACTCGCCCCTTTCGGCATCGTATGCCCATTCCTTGATGGTCAAGCCTTTGCCGTTCTCGATGCGTTCCTTGATGAACGCAAGTGCTTCCTTAATGGTTGGCTTTGCGTCATCCAATGAGCCCCAGCGGTCGACCAGGAAAACCTTGGTGCCGTCCTTTTCAACCAAATCAAGCGCTTCGACCTGGTAACCATTGACCTCATACTTCATTTTGTTTCGTCCTTTGTGTTTGGGATTGTTTGTTCTTTCTTCTATGCCAGCCTGGATTTGACCGATGTAGCGACCTCTTCAACTGCGGCTCTGATCTTGTCAAGCTCCTCTTCGGTCATGGCGGAACGCATTTCGTAGAGTTGAAGCATGTCCTTGAACACCCGAATGCACTTCTTGTTGAACTTGTCGCAGGCATCCAGCCAATCATCGAACTCCTCCATGTTCTTGGGCATATCGGTATGCTTGATGCCGGACTCCTTTGCAAGCCTGGCGGCGCGGAGCCGCTGCTCGAACTCACGGTTGTTCTTGCCTCCGTCATCAATGTCGCACTCGGCATCCTCATTCCAGGACTTGGGGACAATTCGCATTGTCTTGCCTTTGAACTGCACGTCATACTTGTCGGGGTCGAAGCCAAGGTCCACCATTGTCTCCGCAGCCTCTGCAACCAATGCCGCGTCAATGGACTTTTCATCCATTTCCTTGTCCCGGAACAATTCATTGACCTTTCGCTCAATCTCCTTCATGTCAACATTCACCCGCTCGCCTTTGTTCGGCTTGTCAATGATGAACTCGACATTGATGTACTCAGGTCCCTTGACCTTGCGCTTGATGACCAGCTCTCCGGTCTGCTTGTCGAACTTCGTGGTGAAGTCGTCGGGGTTCAGACCAACCTTAACAAACTCGGCTTTGATTCTATCCATGGTCTCCTGGGTCAAGGGCTGGTTTGCAAACATTTCATTGAGATATTTATTGAGCTGCGCCTCGACATCGTCGTCACCCTCATGCGGAGTTGAAGCGGGTGCAAAGCCCTCCCTGCGCATTGCCTGCAAAACCACTGGGTCACAGGCCTCCATGTAAGGCTCATCGACCTCGTTGATTGTGACATCCGGTGCGCTGATTGCTTTCTTGTTTTTCATTTCGTGTATTTCCTTGTATGCTTGTTATTCTATGTCATCTGTTTGTCAAAATCAAGCAAAATGTGTCCAAAATCGAAAATGTTGCATAAATGTTGCATTCACCCCAGGGTGCCAAATGTCGCAACGACCACCGTGCAGTATGGCGAAACGCCATCATTTTCGTCCAATGTCACCAGCTCCAATGATTGCAGGGACATCTTGATTCCACAGGTCTTGTTTGGATTGTCCGTGTTTGCGTTGTGCGATTCGATCCGCTTCAGCACATCGGCCTCAAGTTGCTCCTTTACCCACTCGTCGGCTGGACGATTGGCATATTTGTCAGCGATTTCACTAACATACCAATCCAAGAGCAGGGACAGATGGTCCTTGTATGAAAATGCCTTCTCCGTGGTCATGTTCAGCCTTATCAGCGTCTTCACGGACTTTTCGCCCCACACCCCGTTAAACAGGTCGTAGTTGGTGTAGATGTCGCCAACCTTGCAATGCTCCGTCAATGCGACCACGCCGTTCCGCCTGTCCGTAATAACATCATCCGGATAACGCTTCCTCAGCGCGTCCTTCGTTGCCTCAACCCTGGCGGCTCGTTTTGCAAGGTCACGGACATCGGACGGAATTTCCTTCCCAATGGCCTCATAAACCCATTCTTGCTCCAACCAATGGTCAACGCGGGCGTACTCGGGCGAAAAGTCCATGTGCGGGTGGTCCGGCGGGACGAAACAAAAATCCTCCCCCACACAAAGTTCATCAGTGTTGAAGATCGACCAATCCGCACATTCCGGATGCCGCTTGAGCATCTCTTCAAGCCCCTTCAACAGTTCTTGTGCTGTCATTTGACTCTACCCTCCGAAGAATGAGATGGCCAGAGCGACAATCAAAACAATTGCCCCGAAAAAGGGCACTGTTTCGCCCCAGGCCGGTTGTGAGTGAAAACGAATTGGTGGCGGTGTTCTGTTGTTCATTTCATTTCCTTCTTTTGGTCATTCAGTTGTCGTTTCAATTAGTCGTGCGACATTGCCCAGCACCAAAGCGCCAGGACAACCATTCCCACTATGAGTGCGAGTGTTTTCATCTGTCACTTCCCTTCAGTTGTTTTTCATGTTGCTCATCTGCCAACTCCCTTTACCAGTCAAACTTCGCCGAAGTGTTCGCTTCGTCCCGCAGGAACAGCAGAATCTCGTTCATCTGCCCCACGGTCATCCTTTTGTAGAAATCTTCGCCAAGAATCGGCCCTACAAACCTGGGGTCGGTCTCGAAATACTCCTCCTTCGGGTCGTCCTCGAACGGGAAGATGCGCTCAAGCACATCCTCAAGGAGATCGACATTCTGATACCGCTCCCACGGCGGGTCCTCCAGGAACTCCGCGACGGTCTGCCCAATATAGGGAATCTTGTCCCAGTTGGTCCAGGTGATGTAGGGCTTGCGATCCCCGCGGCTGTCTCTATCCATCCGATTGCAGATTTCATCAAGGACCTTCTTTTGCTCCTCGTTCCATGTCAGGTCCCAAGGCGTCTTGTCGGTTGTATCGAGCCGGGTGCCATTGTCGCTCTTCTTGAACTCATCGCAGATTTCCGGGTGAGTCTTTTCACACCATTTCAAAAACTTCTTCTCATTGATTGTCATTTCTGTTGTCCTTTCGTGTTATTTGAATGTGATGAATGGTGCTTCCGTGGGAGGCATGTGACCTCTGGCATTCAGGACCGACGTGACGATGACCGGAACCCCGATGTAGAGGAAGAAGAATCCAAAGACATAGATTGCAGCCTTCCATGGGCGGTTGAACAACCACCTTTCAACCCTGCGGAAGAACACTGGAGTGAACGCCCAGCAGACGGACAGGGGGAGGACGACGAACTTGAGGATGTTTACCGCTTGGATTTCCGTGATTATCATGGGGTTAGACTCCTTCAAAGATGATCCGAATGAACGGGGCGTTGCTTGAAATGTCAATGCCACGCATGTGCAAACCCCAGAGCATCAGCGCAGGGACGACGAAATACAAGAACAAGATGAGGTATTGAAACCACTCCTTGTAAATGTGCTTCTTTTCTTTGTCGTTGTGGATGAAAGCCATGCCCCAAACGCACACGAGAAAGGACCACACAATGCAGACCGCACTGCAAAAGATGTTCTGGGTAATGGTAATCATTTCAATTCCACCTCATCATCCAAAAATGATTTCACGGATGTCCGACACAAGGAAGCCGATGCAGAGCGCCATGCCCCCAATGCCGAAGATTGCAAGAATCACCTTCAACAGGAGATTGAGGTGGTTCAAAGAAGCCAGTTCGTCCGCGTTGCCCCAGGAGATGTCAAAGTGAATCTGATCGGTCGCATGGAAGTTCTCATTGGCAATGCTGACCTCAAAGCCCTTCTTTTCAAGGGCTTGCTTGACCCACAACGCATCCTCTCTGACCATTGAGCCGGTGTTGTCATACGGAAACACATGTGACATGCGAACGCACATCTTTCCGGCACAGGCGGAGTTGCGAATGGCCTGCACACAATCCTTGACGAACAGCTTGCAGTTTTCACGATGCACCCAGGCGACCCTATTGGGAAGGTCAATGGAAGTGCGTTTCATCTTCGATGCCATGTTCATTGTTGTTTTGTCTCCTTACCAGAAAATGCTCAGTTCGTCCTTCCCTCCAAGGTCAACGTGACAGCGATAGCCGTTCCTTTTGAGAACCTCGGTGACCAGAAGCAGGATTGTGAAATCAATGCCGCACGAGGCCAAGCATTGACCGCGATATTCGTCCCCGGAAGGGTGCGGAATGCCGAGGACCGTCAAGTTCAGCTTCTTTCGTTTCGCCTTGGCAATCGCCTTCTCACACTCATCCATTAATGAATTGCAGCAAGAAAGAAGCTTCGGAATGTCGTGTTCCGCAACGAGCGACGCATCCCACTTGCAGTCCCTTGCAAAATCCAGGAAATCCTGTTCAACCACCTTCATTTCAGTCCTCCTTGTTGTGGGTTTAATTGACCAGATCGGCGAGGGTTTGAACATTCGACACATTTTTGACGACGAACGGTCCGCCCCGACGCAGAATGTTGTTCCACCACCTCTTGTGATTGGTGGCAAGGGGATTGTTGGACCACAGCCCCATCTGCTTCAGGGTTTTGGCGCAAATGCGAATCCGGGACGACCGGCGGTGCCGATTGTTGACGTTCTTGACGAAATGGTCAAGGGTGACCTCACAGCCATGCTCCTTGACGAACCACTTCTCTTTGCCGTCGAAGTCAAGCGGCGCCTCCATCTGACGAATCTGGTCCCGGCGCACGCCGTAGGTGCGGTGGGAAATCATGTCGCGGACTTTGTAGGTTTTGTAGCTCATTTCTTGATCTCCTTGTTTTGGCTGTTTTTGTGTGTTGTGAGTTTACTTGCACACATAGGCAATGAGAATGCCCACGCACACGGAGAAGAGGCACAGCTTGAACATGTGAATGCCAAGGTCCTTGAAGATCTTGACACCCTCGGCGCCGGTCGTTGCGTGTTCCCAGGAGATCTCAAAGCCGACCTGGGAACGCTTGTCCTTGGGATTGCTGGGCTGGATGCGGATGACGTTGAAGCCCTGCTTCACCAGCTCCCCCTTGATCCAGTCAAGGTTGTTCTGGGCCTTCAGAAGCTCCATCTGGTCGTCCTCGTACCAGGCGGGGAAGCCAGTGGTCGTGCGAAGGCTGAACTTGCCTGCACTCGCGGCCTGCTTGATCTCCTTGAGGATGTTGGCAAGCGTTTCCTTGTTGCGATCCTTGAGCCACTGCTTCTCCCGCTGCGGGCGGGACTTGGCGAGCTCGTTCATCTTGTCTGCGGTGTTCATCATCATTTTGTTTCTCCTTGTTTTTGGTTGTTTTGGGACTTGTATGTCCCTTCAATGCCGCTTATTTTATCAGAAACCCCGACTCAAATCAAGGTCAAATCAAGCAAAAAGATGGTCATTTTGAACTTCTGACGATTTTCTGACGATTCATCACAACTTTTTCAGCTAATCCTTGTCGAAATCGATGTCCCGGAGGCCTTTGTAGACGGCCGGAAGATCCGGGTCCTCTTTGTCGGGCTCACCGGACAGTTCGGACTTCAGCAACTCCGCCTCCATCATTGCCGCGTTCACATGATCGGACATGGCAATGGCATTGGTTTCATCAATAGGCACCGCATCGACGAATTTGTAGCCAACGCCAAACTTCGCCCTTGCACGGGAAATGGCAATTTCGACCGCCTCATCGAATGTCTTTGCAGCCACATTCATCTCCTTGTGCTGGAACCGGTGGGGTGGGCTGGCGGTTTCAACAGTCAACAGAACATTGAACATCCGCTCGGCCTCCTCGGCATTCAGCTGCACCGGCTGCTCATACTCAATCTTGTAGATTTTGGGCGTGAATTTGCGCTCCAG
>JAEEGL013507191.1_pt1 | contig 25474 bp, 27 predicted proteins | sample 9134231 | NCBI WGS metagenome assembly JAEEGL01 (sample SAMN16246548, study PRJNA631951) | gut metagenome | biome: gut microbiome; feature: rumen; material: fiber-attached | host: Bos | place: Iran: Karaj | collected 2018-10
GATGATGACGCCCGAGCAGCTCGCAGCGCACGACGCACAGATGGCCCATCTTTGCCTCGGTGGACAGATGGGAGACATGGAGACTGACTTTGTTCCAGTTATGGCTTTTATGGCGTCTGACAGTTCCAAATTCATCACCGGCCAGACGATCTCTGTCGACGGCGGCATCATGATGGTGCGGTAAGAAACTACTTATCGAACGTTTATAGCGATTTTTGAAAGCCCTCTGAAATATGGGGGCTTTTTTGTTATGGAATCACTTTCGGCGATCCACAATAGTCAAGGGGACAGTCAGGATTATCTGGCGGTTCTTGTTGTACAAAATATGAAGGAGAATAACACAACGGAAGAAAACAGAGAAACCATCCGGGTAGTTTACTTGGAACCCGGGCGGCTTGCTCGAACCGAGGGAAAGATCAACGGAATGAGGCCGTGCCGTGCGGTGTACGGAGAGGACGGAAGAGTGAGTGATATCATCTTCGGTCCTTTTTTTATTCAGCTACGCAAGGAATATTATCGATGTTTTAGTTTGGCAGATATGTTATATTATTAGTAAGAAGAAAAAGGAGATAATGGGATATGAAGAAAATATTATTAGTTTTAATAGTTATGTTATGTCTTGTTGGCTGTAAGCCCAGTACCAGTCCTGATCCTACACCGGACCCAACACCTGATCCTGTTCAGGATACAGGCCTGACACAGGAGGAACTGTTTAACGCTCTTGGTCAGAAAGATTATTTCTATGGTCCTGAGTACTATATCGCAGGATTCAATAAAGATGGAGCCGCCGGCATTGGTATTCTGGGATCCAGCTATTATGAAAGTGGAAAAGTATCTGATTTCAAATATCTTGGAGACAATAAGTATACATTTAAGATCAATGTCCCGGCATTCGCGGGCAACGATATGATGGAACCATATGATGCTTATTCGTTCGACATGGAAATCGTTTATGATCCTTCAATGAAATCGGTTGTCCATGTTAAGGCAAGAGAGATTTCAGGTAATTTTGTCTCCACTCCGTTCGCCTATCCTATGGATACGACCCTGACCGAAGATACGGGAGCACTCTATATTGACAGTCATTACTATGCATACCTCTATGGCCAGCAGGATGGCGGACCGGGTTACTACAAATACTTCATGAAACTGTATTTCAACGGTAATGAAATACCTTGCGGGCAGTTTGGCGAAGATAAGAGTGAGAAAGTCATCTTCTCTGAGAACATGGCTGCCGGACTGTTTGCGGTAAGAATCTATGATACTATTTATATCAAGTCAAAGATTGCTAAGATGATCAATGGCTACTACGTTACCATTATAGATGCCAAGACCAATACGGTTGTAAAGGAATTCCATGATTACAGTATTTATGAACAGTTTGAGTATGATAGAGGAATGTTCCGCTTTGAAGCAGGACAGTATATAGATTCATTCTCTGATCCTAAGGATTATGGAGTTTACGCAATCACGGAAGACGGCCTGATCAAACTTACGGATTAATAATATGTAAAAGGAGATGTGATACATCTCCTTTTGATAAGGTATTAGGGTTATTGTAAAAGTAATAAATGATAATTAACAAAAACCGGGGACTCCCGGTTTTGTTGTGGTTTATTTCAGATATGCGCCAGCCAGTTTGGCAAGTAAAGCATCTATCTGAGCATCATTCATGCCAGCTTTTAGAAGGTACTGTCTGGCATAAGGTGCAAGTTCTTCGGCTTTGATGTCTACATTGTCATTGTTTACAATAAACTTCAGCATTGCATCCAGGTTTTTCTCGAGAATGGTTTTGTACTTGGCCGGATCCTTTTCCATGTTGATCTTGTAGTAGTTGTCATATGTCAGCATGTAATCATTGGCTATTTCCTGGTATGAAGCTCCTGCTAGAGCTTCCAGCAACATAATGACAAATCCCGTTCTGTCTTTGCCTTCAGTACAATGAACAAGATAAGGAGTGGGCTTTTGAATTAACTGAATAAATCCTTGAGCTATCTTCTGAGCGAATTCTTCTGAAAGATAGTTCATGTTCAGGGCAATAGGGAGTACCTTACCCTCGTTATACAGAGAAAGGAAGTATGGTGAACTGAATCCGTCCTTATTTATATACCCATTAATCTTAGTATCATTGTCAGAAAGATTAAGTATAGCCTGAACACCTGCCTGTTTCATTAGTTCATCAACATACGGGGCTCTGTTGTGCTGATTGTCACACGGTGAAGCAGAACGGTACAACATACCTTCTTTTATACTGCCCATTACGACATTTCTGAAGTTGGCAAATACTATATCACTTGGGAATTTAGTGCGGTCATCAGAGTAGTGAATATCTCTGGCCTCCTGTACATCTCTGTATTTGCCTTTTTCCCTTAGGATAACTGTGGCTGTTGAGTGTTCATCCAGCAATGCGGTGGTCCACAGCGACTTGGTTTCCTGTAATAAAGCCTTCAAATGTGCTCTTTCCCACAGGTCTTCACCGTAGTTAATGGCTGCCTTGATATAATCATATCCCGGATAGGCAATTAACAGTGCTTCACCGGCATCCACGTAATAGCCGTTATAATATGGAATATCTTCGAGCTTATAGCCATTGGAGAATTCAACATCTACGCTGTCGCCATATTCAAAGCCCAGCTTATTGAAATCGTCAATGGTCATTTTGAGATATACACCGCCGAACTCTGTTTCGTGTATTGTCTCAAGTCCGGTTATTTTAACAGGTTCTTCTTTCTTCTTGCATCCTGACATAAGTGTCATTACAGCAAGGATAATTATTAATAATCTTTTCATATACATTGCTTTCTACCATTTAACGTTTTGCGCGTTTATCAAACATTACAGCTACGGGGTAGGCAACTATCATGACGATGACATCCATGACAAACGGTACCAAGTTGGCTGATATTCTTACCAAAAACGGTACGGAAAACAGAATGGTTTCAGTTAGGGATTTGATAACAGCTATGCCGATGGCGCATGATACCGTGATGGCGGCTATGTCGATGGCCGCTTTTGCCGGATTGTTCATGTTCCTGGTTCTGTCAAATACTACACCAAGAACATAACCGATAAAAGCATTGCCAAGCACCCAGCCAACCAGACCGTTATAGCTGCTGGCAAGTATGCAGTATAACAGAGTTCCAAAGAACCCTACTGCCAGTCCGGCAAACTTTCCGTAAACATATGGGTAGACAACCATTATTACATATCCAAGACAAAGGAAATAGTTGCCTATTACTCTTATGGGTATCAGATATGAGAGTACAACATACAGAGCTATACCAAGACTTATGGAAGTGAGAGTCTTTGTCTTCATTGAAAATCCCTCCTTATTATCTACTGGATTGAATTATAATCGATGCCCTTTGTTTCTTTAACCTTTCTGGAAAACAGGAAGATAGAGATTGAAACACAGGGAACGATGAACACCAGACAGGTTAGCCAGATAGGCATGAACAATATTCCAACATTTACGAAAGCGAAGCCTATGGCCATGCCAAAATACACTAACAATCCTTCAGCTCCGACAATCGAAGCCCTTATGTCAGTAGGTACCATTTCCGTTGATACTATCTCCATGTAATCTCTGCCGATCCAGTATCCGCCCAGATATAAGCCATACATTAATCCGACAATACGGGGATTCCACAGCCCTCTGGCTGAAACAACAAACAGGGCAAAGGTTATGAAACAGATGGTGCCAAATAACACTATGGTTTTCTTACGGCCCCAGCGGTCTGCCAGTACACCGGAGATCATTACGGAAACACAGTAGATAACCGGGTAAAAGTACAAAGCTATGGTCTTGTTTTCCGGTGTCATGCCGGCTTCCGTCATGATTGGTTCATAGTTTGTTATGGCAATGATGGCTGCGTCAAAAATGGTCTTGATGAGAATCAGATTACGCAGTTCTTTATGAGAGAAGATGAACTTGATCGCATTCAGAATACCTGCTTTATTACTGTCGGCTTTCTTCTGTTCTTTGATTTCCTGTTTCTGCCTCTGTCTTTCTTCATAAGGAATACTGAGATAGTCGATGCGGCCTTCAACAAAGGTTTCTGTTTCTCTGGCAAACAGGAATACCAGAACACAGATTACTAATCCGGCAATTCCCGGTAAAAGGAAAATGTTACGCCACAAAGTTTCGTCATTATGCAGAAGGAAGTTTCGCATTAACGGAAGTAATATGGTACTTAAACCGCCCAAGCCCTTAATGAAGCTGTATACCGTGGCACGGTATTTGGAAGGGGCTTCTTCCAGAAGGTAAATGATCTGAATGTCATGGCTTAAGAAGAAGGTCATGATGAAGTTTCCCAACAGGAAAACGAAGTAGCTTTTTGAAAAGTACACTATTAACAGTCCCAAAGTCATGCCAAGAGTAGAAATGACAAACAGTGGTTTTCGGCCGTATCTGTCAGCCTGTGCCTTGTAAAAAGGTGTCAGTAAACCGATTACATACCCTATCAGGTTTATGGTGTTGTGTAAGGCCAGACCGCTGTTAAGGTCATAGGTATTACCAAACAGATGTCCTTCAATGAAGAATTCTCTGATGAAGGCTGAAGTAACTGAACCGGTCGCATTGGTAGTAATGTTGTCGATGATGTCTACCAACAAAATCAGTACAATAAGCACGGCAAAATAGTATTTGCCCTTCTTAGCGGTTTTCATTTTCTGCAGTCGGGAGAGTTCTTCCTGCTCACGCTCTCTGTTTTTGATGTCATTATCTTTCATAATCTTTTCCTCATAGATATTATATAATAGTTTAAAGGAACGAATTATGAAAATAGTAATCATCGGTGCGGGAATATCTTCACTTACCCTGGCTGTTCATTTGGTGAAAGACGGGCATGAAGTAACCATCATAGACAAAAACAGAAAACCGGGTGGCGTAATGGCTCTTTATGAGGAAAAAGGCTACTGTTTTGAACAGGGACCTTTACTGATTGGAGACATGAACCCCGGCGAAGATATGTATGAACTGTTGAAATCAATAGGTGTTACCTTACCGACCGAAAGATGTGACAGGGGACTGGTACTGAAGGACTATGCATTCATAAAGCCTGATGAATTCAAGGGTAAAAACTGGCGGAAGGATCTGGCCAAGAAGTATTTCCCTGAAGATGCCAGGGGAATTGATGAGTATTACCGTTTCTACGAAGCATTAATGAAGATACGTTATCTTTCCCTGCAGAAACCTTCCTTAATAAACAAGATAAAAACCGCTCTGACTTTCCTTTCAATCAGAAAATATAAGGACATGTCCTGCGATGAGTTCACCAGACTATTGTTTACCAACCAGGATTTAAGAACGGTATATACCGGCATACTGGCAGATTTCTGTGTTGATCCTAAGGAAATCAACTGTTTCAGCATACCGTTCACAAATGCCGAAACAGCTTTTGATGACCGCATTGACATATATGATAGAAAAGGAAGACAGTACTACCCGGCGTTTAACTATGTAACAGGTGGCGTACAGAAGATACCGGAAGCTTTAGCGTCTTTCATCGAAAACAACGGCGGACAGTTCCTGTTTGGACGTACTGTTAAAAAGATCAATATTGAAGATAATACAGCTAAATCCGCTGTACTGGAAAACGGAGAGACCATAACTGGTGACATAATCGTGTCTGCCGGTGGTGCGCACGAAGTCTTCTATAAGCTTATCGGGAAGGAATATCTGAACACTGACTATCTAAGAATACTGGAGAACTTCAAGAAGATGGAAGCAGTATTCATGCTGCATCTGGGGGTTGATTATGATCCGATGCAGTATCAGAAACAGGCCTTGGTCTACTATTACGGGACATCTGACCTGGAGGGAGCTACCTATAGGTTAAGAAATAACATCTATCATGACGGCAAGGATGGTTTCCTGATTTTTGTGGACAGCTATCATGCGAAGAACTTCGCGCCGGAAGGAAAGCACTGCGTTACCATTTATACCGTCTGCCCTAACATACTTAATGAAGGTACATGGGAAGAAAAAAAGGAAGAATACGCTGACCATCTCATTACTCTGGCCGAGAAGTATCTACCTGGCTTAAAGAAACATATTGTTTTTGAAAAGATTATTACTGCTGACTATTATAAGAACTATACCAATACTGATTTCTTCTCCTTTGGCGGCCTGGTGCCGGTTGATGGGCAGATCAATCCGCCTCATAAGACACCGATTAAGAATTTCTATTTCCTGGGAAGCCAGTCCGAAAGCAATGGTGGTATAACACCTACCGCTTTAGGTGGCCGCAAGGTATATGAACTCATAAAGGAATCTCTAAATAAATGAAAACCCCTGACGGGGTTTTTATTCTTTATTTCTGGGACATCTTCTGTTGGAAGAAGTTATGGAAGGTTTTATATGCTTCCGCAGGGTCGTCAATGTTAACGACCTTCTTTTCCATAGGGCACATGTCTGTGCGGGTATTGTTCTCTATATAGTCAACCATTCTGTCCCATGAATGTTCGATACTGTATCTGGTAAGTACTTCGTCAGCGGCTTTGCTCATGGTCTTGCCGTGAACCTTGACTGCTTTTCCATACACCAGCAGCAGGGCACTGGCCTTGCCGACTACCTTGTCTATGACATAACTGCCTTCAAGCACCTCTGGTTCATTATCCAGCCAGCTCATCAAAGGTCTTAACCCCGGCAGATCAGACTGCCAGACCTTTTCGTCCCTGATAACTGTACAGGTAATGTCGTTCATCAGTTTTCTCCCTCAAAGTACCCCAGTAATTCAAGTATTCTGTTAAGATCGGCAGTATCACCGTATGAGATGTTGATGCTGTTGGCTGTGATCTTAACTTTTGTCTGCAGCTTGTGCTGCAGTTTCTTTTCAACTTCCAATGTTGCACTGTCCGGAACAAACGGAGTCTTCGGTACTCTGGTCTTTGGATTGCGGTAATCACGAACCATCTTTTCGATTTCTCTGGCTGACAGGCCTTCTTTTGCTATTCTTTCAGCCATTGCTTCAGCATCTTCGGTGTCAACTGTGATAAGCGGACGTACCTGGCCGGCTGTCAGTTCCTGCTTTTCCAGCATCTTCTGAACCTTTTCAGGCAGTCTTAACAGACGGGTTGTATTGGCGATATGCTCTCTGGACTTACCGACGCGCTGAGCCAGGACTTCCTGGGTGTAGCCTCTTCTTTCCATGAGGTTCTTATAGGCGTTGGCTTCGTCAATGACATTCAGGTTTTCACGCTGAATGTTTTCCAGCAGGGAGATCTCCATGACCTGTTCATCAGTAAAGTCTACGATGATGGCAGGTACTGTGGTATTTCCGGCAAGTTCAGAAGCACGTACTCTTCTTTCACCGGCAATCAGTTCATAGCCGTCATTAACCTTACGTACCAGAACAGGGGTGAAAACACCGTGTTCTCTGATTGACTGTGCCAGTTCTTCCAGGGAGTCATCATCAAAAGTCTGACGGGGCTGATAGGGGTTGGAATGAATCTCGTCCAGATACAGATCAACCTGGCGTCCGTATTCGTCAGCGTGTGCGCCGCTTTGAATGTCATCAATGATATCACTGATGTTTGTTCCGAAAAGGGCATCAAGTCCTGATCCTAATTTTTCTTCATTTCCCGGCATGTTCTAACCTCCATTCTTTGCTAAAACTTCCTTGGCTAAAGACCCGTAGGCCTTGGCGCCATCGCATCTGATGTCATACTCAAATATGCTCTTGCCGTGAGACGGAGCTTCTGACAGTCTGACATTACGCGGTATATAGCTGCGGTAAACACGTTCCTTGAAGTATTTGCGTACTTCCTGCTGAACTTCCGTAGACAGATTGGTACGGGAATCAAACATTGTCAGCAGTACGCCTTCTATATAGAGACGTGGATTGTACAGTTTCTGAACAAGCCTGATGGTTGATAACAGCTGGGTAAGACCTTCCAGCGCATAGTATTCACACTGTACCGGAATGATTACCGAGTCGGCAGCCGTCAGAGCATTAGTGTTGAGAAGACCCAATGAAGGAGGACAGTCTAAAATGATAAAGTCGTAATCCTTACGGACTTCATCCAGTTTCTTCTTCAATAATCTTTCTCTGCCGCTGAAGTTCATCATCTCAATGTCACTGCCTGCCAGGTCAATGGTGGCAGGAATCAGATCCATCGGCGGGACTTTAAGCGTTTTGGCGCATTCAGCGACAGCGTAGTTTTTCAATAATAAATCGTAAGTGCTTTTCTGACCTGCACTGCGGGCTCCCAAGCCCTGAGTAGCGTTTCCCTGCGGGTCAAGGTCCACTAACAGTACCCTTTTACCTAAATAAGCTAATCCGGCAGCGAGATTAACACTGGTGGTCGTCTTTCCGACGCCGCCTTTCTGATTAGCGAGCGCAATAACTTTGCCCATTAAAATTCACATCCTGTTCCGTATAATACTAGCGCTGTTTATTTTTTGATTGTAATAGTCATGATGTAGGAATCATCTGTCTCACTCTCGGAGAGCTTGGCAGGAACGCTTACCTTCTTAAGGCTGTTGAAAGCCTGACGGATGGTATTGATAGCGATTCTGGTGCTGACGCCAAAACATCTGATGTTGTCGCTTTCATCTTTCTTGTAGGTGAACTTCTTTTCAATGTACTTTTCCGTATCGGCTACAGTAAGGTTCTTTGCCTTGATCTCCTTTACGACCTGAGCCTGCTGCTTAGGTGTTAAGTGCAGCATGGCACGTCCGTGTCTTTCGGTAATGGTCTTGTTCTGGAGTTCCTGCTGAGTCTCTTCGGAAAGGTTGAGAAGTCTGATTTTGTTGGCAATACTGGACTGGGTCTTGCCGACCTGGTTTGCCAGCATTTCCTGGGTCAGGCTGGTCATGCGTAAGATCTGCTTGTAGGCATTGGCTTCTTCAATTGGAGAAAGGTCATCTCTCTGGATGTTCTCAATAAGAGCCAGTTTTGCCATTTCCTGTTCGCTGGCGCTCATGACGATAGCCGGAATCTGCCACCAGCCTAACATCTGGCAGGCCTTGAATCTTCTTTCACCGGCAACGATCTCATAACCGCCGTCAATGGAACGGACCACTATAGGCTGTATTAACCCGCTTTCCGCGATTGAAGCAGCCAGTTCATTCAGTTTTTCGTCATCAAAGTACTGACGTGGCTGATATGGGTTTGATTTGATCTGATCAACATTAATTAATACTACTTCTGACATAATTACCTCCTACAGTGGTTTTTTCTTTATCAGGGCATAGCGGCGTGGATAGCCGGCCGGTGTGCCTTTGATCTTTTCAATATTGATGATCACTCTGTTCATTTCTCCTGACAGAGTTATTTCCCTTGTTTCAAACACTTTTCCACCCAATATTCTGATGGCGTTCTGTGCTTCTTCCAGCTCTTCGTGAGCCTTTACGGATTTCATGGCGAGGAAGTGGCCGCCCTTCTTGGTAAGAGGCAGGCACAGCTCACATAGAATGTTCAGCGCGGCAACAGCTCTGGCTGTTGTATAGTCGAAGCTGCGCTCCTTATAGTCTTCTGCCCGGGCGTTAATTACGGTTATGCCCTTAAGGTCAAGTTCTTTAATGACCGTTTCGAGAAATACGCATCTCTTCTTTATTGGTTCCATCAGAACCACATCAAGTTCCGGTTTCACGATCTTTAGCGGTATCCCGGGGAATCCTGCTCCGGAACCGACATCACATAATGAACCTTTAAGATCATACAGCTCATCAAGAATGACGCTGTCATAAAAATGCTTCAGATAGATGTCATCGCGTTGTGTTATGGTAGTCAGGTTGATTTTCTCGTTCCATTCCACCAGAAGATCACAGTAACGGGAGAACTGATCTCTCTGAGCCTGTGTCAGTTTGTCTAGCCATAAATCTTCGTTCATATAACTATTATAGCAAATATCAGTTGCTATAATATTATAAAACTTGAGAGTAAAAGGTACAAATATTAGAATATATGCAGGAAGGAAGTATTTTGTATGAAAGCTAAACAATCAGAGTATCTGTTAGGATGCAAAGCAGAACTAAAGAAACTTCTGGGATTACTTGAACCGCACTTTGACTATGTGTCCGTTCTGGCAACAGATGTTGGCGGAACATCCTTTATGGTGTCACAGCGTCAGAGCAGCATTTCCGAGTTCGGTGATTCTGAAAGAGGTTTTGTGGTAAGAACATATAAGAACGGCGGCTACAGCGAGTATTCATTCAATGAACTCGGCAACGTTGAAGAACTGGCAGCAAGAATAGTTGAACTCTTAGGTAAACAGTCCGCAATGCTGGAAGGCATTGAAAAACTGGAAACACCTTTGATGTATGAAGAGAGACTGGAGAAGGAATTCGCAGCTGAAGTACCGGAAGAACTGTACTCTCTGGACAAACAGGCCATCATTGAAAAGCTGAAGGGTGTTTCTGACAGTATATGTCAGAAGGAATATATGATCGACTGTCGAGTTAATTATTCAGCTGAACTGTATCGTAAAATGTTCCTGTCCAAAAACAGAGAATTAATACAGGCCTTTGGCATGTCCTATGTCAGAATCTTCTTACTGGCCTTTAAGGATGGCAGTACGCAGTACAACCAGGTTGGAGATACCGGTGTATTCGGTACCGACATCATTGACAGACAGCTGCCTAAGATCGATGAAGCATATAAGGACATGATCGACATGTTTGACGCTCCAAACATTGAACCGGGTGAATACGAAGTCATCTGTACTCCAGAAGCAGCCGGACTGATCGCTCATGAAGCATTCGGACATGGTCTGGAGATGGACATGTTCGTCAAAAACAGAGCCATAGCCAAGGAACACATGGGAGAAAAACTCGCCAGTTCCATTACCAACATGTATGACGGCGCCCAGGGCGGGGTTCACCAGACAGCTTCCTACTTCTTCGATGATGAAGGAACACTGTGCGACAGGACCCAGATCTTAAAGGATGGCTATCTGGTTTCGGGTATCTGTGATGCCTTAAGCGCAGCCAGACTCAATGTCAAGCCTACAGGCAACGGCCGCAGAGAATCGTTTGAAAGAAAGGCCTATACCAGAATGACCAATACCTATTTCGGAGAATATCAGGATTCTCTTGAAGACATGATCAAGTCCGTTAAGTACGGGTTCCTGGTTGACGGCATGAACTCCGGTATGGAAGACCCCAAGCACTGGGGCATACAGTGCGTACTGTCCAGAGCCAAGGAGATCAAGGACGGCAAACTGACCGGTAAGATGTTCACACCGGTTATTCTGACAGGCTATGTACCTGACCTTCTCAGCAACATTTCCATGGTGGGTCCTAAGATGGAACTCAACGGAAATGGTCACTGTGGCAAGGGTTATAAGGAATGGGTCATTGTTTCCGATGGCGGCCCATACCTGAAGACGAAAGTGAGGTTAGGCTAATATGTTGGAAAAGATCAGAAACATCGTTGCTGAGATGAAAGTCAGTGACTACAGAATCGTAGAAAAGAAAACGGTCTCTCACCAGGCTTTCTTCGTAAAACAGAAACTTGATCAGCACCGCATAAGTGATACAATTCATACCGAACTGACTGTCTACATGGACAGCGAAAAGGACGGAATGAAGTTGCGCGGTACTGCCAGGAAGGAAATCTTCCAGGGTGAAAGCGATGAAGAGATCAGAAAGGACATTGAAGATCTCAAGTATAATGCCACTCTGGCACTGGAACCTTACTATGAACTGGTAAAAGATGAAAAGCACAGTGAACCTCAGAAGGATTATGATCTTGAAAAGCTTCTGAAGACAGTTGTTGATGCCGTACAGAACGTTAAGGATACCGCAACTGAAAGCATTAACTCATATGAGATCTTCGTTAACGAGTACTACTATCACATTGTCAACTCACAGGGTGTGGACATTTCATTCAATACCATGGATGAGGAAGTCGAGATCATTATCAACTCCTTAGATGGTAATCATGAAATTGAACTGTACCATGATGTCAAGTTTGCAGGCAAGCCTCTTAACGAGATCACGGAAGGCATCCTGGAAGTATTCAAGCAGGCCAGCGACAGAACAAAGGCCGTACCTACAAAGAAGATGTTGAATGCGACAGTACTGTTAAGCTGTCAGGACAATGAGGAATTCTTTGATTACTTCCTCTCCAGAACCCATACCGGCATGGTATTCAACCGCATGAGCCAGGTTAAGATAGGAGATCCTACCCATGAGGGTGAAACGCTGGGCGACAAGGTTACCATCGAATTAAAGAAGGAACTGCCATTCTCCAGCAGGAATCTGCCATATTCACTGGACGGCAATAAGGCCAGAGATCTGACCATTGTGGAGGACGGTGTTTATAAGAGCTATTACGGTGATCAGAAGACAGGTTACTATCTTGGCGTAGAAGATGTCGCACCGGCTAATAACTTCGTTGTTAAGGGCGGCAGCAAGTCCGTAGAAGAAATGAAGAAGGAACCGTATCTTGAAGTAATCACCACTTCAGGATTCCAGATGAACCCCATGACCGGTTCATTTGGCGGCGAGATCAGACTTGGTTATTACTTTGACGGTGAAAAGACCGTTCCTGTTACGGGAGGATCAATTACCGTCAGCATGAGCAAGGTACTTGGCAACATGTATATGTCAAAGGAAACCAAGCAGTATGACAACTGTGTATTACCTAAGACCGTACAGCTGTTCAATGTGAACGTCGCCGGTGAAGAATAATGATTTAAAGCCTTCTTAGCGGAAGGCTTTTATCATGGTCGATTATAAAGATAATATGAAATGTGATATTATATTATATGGAAAGTATTTATAAAAACAATAAATAATACGTTTGAAAAGGTAGTATTTGAAAGGAGAATAATATGATTTACTTACTGCTGAATCCACTGGCCAATAACTCCAAGGGAGAGGAGGATGCCAGACAGTGGGCACTCGCCAATAACGTGGAATGCGAATTCACAAGCTTACTGGACATCAAGGACATGAAGGCCTTCATGGACGGCTTAAAGGAAGAGGATGAAGTCATTCTGACAGGCGGTGACGGTACGCTGAACCACTTCGCCAATGACGTATACGGATATGAGTTCAAGAATCCTGTTTACTATGTCAAGTGCGGAAGCGGAAACGACTTCTACCGTGACAACTCCAAGTATGAAGTCAACGGACGCATTGACTTAAGACCGTTCTTAAAGAACCTGCCAGTTATCACTGTAAAGGGCATTAAGAGAAGATTCCTTAATGGTATAGGTTACGGACTGGATGGCGAAACCTGCCGTGTCGGTGATTTACAGAGAGCCACGTCAGATAAGCCGGTTAACTATTCCAACATTGCCATTAAGCTCCTTCTGGGAGGCTATAAGCTGAAAAAGGCTACGGTTACGGTAGACGGCGTAACAAATACATACGAAAACGTATGGCTGGCTTCAACCATGAAGGGCAGATTCTATGGCGGCGGTTTGATGGTAGCTCCTGATCAGGACCGCTTCAATGAGGAAGGTCTTGTTTCCGTTGTTGCTCTCTACAAGAAGAGCAGACTTGGAACTCTGTTGAGATTCCCTTCACTGAACAAGGGCGAACACGTAAAGAAGAGTGACTGGGTAACCGTTAAGACAGGAAAGCACGTTGTGGTATCCTTTGACGAACCGTGCGCTCTGCAGATCGACGGTGAAGTAGTTGAAGACGTATTAACATACTCTGTTGACGTTGGAGTATAAGATGAATAAATACGATGTTGTTGTGATAGGCGCAGGCAATGGCGGTCTGGCCGCTGCCTGCCGTATCCTGAACGCCGGCAAGAGCTGTCTGGTATGTGAAAGACACAACATACCGGGCGGTTTTGCGACCAGTTTTGTCAGAGGACGCTTTGAGTTTGAAGCTTCCCTGCATGAATTCAACGGCATCGGTACACCGGAAAAGCCGGGCAGTACCAGAGAGCTGTTTGAGGAACTGGGTGTGGCCGACAAGATCGAATGGATACAGTTAAAGGATGCCTATCATCTGATTTCAGCTGAGAAAGGGTATGACTTTGTCATGCCTTTCGGCGCAGAGGCCTTTGCGAAGGCCAATAATCAGCTGGTACCGGACGGTGAGAAGTACATCAGGCACTTCTTTGACCTCTGCCAGCAGATACGTGACGCCATGGCCTACATATCTGAATCAAAGGGCAGACCTGATCCCAAGGTCATGATGGAGAAATATCCTGACTATCTGGCCTGCGGCTCCTATTCGGTAGATGAAGCCTTTGAAGCCTTAGGCTATCCGCAGGAGATCGTTGATAACCTGAATACCTACTGGTGCTATCTGGGAGCTGACGGAAACAACATGAGTTTCCTTCACTATGCCAACATGATCTACAGCTATTATTCCAAGGGCGCAACCATACCTAAACACCGTTCCCATGAACTGTCGTTGGCTTTTGAAGAGCACATTCATGAAATGGGCGGAGATATCTGGTTCAATACCGAAGTCATTAAGATCCTGACTGATGAAAACGGACATGTTTCCGGAGTCAGGCTGAATGACGGCAGGGAAATAGAGACCAGACACGTCATTGCCAACTGTTCGCCGCATGTAGTATATGGAAAGCTTCTTGATAAGGAAGCCGTGCCGGAAAAAGCCCTTAAGCTCACCAACTACAGAAAGCTGGCAGGCAGAGGCTATACGGTATTCCTTGGCCTCAACAAGTCAGCCAGGGAGCTGGGTATCAAGGATCATAACTATTTCATTTACGATACCAATGACAGTGTCAGACAGTATGATAACATGAGAAACTTCAACAATACGGCCGCTCAGGCGACGGTATGTCTTAATAATGCTTATCCTGAATGTTCTCCTGAAGGCACAGCCATCATGTACATGACTACGCTGTTTATGGAAGACGTCTGGGGTGATGTTAAGGAAGAGGATTACTTCAAGGTCAAGAATGACGTAGCCAGAAAGATGATCGAAAGATTTGAAAAGGCAGTAGGAGTCAATATTCATGATCACATTGAAGAGATAGCCATTGCGACACCTGAGACCTATGCCAGATACTGCGGACATCCGCAGGGCGTCATTTACGGTTATGAAGCACAGTACTATGACGGCCTGATGAACCGCATTCAGATGGTTGAAGAAGACCATTTCGTATCTGGTTTGAGAATCGGCGGCGGTTTCGGTGAAAGACTGTTGGGATACCCCAGCAGCTACAAGTCCGGAGCCAATGAGGCCGGACGTACATTAAAGGACATGGCAAAGGAGGGCGAGTAAGATGACATTCAGACGAAGCAGTATTCCAGGTGAAGACATCAGACGTGCCATGACCATGGTTGAAAAGCGCCGCCAGCAGATCGAAGAATCGCCGGCTACGCCTTTAGTGTATGAATACGGTGTCAACAGACTGGCTAAAGCTTTACACCCCGGAATCGTAAAGGGTGTAATAGTTAATAAGGAACCATGCGGCAGTGACAGCTGCAGAATAACCCTTAAATCATTAAGAGAAGATGGCAGATTCCCGTATTTCAGAGCGGGACAGTTCATTACTCTGTCATCCAGAGTAGGTGAATCATTCATTACCAGGCCGTACTCCATAGCTTCTTCACCTAAGGAAGCCCTGGAAGGCAGGCTGGAAGTAATAATCCAGAGAAAAGGCATCTTCTCACAGTATCTGATTGATGAGGCAGAGGTTGGAAAAGAACTGGCAGTGGGAGAACCGGCCGGCGACTTCCATCATGATGACTTAAGAGACAGGGAAAAGATCGTTGCCATAGCGGGAGGAAGCGGCATAACACCGTTTATCTCCATGATGAAGGCCATCATGGAAGGCAGTGAGGATTTCCGTCTGACCTTAATATATGGCGTAAGAACCAGAAAGCATCTTCTCCTTGATTCGGATCAGTTCAAAGACGAAAGAATAACGATCATACCTGTTCTCTCCGAGGAAGAAGCTGAAGGGTACTGCCACGGCTTTGTTTCAGCCCAGATCCTGAAGGAACACCTTGACGATAATACCAGCGTGTTCATGTGCGGACCAGATGCGATGTATGCCTTTGTCCGTGAGGAACTGGACAAACTGGGATTTGACCCGACCAGGATCAGACAGGAAAGAAATTCCGTCGGAGACAGAACCGTAGAAGAAAAGAAGTGCTTCAATCTGAAAGTAAGAATCAGAGATGAGGTATATGAGCTGAAGGCTTTAAACAACGAAACACTGATCACGGCAATTGAGCGTGCGGGCATACCGGCAGTTGTCAGATGCCGTAACGGTGCGTGCGGTTTCTGTCACAGCCGCGTAGTACATGGTGATTACTATGTCGCAGCGGAAAATGACTTCCGCAGAAGCGCAGACCGTAAGTTCAACTACATTCATCCATGTTCAACCTATCCACAATCAGACATGGAAATTGAAGTACCGATATTCAATGTATAGAAGGGAGAACTTGTAAATGATCATATTCATTGCGATATATTTCATAGCGCTGTTCTGTTACTTCTTTACCAGAAACTCAGACAACATCAAGGCCAGAGCCATCAACAAGTACATAATGGCTACAATGTATCTGGGACTGGCCATCGTAACCTTCTTTAAGAAGTATGAATTTGTATCCTACCAGACCCTTCTTATGGCAGCACTTCTGCTGGCATGGTTCGGAGACATCTTCCTGGTCTTTGACTTCGGAAGAGGGGGAGACTTTTTCCTGGCCGGCAACATCTGTTTCATCCTGTATGAACAGATAGTCATGGTAGATCACGGCCACGGATTCAATGAATTCTGGTGGGTATTTGTGGTAGTGGCACTGATACTGGGAGGATTTGTGCTGGGTTGTCAGTATAAGCCTGAAGTATTCAAACTGGGTAAGATGAAGTGGCCGATGACATTCTATCTGTCTTCCATTCTTACCCATGGATTTACGGGACTGGCCATGGCCATTCTGTTGCCGGGTACCAATTTCGTTATGATGGGCATAGGTTCATTCCTGTTCATGTTATCGGACATGATCCTTACTACTTATAAGTTCATACTTGGACAGAACAAGTGGCTGGTAAGACTCAACAGCCTGACCTATTTTACGGGGTTGTTGCTGATAGTGCTCGCGACGACATATTAAGAACTATAACAGGACAGTAATAGAATAAAGTATTGACTAAATCAAACTAAAAGGCTGTAAGTGATCTTACAGCTGAGCGAAAATGAAGTCAGTCTTCTGACTTATGATGATCTTGTATAAACACGTTTAGAACAATACGAAGATTTCAAACAAAGAAACAGACAGGATTACCTGTCTGTTTTCAACAATCTGATCACTGAATGATACCTTTGGATATTAATAGCACCATGATTATCGCTATTGTGATTAGTATTGCCAGCAAGATAACCGACCCATTGAAGGTATCATGGCTGTTATAGGCTGGCTGTATGTATACTGTTTCCCTGTGTTTATAATTCTGCTTTTTCTGAGATTGTTTCTTTTTATGAAGTAAAACCAGAGGGTCCTCTCCTGAAAGAACTCTTTCTTTGAAATCTTTAAGTCTGTCAAGATCCTCATCTTCACATTCGGAATTGCCCGCTTCATGAGAAATGACATTTCTCAGCCATCTGAGGCGCTTTAACAGATAGTAGTCGTCTTTCCATCCCTTGACATGTTCACTGCCCTCATCAGCACAGCCTTCCATTGTTTCAATGTAGGTGCTTACACCTGTCTCGCTATGATAGGCATCCTTTAGGATGTTGTCCAGGGACTTGTAGTCCTCCAGGAATTCAACTTCAACTGTTCTCATCTTATGGCCTTCTTGTATATATGGTTATTCAAACGGTTTGTTTTTGTTTTGGGTATCAACAACTGTATCTTTTATTTCTTCAACTTTCTCAGCGGTTTCCCTGACTGCGCTGTTTATTACTTCAGCTGTTTCATTAAGCGTATCCACAACGGTGTCCCTGACTTCTTCGTTTTCACTTAACGCTTCATTAACGGCAACAATAGTCTTTTTATCGATGTCTTCAATTACACCATAAAGTTCTTCAGCTGAAGCAGTTTCCTCTTTTACCGGCTGCGGAGCTGTTTTTTTCTTTCTGAATACGAAGAACAGAGCTACTGCGGCAGCAGCTACCAAGCCTATGCCGATAAGAATACTGCCGGAACCTGAACTGAGCTTGAAACTGAATTCAGCAGGGTTTTCCCTGGTGAGGTCCCATGACAGTTCCTTTTTGTTTGTACTGGTTGAGTTATCGCTCAGAGCGTTGTTTGGTAAGTGAACGACCAGCTTGAGATCCATCATGGAGATGTAGTCTGCGCCTTCTCCCAGATCAATGGACCATCTGGCATAGTAGACATTTCCTTCTTTCCAGAAGATCTTGTTATCGAGTCCGTTTTCAACGAAGTCAGACAGGTCAGCTGTAAAAGGACCCGAACCCAAAAGGGTATCAATGTCTTCTACTTTACCTGTTAAGACTACTCCAGCGTAACCCTGTTCGTCCTGATAGTTTGATACTGTCCAGCCATCTTTCTTTAGGTCTTCAATATCCTGCGGTTCAAACCAGTTATCTTCAAAATACTGGGTGTCCATGGCATAGATAAGAGAGATCTCCATTGATCTGTTGTTTTTGATAGTGGTATCAAATCTGAACTTGATGCAGCCTGCCAGAGACAGACACATTATCAGCATTACTAATAAAACTCTTATTTTCTTCACTTTGTATGCCCCCTATGGTTATGCCCATATTATAACAATGTTTTGTGAAATATAAAGGGGAACCAATGTATAGGTTCCCCTTAAGTGTTATATAGAAGGAACTGATGTTTCAGTTCCTCAGTGTTTATTTGAACGAAGATAGAACAGCCGTCTTGTTTCTTTCTGTTCACCCGGCCAGGCAAAATGATCAAGCTTTTCAACGGTGAAGTACTTGTTAAGGATCTCGGTCCACTCTTCATCAGTTCTGTTTACCATGCGCAACACATCATCTATGAATATCATGCTTTCTTCTCTTAAGTCCATGCCTCTCTGTTTGATGAATTCAGGGGGCATGTAGAAGTTGAAACTGATCACGGCCTTGCCATCTTTCTTTAATACTCTTGCAGTATTTAACAGTATATCTTCCGTCATTTCCTGGGGAATAACATCCAGTACATTGGAACAGAAGAACCCGTCATACGTATCATCCGGCACTTCTGAAAGCCATGAAGAGGAAATGCAGATTGGATGTACCTGATTTTCAACACCATATGCCTTAATGTATACTTCAGCCATTTCCTTGGCGTTTTCCGCAGGGTCCGCTGCCGTTATACACGGGCATCCGCTTTTGGCCATTATTATTCCTGCCCAGCTGCTGCCGCTGCCGTAGTCCAAAACATTTGCACAGTCTTTAAAAGAAGCAGCTGCTTCAGTCAGCTTAGGTGAAGGCGCCAGTTCTTTCCAGCTTTCATCAGTGACCTGTTCGGAGTCTGCCTGTTTTCTTTCTTCTTCAGAAAGCTGAAAGGCATTATTCCAGTGTTCAAGTAGCTTGTTATAAACGGTAAATGTGGATTTCTTCATGACTTTTCCTCCCTGTTCAATTATAGATGTTATTTGCAGTGAGGAAAAGAAGGACCATTCAAGGTTAACATGGGGTTTTAGGTATATAGGACATTATTATCTATTGATATTAGTAGATAGAATTGCGTTTTGATAGCATATATGCTATCATAGAAAGGAATTATTGGTAGTAATGTTCAAAATAGAGTTTTACGAAGAGGACGGCTGTTCAAAACTGTGGGATTTTCTTGAAGAGCTTAGAATAAAATCTCATCACAACAAAAACGCCAGAATTCAATTCAATCAGATTTCTTTATACATCCAGTTATTAAGGGAAAATGGTACTCGATTGCCGGAAAACATTACAAAACATCTGGAGGATGGTATTTGGGAGTTAAGGCCTGGTTATAACAGGATCCTGTATTATTGTGAAGATGATGAGTTTATCCTTCTGCATTATTTCAGAAAGAAAACCAATAAAACTCCTAAAAGGGAAATTGAAAAAGCCAAAAATGAAATTCATAGATATTTAAACAGGAAAGGAAGTAATGAATTATGAAAACCTGGGAAGACTATAAAAACCATGTTAAAAGTACCAGCGCTTATGACAAGGCTGAAATGGAAAACATAGAGAGAATGGCATCCATTATCGGCTCTATTGTTGAACAGAGAAACTCAATGGGCCTTTCCCAGAGAGAACTGGCAGATATATGTGAAATACCTCAGTCCACATTGGCCAGAATAGAGTCGTTTAAGACAACTCCAAACCTGGTAACTCTGCTAAAGATCCTGCAACCGCTTGGGTTGTCTTTAACCGTTACTACAATCGCAGCGAAATAGGTATCGGTACCACATGGGCATGCCTTTACCAATCATTACTGATTAATACTAAAGTTAATAGATTTTATCAACTCAAGTTAAACTTGAGTTTTTAGTTGTATGTTCAATCTCCGCTCGCTACAATATAAGTGTGGTATTGTTTATGCTTAATGTGTAAGGAGGACATACACATGAATAAACGCAATACCAGATATTACCTGTTATGGAAAAGGGTTGTTGGCAGGTCAGACTCTGAAGGTTTCTACCTGTTTGAGAACGGACAGTGGCATCCTGATGAGGATCATGTCATCATGGATCATCTGTATGGCTATGATTCGTTTGAACCGGAGAATTCTCCCTACCGCATGTTTAACGACAGTATCATGGAAGAAATCGAAGAGATTACCCCTGAACAGGCAGACAGGCTCCTGGGAGATCAGCTGTATGAATACCTGACCGGAGAGTGGAGAGTCAAGTTTAAAAAGGCTAAAGAAGAATGGTTCAGAAGATTCATAGGTCCTGACATTCCGGCAAGCACTTCATATGACTTTAATGGCAAGCGATACCGTATTGAACCTAAAGACATCGGACTTACAAATCATCTGTATGATCAGGCATTCATGTTGTCGATACAGAATGAGATTGAAGAGGATCTTGAGAAGTACGGAGCTACGGAAATCAGTTCCAGAGGATTAATGGATTAGGAGGGTTGAATAATGAGCTTAGGAGAGAACATAAGAAAATACCGTGAAGAAGAAAAGCTTACCCAGGAGAAACTGGCAGACAAACTGGGAGTAACATTCCAGGCTGTGTCATCCTGGGAGAGAGATGATTATAAGCCGGATACGGATAATCTGATTAAGCTGGCTGAAGTTCTTGGCGTATCAGTATCTGCCCTAGTTGAAGACAAGGGTAATAACTTTGTCACAAAGAAGACCATTTATAACTGGGAACACATGAAAACATATGTCAAAACCACAGCCAGGAATTATGGACTGAATAACGCCTTAAAAGCTGTTGATTTTGCGGTTAATGCTCACCAGGGACAGACAAGAAAGAAATCAGATATCCCATATATCTATCATCCTCTGAATCTGGCCTGCCATGCCTTATCAATGGGTATATATGAAGATGAGGTAATTGCGGCATGTTTATTACATGATGTCGTGGAAGACTGCGGGGTTGCTGTAAAGGATATCCCTGTTAACGAAGAGACTAAAGAGCTGGTATCCCTGCTGTCACACAGGAAAACCACAGACGAAAACAGAGATATCGTTATGGGTGAGTATTATGCCAGGATTACGAAGAACCCTAAGGCAGCCCTGATCAAGTGCATGGACAGATGCAATAACCTCACGACAATGTCCTGGGGTTTAAGCAGAGACAGAATCTACAGAATGATAAGTGAAACGGAAAAGTACTTTCCTGAATTACTGGATGCTGTTAAGGCTACACCTGAATACAATAATGCGGCATGGCTTCTGCAGTATCACATGGAGAGCATGCTGGATATTTATAAGAGATTATTATAGATGAATGATTATCAGAAAAGAAAGGAGAAAACAGATGACCCTTGAAGATTTGAAGTCAATAATAATAAATATACCCGTTATGAATCAAATCTCAGTTGTAAATTTGGACAGTTGGAAAAATAAGTTTACGACTAACAAAGAATGTGAAAAGGATTTTGATTCGATTTGCCGTGATTATCCATCAGCACTTACCAACAAAGTGGAACTAACCCGAGATGATATTCTTCGCGAGCAAGATCCTAAGAGAAAAATAATAATGACGCTTATGTGGGGATATCCAACAGGCGGTCGTGGGCAAAATATAATGAAAGTATTGGCTAAAATTGATGATTTGAATGCAATATTAACCAAAAGTGAAAGAAGTATCCCAAAGCAAGAGTTTTATCAACTTTTAGATGAATTCAAAAAGATTGATGGTTTAGGCCCTTCAACGTGGTCAAAGTTACTATATTTTTTCCAATACACCATAGATGAGAATAAATGTCAGATTTATGATCTTAAAATAGTTGACTCCTTAAACGAGAGAAAACATATTAAAGAAATATCAGAGTTAACACATGTTTTTAAACATGACAAGGCAGAAGATTACCTTATATACATTAAAACAATAAATGATTGGGCTAGACGTCTTGATGCTGATGATTGTTTACTCCCAGATAAATTAGAACTCTTCTTGTTTTATTACAACTTAAATTACAAAATGATATGAGCAATAAACCAGAAACCAGATAATAAATGTCAACTTAAAGGCGACCAATTGAACCGGGAGCCTTTTTATAATGATTACTGAAAGAAGGTGTTAAACATGTTAGGAGCTATTTTCGGAGATATTGTCGGTTCTGCGTATGAATTCAATAATACACACAGATATGATTTTAAGTTATTAACTCGCAGATCACGTTTTACGGATGACAGCGTCATGACCCTTGCGGTAGCTAAGGCATTTATGAAGTCATGCGGTCAGAGCGATGATGAAATCAGGGAAACATTAATAGACTGCATGAAGGAACTGGGAAACAATTATCCTGATGCAGGATATGGTGGAATGTTTTTCTTCTGGGTACTGGGAGCAGGCAGAGATCCATATGAGAGTTATGGTAACGGAAGTGCCATGAGAGTTTCATCAGCTGGATGGTTATATCCAACCCTGGAAGAAACCTTGCATGCAGCAAAGCTGAGCGCTGAAGTAACACATAATCACCCTGAAGGGATCAAGGGCGCCCAGGCAACAGCTGCAGCAATCTTTCTGGCCAGAACCGGAAAGAGAAAGGAAGAAATAGAAGAGTATATTGAAAACACATTTGGATACGATTTAAACAAGTCCATGAGAGACATCGTTTCAAAGGACCATGGGCAGGAGATCTGTCAGGTCAGTGTTCCGCAGGCTCTTGTATGTTTCCTTCATTCTTCCGATTTCATAGATACCATCAGAAAAGCTGTCAGCATCGGCGGGGACAGCGATACCATTGCCTGTATTGCGGGAAGCATAGCTGAAGCATATTACGGAATCGATGAAGAGTATAAGGAAGAAACACTTAAGAGGCTGCCTGAAGATTTGAAACAGATTGTTGCGGATTTTGAAGAGTGCAGGATAAATCGTGTAAAATAATACTGAGGGTAAGAAGAAAATGCCATTTAACATAATCAGAAACGACATAACAAAAGTTAAGGCTGACGCCATTGTCAACACAGCTAATCCGCTGCCCATTTTCGGCAAGGGAACTGATGAGAAGATCTACAGAGCTGCCGGGGTGAAGGAACTGTTAAAGGAAAGACAGAGGATAGGGAGAATTGAAAGAGGCAGAGCTGCCGTAACGGGTGCTTATAATCTGGATGCCAAATACATCATCCACACTGTAGGCCCGGTATGGATAGACGGTCTGCATAATGAGGAAGAGATCCTTTCTTCTTGTCTTAAGGAAAGCCTGATGATGGCTATGGAACTGAACTGTGAAAGCATTGCCTTCCCGCTAATATCTACAGGTGTATATGGATTTCCAAAGGAACTGGCTCTTAAGATATTTACGGGTGTTATATATGATTTCCTGATGACCAGCGACATGCTGGTAACACTTGTCGTATATGATGATGAGTCCTTTAACATTTCCACAAAGGTATTCTCACATGTAGATGATTACATTTCTGACTATGAGAATGTCACCATTGGAACTGAGCCTTTTGAAGAGGCCATCAAGGTTACGGAGATGTCATTCCATGACTATCTGTTGCAGTTGATCATCGACAGCAACATGTCAAATCCTGAAATATACAGAAACGCAAACATTACCAAACAGCATTTCTCCAAGATCATTTCCAACAAGGACTATAACCCCAGCAAGAACACCATATGTGCACTTTCCTTAGCGTTACAGCTGGATATTGATGATCTGGAGCTTCTTCTGGAGAAGGCAGGATACAGCTTATCCGGTTCCAAACAGTTTGACCTGGCCATAAGGTATTTTGTGAATAACGGAATGTATAACATCATGGAAGACAACATGATACTGTTTGACAACGGGCTGGAACTGTTGGGAACGATTTAGAAACAAGTAAAAGAGAGGTTTATAAAACGGATACCAGGAAACAATTAAAAGACGGAACTTTAGTTAAATATGTAGACCCTGATACCATAGCATATGAGAAAGGTAAAGTATATCAGATTATTGCATACGACGAAGAATTGGATATGTATGCTGTGATGTCTGAATTAGGCTACTGTTAAGATGATAGGGAACATATAGCAAAAATAAGACTTCTTTTAAAAAAACAAAATGAAAGAATAGAGGAAGTTGTCGAAGTTGCTGACGAAGCTTATAGAATTGCAACAGAAGCAATTAATATAGCAGAAGAAGCACGGAGTAACTCAGAAGAGTGAATACAATTAATACATCTGCATAATAAAACCCATATTGTTTAAATATGGGTTTTATATATTATTATACCTTTACTTCTCTCCAAAAACTATCAGGCTGTCATTAGCTCTGATTTCCATTTTCTTGTTGAGTTCAGGGTTGAAGGTATATTCACCTTCTGATGTCAAACATCCTAAGAAGATATATCCCTGCACGAATAACAGCTGTCTCAGTTCTGATACACTGTATTTGCCTACACAGTGCAGGTTTTCAGCTTTCTTGAGGTAGAGTTCATTACCTTCGTTGGAGAGTATTTCCTTGAAGGCTGATACAAGTCTGGGGTTCTCCGCTAGTTGAGCAAGGAACAGAGAAGACATATTGGAGGCTACTATGAAGTCAGTACGATCCGGAGCGTTAACCAGGCTCTGGTTCTTTTCTTTTCTCATTTCAGCTGTAATATTGAACTTCATATCGTATTTTTCTCTTACTTCACGCAGGTTCATGAGAATGAAGATGGTATTGATGTCTGCTTCTTCCTCATCCCCATAGTTACCCTGGATTATTACGTGTTCAGCATCCTTTATTACTTCAAGTAACTCTTCTTCATTTCTGCTGTTGCATTCAACCAGTTCCAGTTCAATGTCTCTCTTCTTGCAGATCTTCTTTATCTGTTCATAGTTGTACTTATCATAGTTGACCAGTGTTACCTTGGAAACATTCTCGGGGAGCTCTCTTAATATGACCTTAAGGCTGCTGTCGTTGCCGAAGATGGTGGTCTTGGTAGTTCTATCAGGAGACATTGGCTGTGGATCAAAACTGTCAGGAATTATTACTCCCTCATCCTTTAATACAGGTGAATCATC
>JAEEGL017278313.1_pt1 | contig 25474 bp, 36 predicted proteins | sample 9134231 | NCBI WGS metagenome assembly JAEEGL01 (sample SAMN16246548, study PRJNA631951) | gut metagenome | biome: gut microbiome; feature: rumen; material: fiber-attached | host: Bos | place: Iran: Karaj | collected 2018-10
GATGCCCAGGAAAGAGCATTTCCGTTCACATCAGTGATGGTAACGATAGTGTTGTTGAATGTAGCCTGGATATGAGCGCAGCCACGCTCAATATTTTTCTTTTCACGACGACGACGTGTCGTAACAGTTTTTTTGGCCTGTGCCATTTATTCTGCGCTCCTCCTTACTTCTTCTTATTCGCTACAGTGCGCTTCGGACCTTTACGGGTACGGGCGTTTGTCTTTGTCCGCTGACCGCGTACAGGAAGGCCTTTACGATGACGTACACCGCGATAGCAACCGATCTCCACCAGACGTTTGATATCAAGGGCAACATTACGGCGCAGGTCACCTTCTACGATAATATGATTATCGATGTAATCACGCAGTTTCTGCTGATCATCATCAGACAAATCCTTGCAGCGGATGTCAGGATTGACACCGGTATCCGCGAGGATCTGTTTCGCTGTGCTTAAACCAATACCATAAATGTAAGTTAAGCCAACTTCGACCCGCTTATCTTTCGGCAAGTCGACACCAGCAATACGAGCCATTTAGAAATCCTCCGTTAATATTTGCGTCTATTAACCCTGACGCTGCTTGTGAGTGGGATTAGAGCAGATAACCATCACTTTACCATGACGTCTGATCACTCTGCACTTTTCACACATGGGTTTTACGGAAGGTCTTACCTTCATAAGTGAATCCTCCATCAATTCGGCGGATCATTTTGTCCGCCAGGTGATACGACCTTTTGTAAGGTCGTAAGGCGACATTTCGAGCGTAACCTTATCCCCAACCAGAATCCGGATGTAGTTCATACGGAGTTTGCCAGAGATATGAGCATCGATGATGTGCCCATTCTGAAGTTCGACTTTAAAAGTAGCATTCGGCAATACTTCTTTGACGATTCCTTCTACTTCCAACACATCAGCTTTAGACATGCAACTCTCCTTCAGACGGTTTACGATCAAACCGTTTCAATGCATTACGGATTGATCTGTCGCTCTCCATCTCGTCTGCTGACAACACAGTCTTTGTCAAAACAAGATGAATGTACTTCTTTTTTTTGGGAGAACTGATCGTTCTCGACTTTCCATTTGCGATGAAAGCATAAGATCCATCAACAGACAACACAACGAACCACGTGTTTTTGTCGTGACCGGCTCTGCTTTTCACCACAGTACCGCGTTCAATACTCACTTTGCTAGTCTCCCCATGGTGTAAGCACTACAGGGCCATTCTCGGTAATAGCAATAGAGTATTCGAAGTGAGCCGAAAGCTGCCGGTCTTTCGTAACGACCGTCCAGTCATTCGCCAATACTTCGACTTCGGGTCCCCCAACGTTTACCATTGGTTCGATGGCAATCGTCATTCCAGGAACTAACCGTACTCCATGACCCGCTCTGCCAAAATTCGGCACTTCGGGATCTTCATGGAGTTTTCTCCCAACACCGTGCCCGACATACTCCTTTACTACAGAAAAGCCGCATGATTCCACATAGCTCTGAACAGTGAAACCGATGTCGCCGATTCTGTTTCCAGGTTGTGCGGATGCAACAGCCCTCAGCAGACTTTCTTTCGTCACAGAAAGCAATCTTTTCGCTTCTTCTGAAACACTTCCGACTGCAAAGGTTGCCGCGTTGTCACCCGTAAAACCATCGATAAAGGCGCCAACGTCGATGCTAACGATGTCTCCATCCTTAATGATCTTATGGCTTGATGGAATTCCGTGAATCAGTTCCTCATTTACCGAGATACAGGCACTTTTCGGAAATCCGCCATATCCAAGGAAGGTAGGTCTCGCACCCTGCGAGACGATATATTCGCGTACTTTATCGTCGACATAAGCGGTGGAGACGCCGACTTCAAGTACGGACTGTGCTACTTTGATCGCCTGGGCTGAAATCTCACAGGCTTTTTTCATCCTGTCGAGATCTTTCGCAGATTTCAGTTCGATCATAATTTAATCCTCAAAGCTGCAAGGATACGGTCAGTAATATCCCTGACTTCTCCTGTTCCATCAATCAAAACCAGCAGTCCTCTTTCAGCATAGTAATCCTTAAGAGGCTCTGTAGTCTCATGATAGGTCAGCAGGCGGGTTCGCACCGTTTCTGGGTTATCGTCCTTGCGTGTAACAAGAGCACCACCGCAACGGTCGCAGACCCCTTCCCTTTCCGGCTTCTTGGTGATTAGATGGAATGAACTGCCACAGACAGAACAGATTACTCTGCCTGTCATCCGAGCTTCAATCATCTCATCGGGGACTTCCAGAGAAATAACGTTGGTCACCTCAACGCCCATCTCCTGAAGAGCGTCTGCCTGAACTTCTGTCCTGGGCACGCCGTCAAGTATATAGCCATTCGCACAATCGGGATTGCTAAGACGATCCTTCAGAATTCCAATAATCGTTGCATCAGGGACAAGTTTCCCTTCGTTCATATAGGACACAGCCTCCAGGCCAAGGGGAGTTCCCTCCCGAATGGCCTGTTTGAGGATGTTTCCTGTACTGATGATTGGAATGCCCAATGTATCGCTAAGAATCTCGGCCTGAGTACCTTTTCCGGCACCGGGGGCGCCGAGCAGAATCAACTTATACATTACTCCAAAAATCCTTTGTGATGCCGCATGAGCATATAGCTCTCGAGCGTCTGAGAAATCTCAAGCGCTACACCGACAACGATCAGAATAGAGGTACCGCCGAGTGCAATGCTGATACCTGTCAGTTTCGTAAGGACGATAGGCAGGATAGCAATAATCACAAGGAACAGTGCTCCAATGATAGTGATCTTATTGATCACTTTACTGATAAACATGGATGTCGGCTGGCCGGGACGGATCCCAGGAATCGCTCCGGCGTTTTTCTTCAGATCGTTAGCCATCTGAACCGGATTGTACTGAATCGCCACATAGAAATAGTTGAATGCAACGATCAGCAGGGCATAAAGAACTGCATAACCCCAGTTGCTTGTGCTGAACCATCCGAGGAAGGTGCCCCAACCGCCCGTGATTCCGAACATGTCCTTAATGGTAGAAGGAATCGAAAGCAGAGAAGAAGCAAAAATGACTGGCATGACACCGGACATATTTACCTTGATCGGGATGTAGCTGCTCTGGCCGCCATACATCTTTCTGCCGACAACGCGTTTGGCGTACTGAACCGCAATCCTTCTCTCTGCAGCGTTCGTTACTACGATAAGCACGAACATTGCAAAGAAAATCAGGATAACAAGAGGAACAAGTACGAAGTATTTCGGCTGAGCGCCGAATACGATACCGCCGTATGAGAACTTTCCGCTGGCGATCTGGAAATACTGGATCATCGCGGGAATGATGTTCACAGAGTTAGCGACGATACCGCAGAAGATGATCAGCGAAATACCGCTGCCGATTCCCTTCGCATCGATCTGTTCACCAAGCCAGAGGAGGAGCATTGCGCCGGCAGCGAACGTGATAATAATCACAAATGCGCTGAATGTGGCCGCAAATCCCTCTGTATGGACTAGGGCTCCGCTACGCCTAACCAGTAAATAATACATCACTGCGAGAAGAACTGCAAGAACAACCGCTGTATATCTGGTGATTCTCGAAAGTTTTCTCCTTCCCTCTTCTCCTTCTCTGGAAAGACGTTCCAGAGAGGGAAAGACAACCTGCAACAACTGTACGATGATGGAAGAGTTGATGTACGGTGAAACACCCAGAGCAAAAATCGTAGCCTGCGTGAAAGATCCGCCGGACATCAGGTCAAAGAATCCGAAAATCGTACCGCTGTTTGCATTCAGGCTCTCAGCCAGGAGTTTCGCATTGACGAAAGGCACGGGGACCGCGCATCCCAGCCGGAACAGGAAGAGAATAAGCGCGCTGAACAGGATCCGTTTACGAAGGTCTTCGATTTTCCAAGCATTCTTGAAAGTTTGGAACATCTTATACCTCCTTCGCCGTTCCTCCGGCCTGCTCAATCTTCTCCTTTGCAGAAGCAGTGAATTTCTCGGCTTCAACTGTCAGTTTCTTGGTCAGTTCCCCATCACCGAGGATCTTGACTGCATGCTGTTTGCCGACGAGACCTGCTTCACGAAGATCTGCATGAGTAACTGTAGCGCCGTCCTCAAAGATATTGAGTTCGGAGACGTTAACGACGTCAAATTCAACGCGGAAAATATTGGTAAATCCGCGCTTCGGGATTCTGCGGACCAGAGGAAGCTGGCCGCCCTCGAAGTAAGCGCCTTTGTGGCCGGAACGAGCAAGCTGTCCCTTATTGCCATAACCGGCGGTCTTACCGTTTCCGGAAGCAGGACCACGGCCCTTACGCTTCTTATCACGGTTAGAACCCTCAGCGGGTTTCAAATCATGAATCATCATTGGCACATGTCCTCCTTATTCTGTTACTTCAACCATGTGAGCAACTTTTGCGAGTTTGCCGCGGGTGCAGGCGTTATCAGGCTGCACTGTGACATCGCCGATCTTCTTGAGACCGAGGGACTTGCATGTTGCGATCTGGCTGTCAAGACGATGAGCAAAACTGCGAACGAGTTTGATTGTCAAGGTCTTTTTCTTTTCAGCCTTCTTGGCCGTTTTCTTGGGGGCGGGTTTCTTCTCTTCTACGGTCTTAACTTCTTCGACCGCAGCAGCTGTCTCTTTTTTCGTAGCCATGATACCCTCCTCAACCAATGATATCCTTCACTGTCTTACCGCGCTTAGCAGCGATCTCCTGAGCAGTGCTCATAGAGGTAAGACCAGCGAACGTTGCAGGAACAACGTTGAACGGGTTGTTCGAGCGGAGAGACTTTGTACGGACATCGGAGATGCCTGCCGCTTCCATGACCGCACGCACAGCGCCGCCGGCGATGACGCCGGTACCGCTGACAGCGGGTTTAATCATGACACGGGTTGCCCCGAACTTTCCAATAGTCTCGTGCGGAACTGTCGTGCCGCGTTTTGCGATTCGAACCAGGTTCTTCTTCGCATCTTCTGTTCCTTTGCGGATCGCTTCCGGAACCTCAGCTGCCTTGCCGGTGCCAAATCCAATGACGCCATCACCATTGCCAACTACGACGAGTGCGGCGAACTTCATGATACGGCCGCCCTTGACGGTTTTGCTGACACGGTTAATGGAAACGACCTTTTCCTGAAGGTCCAGAGTTGAAGCATCAATTCTTTCCAATTCTTTTTCCTCCCTTAAAAGTCGAGACCGCCCTCACGGGCACCTTCTGCAAGAGCCTGAACGCGACCATGATAAATATATCCGCCGCGGTCAAAGACCACATTCTTGATACCGAGAGCAAGTGCTCTCTCTGCGATTGTCTTGCCGACAGCTTCAGCTGCCGCTTTGTTTCCGCCGTAGCCTTCAAAGGCCTTTTCCACCGTGGATGCAGAACAAAGTGTTCTGCCGGTAGAATCATCGATCACCTGTGCATAGATGTGCTTGTTGGAGCGGAATACATCAAGACGAGGGCATTCAGCTGTTCCGCTGATCTTACCGCGTACTCTCTTATGACGAAGAAGACGCTGCTTGTTACTGTCTTTCTTAGAAACCATATCTCGTATTCTCTCCTTTCTTAAGCTTTACCGGCTTTGCCTTCTTTGCGGATGATGTACTCTCCGACATAGTGGATTCCTTTGCCCTTATAGGGTTCCGGAGGACGGATTGCACGGATCTCTGCCGCAAACTGACCAACAGCCTGTTTATCGATACCGGTTACGATGATCGAAGCGGGGTTCGGGGACTCTGTCTTGCACAGATCAGTGTCCAGGACCTTAACGGGGTTGCTGTAACCGAGGTTCAGGACCAGCTCATTCCCCTGCTTTGCGGCACGATAGCCGACGCCGGAGATCTCAAGTTCCTTTTTGAATCCTTCGGTAACACCGATGACCATGTTGTTGATAAGGGTTCGCGTCAGGCCATGAAGCGAACGGTATTCCCTATCATCATTAGGTCTTGTGACGGTCAGGACGTTACCATCCATCTCTAAACCGATTCCATTGTGTACCTTCTGGGTCAATGTTCCCTTCGGTCCGGTAACTGTAACAGTCTGACCATCGACCTTAACTTCAACACCAGCAGGGATAACAATCGGCTTTCTACCAATTCTCGACATTTGTTACTCCCTTCAAATTACCAGACAAACGCCAGGACTTCACCGCCGAGATTCAACTCTTTGGCTTTTTTGCCTGTCATAACGCCTTTCGGAGTGGAAACGATAACCGTTCCAAGTCCGTTCAGAACTCTGGGCATTTTTTCGCAACTGGTATAAATGCGAAGGCCAGGCTTTGAAACACGGCGAAGACCAGCGATGACCGGGGTCTTGTCTTCATTGTATTTGAGCGTCATATGGATAACGCCCTGTTTATTGTCTTCAGTGACCTGCATGGACTTGATATATCCTTCCTCGACCAGGATCTGGGCGATAGCCTTTTTCATGTTGGAGGCGGGACAATCAACAGTTGCATGTCTTGCGCTGCTCGCATTACGGATACGTGTAAGCAGATCAGCGATAGGATCAGTAATATGCATCTCTATTCTCCTCTCTTACCAACTGGCTTTCTTTACGCCGGGGATCTGGCCTGCATATGCAAGATTCCTGAAGCAAATACGGCAAATGCCATATTTACGAAGATATGCATGGGGACGGCCGCAGATCTTGCATCTGTTATATTCACGGGTCGTGAACTTCTGAACAGCTTTCTGCTTGTTCTTCAAACTTGTTTTAGCCATGTGTTCCTCCCTCAGCCCGCAAACGGTGCGCCAAGCGCAGCCAGCAGCGTTTTTGCCTCTTCATCGGTGTTAGCGCTCGTAACGAAGCAGATGTCCATTCCGCGGACAGCATCGATCTTATCATAATCGATCTCCGGGAAAATCAGCTGCTCTCTCAATCCGAGGGAATAGTTCCCGCGGCCATCGAAGCTGTCACCGGAAATGCCACGGAAGTCACGAACACGGGGAAGTGCGACATTGAACAAACGGTCAACGAACTCCCACATGCGGTCTCCACGGAGGGTGACCTTGGCGCCGACAGGCATTCCTTCACGAAGTTTGAAGTTTGCAACAGATTTCTTGGATTTGCAGATGACTGGCTTCTGGCCGGTGATCTTTGCAAGATCTCCAAGGACTGCATCCATGATCTTCGGATTTTCTTTTGCGTCACCGCAGCCGCAATTGATAACGATCTTCTCAAGGCGCGGGATCTGCATTGTGCTCTTGTAGGAATACTTTTTCATAAGAGCAGGTGCGACCTCTTTGACATAGGTGTCTTTCAGTCTGGGCATTTTCTCTTACTCCTTTCCTACTTAAAATGTCTCGCCGCAACGTTTGCAAACGCGAACTTTTTTGCCGTCTTTTTCAACGAAGCCAACGCGGGTGCCTTTGTTGCAATGCGGGCAGACGGGCATAACTTTGGAATCATAGAGCGGAGCCTCCGCTTTCACGATACCGCCGGGCTCACCCTGTCTGCGGGGTTTGATATGCTTGGTAACCAGGTTCATGCCCTCAACAATGACCTTCTTCTCAGAAGGAGAATACTCAAGAACTTTACCTGTATTGCCACGGTCGCGTCCGGTAATGATGATAACGGTATCACCAGTCTGAATTCTATTCATTCCCGATACCTCCTAATCAAAGCACTTCAGGCGCGAGAGATGCGATCTTCAGGTAATCCTTATCGCGGAGCTCTCTGGCGACCGGTCCGAAAATACGCGTTCCAACGGGGTTCTTGTCCGCATTGATAATAACCGCTGCATTTTCATCAAATCTGATATAACTGCCATCATCGCGGCGCAGACCTTTTTTGCTGCGAACGATGACTGCTTTTACGACGTCACCCTTTTTCACGGTGCCGCCAGGAGTAGCTTTCTTAACGGAAGCTACGATCACATCGCCAATATTGGCGTACCTCCGACGGGTGCCTCCTAAAACACGAATGCACATTATCTCTTTCGCACCGGTGTTATCGGCAACCTTGAGGTAGGTTTGCATCTGTACCACAGAAGCGTCCTCCTTTAATTATTTAGCCTTTTCAACGATTTCGACGAGACGCCATCTTTTGTCCTTGGACAGAGGGCGCGTCTCCATGATCATCACACGGTCGCCGAGATTGCATTCATTGTTCTGATCGTGAGCTTTGAATTTCACTGTGCGGCGAATGATTTTCTTATACAGAGGGTGTCTGTAAGCGTCCTCAACAGCAACGACGATGGTCTTGTCCATCTTATTGCTGACAACACGTCCGATACGTGTTTTGCGAAGATTACGTTCCATTATTTAGCCTCCCTCTCTGCACTCAGTTCACGAGCACGAATCTCAGTCAAAACTCTAGCGATGTCTCTCTTGACATCCTTGATCCGAAGGGGGTTATCCAGCTGATTGATCGCATGCTGGAAGCGGAGGTTGAACAGTTCAGCCTTCAGCTCATCCAGTTTTTTGGACAGATCAGCATCATTCAGTTTGCGCAGTTCTGTGCTCTTCATGCCTGTTCAACTGCCTCCTTCTTCATAAATTTGCATTTGATCGGGAGCTTGTTGCTGGCGAGACGCATAGCCTCACGTGCAACTGCCTCATCGACACCATCCATCTCGAAGAGGATTCTGCCGGGTTTGACAACAGCTACCCAATACTCAGGAGATCCTTTACCGGATCCCATTCGTGTTTCAGCGGGTTTCGCTGTAACGGGCTTGTCGGGGAAGATCTTGATGAAGACCTTGCCGCCACGTTTTGTGTAACGGGTCATCGCGATACGCGCTGCCTCGATCTGATTGGACTTGATCCAGCCAGGTTCGAGAGCCACAAGACCATACTGACCGTAAACGATCTCAGTACCGCGGGATGCTTTACCCTTCATGCGTCCACGATGGACACGGCGATATTTCACGCGTTTCGGCATTAACATTAGCGGTTACCTCCTTCTGTGCGGCTCCGTTTGACCTGTGTCAGAACCTCACCCTTGTAGATCCAGACTTTAACACCGATCTTTCCATAGGTGGTGTCTGCCTCGGCAAAGCCGTAATCGATATCTGCACGGAGTGTATGAAGCGGAATAGTTCCTTCATGATAGCTCTCAGAACGTGCGATATCTGCGCCATTGAGACGTCCGGAGATGGTCACCTTGATACCTTTGGCGCCAAGCCGCATTGCACGGGTAATGCTCTGCTTCATGGCACGGCGGAAAGAGGATCTGCGCTCAATCTGTCCGGCAACGTTCTCGGCAACAAGCTGTGCATTCGCATCAGCATTTTTAATCGGCTCGATCGACACTTTGACGTTCTTGCCGTTGACAACTTTTTTGAGTTCCTTCTCAAGAACAGCGATCTGCTCGCCGCCACGGCCGATAACCATACCCGGTTTGGCAACGTGGAGTTTGACACGAACGTCACCGCTCGGTGTACGTTCAATCTCTGTCTTGCTGAGGCCAGCCTCAAACAGTTTCTTCTTCAAGAATTTGCGGATGTTGTAATCCTCAACAATAAGGTCACCCATCTCGCTCTTCTTCGCGTACCAGTTGGAATCCCAGTTCTTGATGACGCCGACGCGAAGCCCATGCGGATTAACTTTATGTCCCATTGTTCTCTCCTTTATGCCTCGCGTTCTTTCAGAACGACTGTAATGTGGGAAGTTTTCTTGTTGATGCGGAACGCTCTGCCCTGCGCACGGGGACGGATTCTCTTAAGTGTGGGTCCCTGGCATACGAAGCATTCTGCTACATACAAAGAATCCTTATTCATCTGGAAGTTGTTCTCAGCATTAGCAGCTGCGGAATTGACCAACTTCAACACGGGTTCACAAGCGGATTTGCTTGTATATTTTAAGATTGCCTGAGCCTTCTTCAGGTCCTGTCCGCGAATGAGATCGAGAACGATTTGAACCTTACGAGGGGCTATACGGCAATTTCTAAGATATGCCTTAGCTTCCATAATATTGAATCTCCTCTTTCTTATTTGCTGGACTTGGATCCTGCGTGGCCGCGGAACAGTCTTGTGGGAGCGAACTCTCCGAGCTTGTGCCCAACCATATCTTCAGTGACATAGACCGGAACATGCTTGCGTCCGTCATGAACGGCGATGGTATGTCCGACGAAGTCCGGGAAGATCGTGGAAGAACGGCTCCAAGTCTTCAGAATCCTCTTCTCTCCCGTCTGATTCATCTCCTGAACGCGCTTCAGGAGACGTTCTTCTACAAAAGGACCTTTTTTAACACTTCTGCTCATTTGTCGCCTCCATTATTTCTGATTAGCACGTTTCAAGATCATCTTATTCGTGCGATGGTTCTTCTTTCTCGTCTTATAGCCGAGAGTGGGCTTGCCCCAAGGAGTAAGCGGACCAGGATGTCCGATCGGGCTCTTTCCTTCACCGCCGCCATGCGGGTGATCAACAGGGTTCATCACGACACCGCGAACATGCGGACGAGCACCCATGTGACGTTTACGTCCTGCCTTGCCGATCTTAACGTTTGCGCTGTCTTCGTTGCTGACCTGACCGATGGTTGCCATGCAGTTCAGTGCAACATAACGGAGTTCTCCGCTGGGAAGACGGACAAGAGCTCTGCCGCCTTCTTTTGCCATCAGCTGAGCCATGTTGCCGGCGCTGCGAACCAACTGGCCGCCCTTGCCGGGATAGAGCTCGATATTATGAATGATGGTACCAACAGGGATGTTTGCGATAGGAAGTGCATTGCCGGGCAGAACGTCTGCATTTGCTCCGCTCTCCACTTTATCGCCGACCTTCAGGCCTGCAGGAGCGAGGATGTAGCGTTTCTCACCATCTTCATACTGAAGCAGAGCGATAAACGCGGTACGGTTCGGATCATATTCGATGCTCACAACAGTTGCGGGAACGTCGAATTTATTGCGTTTGAAGTCGATCACACGATATTTTTTGCGGTTGCCGCCGCCGTGGTGGCGGACCGTGATACGACCCTGAGCGTTTCTGCCGGAATGTTTCTTCAAAGGCTCGAGAAGGCTCTTCTCAGGTGCTTTTTTGGTCAGTGCGGAGTAATCCGTAACTGTCATTCCGCGATGTCCAGGAGTCGTTGGCTTGTACGTTTTAATTGCCATAAATCAATTCTCCTTTAAATTTAGCGGGAACAAGGCTTTTTCATTCCCATACCTCAGCCTACCGGCTGGTTTCGTCTTCAAGATTAGGTCATGCTCTCGAAGAACTCGATGCCCTTGCTGTCACCAGTCAGGGTAACGATCGCCTTTTTCCAAGCGGGAGTGAAGCCGGAGCTAAGTCCCTGACGGCGTTTTCTTCCGCGAACAGAAATGGTGTTAACCTTCTGGACCTTGACGTCGAAGATCTCTTCGACCGCTTTGGCGATCTCGACCTTCTCGGCGTCTTTAGCTACTTTGAACGTATATTTCTTATCCATCGTAGCCTGCATGCTCTTTTCGGTGATAACCGGAGCGAGGATGACATCTCTTGCGTCTTTCATTATGCGTAGACCTCCTCGATTCGTTTGATTGCGTCGACCGTGACTACGAATTTGCCGCCATTCAGGATGTCATAGACATTGATGGTATTGGTCAGAGCGGTCTTTACGCCCGGAATGTTCGCAGCACTCTTAACCAGATAATCGTTCTTATCGGCGAGAACCAAGAGAGCCTTGCGGTCAACGTTCAGCGCCTTGAGCATCTCAACGACTTTCTTCGTCTTGTACTCGTCCATATTGATCTGATCAACTACGACCAGTTCGCCGCTGGCGAGCTTGGCGGAAAGGGCAGAACGCATTGCGAGCGCACGGACTTTCTTGTTGACAGAAAGACGATAATCACGGGGCTTCGGTGCGAAAGCAACTCCGCCGCCTTTCCACTGGACAGCACGGATGCTTCCCTGACGGGCACGACCTGTGCCCTTCTGGCGCCAGGGTTTGCGGCCGCCGCCGGAAACTTCGCTGCGGGTCTTAGCAGACTGTGTACCCTGTCTCTGATTTGCGAGATATGCTTTTACAACAGTGTGCATAACACTGACGTTCGGCGTGATTTCAAAAACAGAACTAGAAAGTTCGATCTCGGATACCGCTTTGCCAGTCATATCGTAAACATTAACTTTTGCCATTATCGATATCCTCCTTTACGCTTTCTTTACTGCATTCGTGATGCAGACGATTCCGCCCTTGGGGCCCGGAACCGCGCCCTTGATTGCGATAAGATTGTTTTCAGCATCGACCTTCACGACTGTGAGGTTTTGAACTGTAACCTTCTCTACACCGTAATGTCCAGGGAGTTTCTTGCCTTTTGGCGAGTGCCGGCTCTGGGTGTTGGGTCCCATAGGACCGGCGTGACGGTGAACAGGACCAGTACCGTGAGTCTCTTTGAGGCGGTGGCCGCCAAAGCGCTTGATGATACCTGCGTATCCGTGGCCCTTGCTGATCCCGCTGACATCGACGATGTCACCGTTTTCGAACGTATCGGCTTTAATTACATCACCGACACTGAATGTCTCGCTGTTGTCCAGCTTGAACTCACGAAGGACTTTCTTGTAGCCGACATCGGCCTTATCGAAATGGCCCTTCATGGGCTTGTTTGTGCCCTTGACAGTGGCTTCGCCGAAGCCAAGCTGAAGTGCAGTGTAGCCATCGGTCTCAACGGTCTTCTTCTGAACGACCGGGCAGGGACCTGCCTCGATGACTGTTACGGGAATGACTTTTCCATCTTCAAAAATCTGGGTCATCCCGAGTTTCTTTCCAATGATACCTTTTTGCACGAATTTTTCCTCCATTTAGGTTATTGGTTGGCCAACCGGCCAACATGACCCGTTGCAGTGTTGTACTTAGAGTTTGATCTCAACATCAACACCGGCGGGGAGCTGAAGACTTGTCAACGCTTCGACCGTTTTGTTGGACGGTTTCAGGATGTCGATCAGTCTCTTGTGAGTCCGCAGTTCAAACTGCTCACGGCTGTCTTTGTACTTGTGGACAGCGCGCAGAATGGTCACGATGTCTTTGTCTGTCGGAAGCGGGACCGGACCGGAAACGCGTGCGCCTGTGCGCTTCGCTGTCTCACAGATGATCGCAGCTGCCTTGTCGACCTGCTCATGATCATAACCCTTGACGCGGATTCTGATAACGGTTTTGACTGCCATTGTTGCCTCCTTATTTTATGGTGGCCGATTTTTTCAACACTGACCCGTGCGTGTCGCCCTTGCTCATGTGAATTGCCGGCAATACCTTCCCATGAAAGTGTTCCCGGCACTGATGCAGATCGCATCCCCATGCTGCTTAAGGAAATTGGATGGTGTACCCATCATATCCACAGCTCAATATTGAATTATTCGCCCGGTTCTTGACTCGGACATACTCGGTGGAAATTCCCTGCCTGATGCAGCAACCTCCCACGTCATCGCATATCTTCGCAGTCGCCTAAGTATTATAGTAAAAAGAACCAATAAAAGCAATCGGTTTTTGTACGTAAATGGTTACAAATAGTTACAACTTGCTTTCTGGTTCTTTTTCACATTTACATATTCAGTTGGAAAGACCGGATCAATAGGATTTTCCCCAGATCACCATCTTGTGAGCAGGTTTTCCGCAGCAGACACATGTCCCGGAGAGTTTCTTCTGTTCGAAGGGAATACATCTGGATCCGATGCCGTATTTTTCTTTCAGCGTATCCTCACAGGCTTCTTCTCCGCACCACATGGCATTGTAGAATCCGACCTGCTCTTCTACTGCCTTAGCCAGATCCTCCTCAGTCGGACAATCAACGGTTCTGGAGACCATATTCTCTTTTGCCTTCTCGTACATTCCTTTGGCCACATCGTCAAGTAGTGTACGGATCTCCTGTTCCACATCAGCCAGAGCAACAACTTTTTTCTCTCCGTTATCTCTCCGGACAAGCACACAGTTCCCTGCTTCGATATCTCTCGGCCCGAGTTCAACACGGACAGGAACACCTTTCATCTCATACTGAGCAAACTTCCAGCCAGGAGAATTGTCACTGAGATCGATGCCGGCACGGATTCCAGCAGCTTTCAGCCGTCTGTAAAGAGCGTCCGCACTGTCACTGACACCAGGCTTATGCTGAGCGATAGGAACGACGATTGCCTGGATCGGAGCAACTGCAGGAGGCAGGATCAAGCCGTTATCGTCTCCGTGAGTCATAATAATCGCCCCGATCAGGCGGGTCGAAACACCCCAGGATGTCTGGAACGGATACTGAAGGGTATTGTCTCTCGCAGTATATGTGATATCGAATGCTCTTGCAAAGCCGTCGCCGAAGAAATGGCTGGTACCGCTCTGGAGGGCACGCCCGTCATGCATCATCGCCTCAATGGTATAAGTTGCTTCAGCACCGGCGAACTTCTCACTCTCCGTCTTTCTTCCGCAAATCACGGGGACCATCAGATATTCCTCCGCAAATTTCCGGTAGACTTCCAGCATCTGTTCTGTCTCCTGAACAGCTTCCTCGGCCGTCTCATGCATGGTATGCCCTTCCTGCCAGAGGAATTCACGCGTACGGAGGAAAGGACGTGTTGTCTTCTCCCACCGCACTACAGAGCACCACTGATTATACAGTTTAGGCAGGTCCCGATAAGAATGGATGATGTGCGCATAATGCTCACAGAACAGAGTCTCAGAGGTCGGCCGGACACAAAGGCGCTCTGCGAGTTCCTCTGTACCGCCATGAGTGACCCATGCCACTTCCGGCGCGAACCCTTCCACATGATCCTTTTCCTTTTGAAGAAGGCTCTCAGGAATAAACATGGGCATGCATACATTCTCGTGCCCAAGTTCTTTAAACATTCCGTCCAAGATACGCTGAATGTTCTCCCAAATCGCATATCCATAAGGTCTGAGAATCACACACCCTCTGACGCTGGAATAATCGATCAGTTCCGCGTTAAGAACGATGTCCGTATACCAGCGGGTAAAGTCCTCATTGATGGGGGTAATCGCCTCAACGGCTTTTTTTTCTTTTGCCATAACCATTTATCCTCATTTGATGAATTACCAGAATATTATATTGAATAAATAAATAAAAATAAAGGTATGATACTTCCAAAAAACAAGGCGGCAGACGCCGCCTTTACTGAAACTGTCATTCCCGTCCCGTTATACCCTGTCTTCCAGATAATTGACAATATCAGAGATTGTTCGCAGATCCTCGGCATCTTCAGTAGGGATGTCTATATCGAACTCATCCTCCAGCGCCATCATAATATCGAAACTGTCAAGAGAATCTGCACCGAGATCATCCACGAGACTGGTAGTCGTATCGAGTTCATCCTTCTCAATTTCAAAATGATCCGCAATAATCTCTGCAACGCTGTCATATATCATACTGACTGCTTCCTCCAAGTGGCTTATCAATAATGTACAAATATATATACATGAGCGCAGATGGCTTGTCAACAGTTCTTCATCTTGCTGATCCACACTATTTTGTGAGGCCGTACGCACCGAGAAGCAGACTTCCCTGAGCAAACAGATTGACGAACTCCCCAACCCAGTTCATGGAAGCTTTTGTGAAATCTCTGGAGGACAGGTAACCCATTGCAAGAAGAAGCACAAAATACAGCACAAACAGGAAGCAAGCCCCTTTTTTCTTACTTCGCAGGGCAAGAATCGAATAACCGGCACATACTCCTAGACTTCCAATCAGCAACACGATGACAAACGGCATATTGCTTGAAACAAGCGGAAGAGACAGCAATTTCTCTCCCCCGTCTTGCCGGGAACAGACGAACCGGAGGACCGCAATTGCCGAAAGGAGGAAACCTAGGCTTTGCAAAGGCATAAAAACACTGTTCAGAACCTGAAAATCACAGAGTCCGAGCGCAATCAGCAGTTTCCAAGTTGCTTTGGATATCCCGGCTGCCACGACCATGATCGTCCCTGCGCAATAAAGCGCAAAGGGTCCCCTGTTCATTTTCTCATAGAAAAATCTCTGCAAGACGACAGTAGCACATCCGAAGAGTATCACGGGGATATAGTCGAACAATGCCATCGGCAAAGAAAAATCCATCGCGTTCCTCCTTATTTTTTCTTCTCTTTGCTTCGCTTGTCGTTGATTATTTTCATTTCTTTCGCAGTAATCAGCGTACAGTCGTTTTCTCTTGCCCAGGTAACACATCCGCGCAGAACGGTGGGAAGGAATACACGTGGTACGTTCAGAATCATTTCCAGTGCGTCATCAGTAAACTTCACTTTGTCATCGATCCTGTCAGCAGCGTAACGGACGGAAGAAAGAGATTGCTTGCGGATCGCCAGCAGTTCCGGAATTGGTCTCCGGTGCTTTGTGTACCAGAAGTTTTTGCTGTCGCGGTAACCATAGTCCACGGGAACAGGCGGAAAATCACACGCCCTAACCCCATTGACGATCGCGTTATAGTATCTTTCTTTCATGAGGATCTTATCCACTTTGAGGATAAAGTGTGCTCCATATTTGGAAGTGATGCCGTTGAAATCATGGTACGGCCCCTCATAACAGTCAGCATCTGTAGGCTGATCCCTGTCTGCACCGTCAAGTTCTCTTGCCCAGGTGCATTCGATCACCTGAAACGCGTCCCTGAGAACTTTGGGTCTGGTTTCTCCCTGCTCACCGAGAAGGCTCTCCTCCAGAACGAACTCGCATTTTGCCATTTTTTCTGCAGGTTTATCTCCTGGCCAGCTGAGCTTTACGGCTTCCTTAAAGTTCTTTCTGCTGTCGGTAATAAAGTTGATTGCGCACTTACCGGTTCTCAGCAGATTCTGCGCCGTATTGGAAGAATTCCGGCATTCCAGCAGCATCGCATAAAAGTCTTTTCCGGCAACGTAATACGGCTGAACAAGCGAATACGGTCCCAGAGAAGTGGAACCGTCTTCACAGAGAGTACTGATGACCACCGTAGGCATCGGGAAGAACAAAGAGGTCTGATAGAAATTGTCAACAACTCGCAAATCCTTGAAACTGCTCATGATATTCTTTCCTCAATTCTATTAGATTAATGCATCGTGATATCCATCGTTGCATATGCATTCAGATTGATCGGCGCGCGGTTTCCCGAAAGGAACTCATAGTAACCTGCAGCCGCTATCATTGCGCCATTGTCGCCGCACAGGGACTTCTGCGGCAGATAAAGTGGAACACCGTGCCGTATGCACAAAGTTTTGCATTTCTCCTGAAGCACTCCGTTAACGGAAACACCGCCGCAGATTCCTGCAGGAAGATTGAATTCCATCGCCGCATCAACAAGACGCCTCGCCAGAATCTCAGTCACCTTCTGTTCAAAAGCAGCAGCAAGATCCGCCTTCTGCAGTTCCTCTCCCCTCATGGAAGCAGTATTGACGATGTTGAGTACTGCGGTCTTCAGCCCGGAGAAACTGACATCATACTGACCGGCAACATGCGGTGTAGGCAGAACATACCTGGTCGGATCGCCCATAGCAGCCAGTCTGGAAATCTCAGGGCCACCGGGATACGGAAGCCCCAGAGTCCGGGCAACTTTATCAAAGGCCTCTCCAGCAGCATCGTCCACAGCTCTGCCGAGTACTTCGAACACAGTATAATCCCTTACGAGAATCACATGTGAATGACCGCCGGAGACAACAAGAGAAACAAAAGGCGGCCGAAGATCCTGATTAGAAAGATAAAGCGAAGCAATATGTCCTCTCAGATGATGAACCGCTACAAGCGGTTTTTTCGCGGTATAACAGAAGCCCTTCGCGAAACTGACTCCCGCAAGCAATGCTCCGATCAGTCCCGGCGCATAAGTAACCGCAACTGCATCCAGATCATCGATACGAACTTCCGCCTGATCCAAGGCATCCTGCGTCACCGTTCCGATATTCTCAATATGGCGCCTCGAAGCAATTTCAGGAACTACGCCCCCATACAGGCGGTGTTCCGCAATCTGAGTGGCAACCACGTTAGAAAGGACGTTTCTCCCGTCTTCCACTACTGCGACCGACGTTTCGTCACAGGAACTCTCTATTCCGAGAATCAGCATAATATATCCTCATATTTCCAGTAATAAAACCAGTCCGTCTTCAAGCGGACTGCGGTAGAAATCCTTGCGGGTTCCCGCTTGCTTCCACCCAAACTTTTCATATAGATGACGCGCAGGCAATGCGCTCCTTCGAACCTCCAGCGTGACTTTCCGCACGCCGGACTCTTCGCAAAGGGTCAGCAACTTTCTGAGAAGAGCACTGCCAATGCCGGCATTCTGCTCAGCGGGCAACACATCGAATTCATTCAGATGGGCTTCATCGCCGAGAATGTGCATCGTAAAGAAGCCGACGACCTCCCCTTCCTTTTCAGCGACAAAAGTATGCGCATAGCAGTAGTTCAGCTCCTCCTCCATCTGCGCCATGGTCCAGGGCATCCCGGAACATGAATTCTCAACGTTCAGGATCCCCTCCAGATCATTGGTCACCGCTTCCCGTATCATCAGGCTCATTTCGCGTCGAACCAACTGCTTCCGGTGTGAACTTCCGCAATCAGCGGTGCACGAAGGCTGGCAGCTGCTTCCATCTCCTCTCTCAGAATAACAGAAGCTGCTTCTCTCTTTTCCTCAGGGCACTCCACAATCAGTTCATCGTGGACCTGAAGAATCAGCTTTGCTTCGGGACACTCTCTCTTCAAACGGTCAAAAACACGGATCATAGCGATTTTGATAATATCCGCAGCGGTACCCTGAATCGGCGTATTCATTGCGAGGCGCCTGCCCAGAGCCTGTACCTGTTTATTGGAATTGCTCAATTCAGGAAGCATTCTCCGTCTGCCGTAAGCAGTAGTCACATATCCGTTCGTTCTGGCTTCCTCCACAGTACGTTCCAGATAAGCATGAACCGCTGAGAAAGAACGCAGATAATTGTCAATATACTCCTGAGCTTCCCGAACAGAGACGTTGATATCCTGTGACAGAGAATATGCACCGATACCGTAAACGATTCCGAAGTTCACAGCTTTTGCCTTACGGCGAAGATCTGCAGTGACCATATCTCTGGGAATTTGGAAGATCTCAGCCGCAGTTTCCGTGTGGATGTCATGTCCATCCAGAAAAGCCCGGATCATATTCTCATCATTACTGACGGAGGCAAGCACCCGAAGTTCGATCTGAGAGTAATCCGCATCAAGGAGAACATATCCTTCTCTTGATACGAAAAATTTCCGCATCTGCGAACCCAGTTTGGTCCTAATCGGTATATTCTGCAGGTTCGGATTCACAGAACTAATCCTGCCTGTTCTGGTCTCAGTCTGTCGGAATTCTGTATGGATCCTGCCGGTGTCACCTGCAGCATCAAGCAGTCCTTTCACATACGTTGCATATAGTTTCTGATAACTGCGATACTGCAGAAGGAATTCCACAATGTCATAATCGTAGCGAAGCTTTTCAAGCGTTTCTGCATCGGTGGAATAGCCGGTTCTGGTTTTCCTTCCATGCGGAAGATTCAGTTCTTCAAAAAGAACTGTACCGAGCTGCTTCGGACTGTTGAGATTGAATTCATGCCCCGCAATCGCATAGACCGAAGTCTGAGCGGCATCTGCCAATGCACTGAGCTGAACCCCAAATGAACGGATTCCATCAGTATCGACCAGGAATCCGTCATGTTCCATATGTGCCAGTACCCGTGTCAACGGCAACTCGATCTCACGGAACAGTTCTGCCATTCCCTGCTCTTCAAGCTTATTCTGCAGAGCCTCGCACAGAGGTATCAGAAGGCCTGCTTCCTCCCTTTCACATCGGAAAGAGGGTAGGATCCCATATTCCGCACACAAGGTCTTCAAAGAATAGTCGTTTCCCGAAGGATTGAGGAGATATGCAGCAATCTCGTAATCGAAATCAAACGGTCTGGGATCGAGTCCCTGCTGCAAAGCCTTCCTGTACAGTTTCTTTCCGAATCCGGTGCGGATCGCCGCCTTTCCGGTGAGCATGGTCATCAGCTGTTCCTGAGTCAGCGGGCAGAATGTATCTTCTGAGACTGCAATGACTGTCTCCTGTTCGGTGAAAAGCCAGATCGTCTCCTGTTCCGCCAGTTCGCCGAAAGGCACTTTACGTCCATCCTTTACCTCGTTCTTTGTATTGACGGGTGATGGACCCGGTTTATAATCCTCTAGTCCCAGCTTTGAAATCAGAGAACGCATCTCCAGCCGGTTCAGCATGCGTGTCACGCCGTCAACATCGGGCTCTTTTCGGACATAAATGTCCATGTTCTCATCCACCGGCGCATGGCGGTCGATCGTCACAAGTTCTTTGGAAAGATAAGCCGTTTCGCGGTCTTCGGTCAGGTGTCTGCGCATGGCGGGTTTGATCAGCGAATCATCCAGGTGTTCATAGACCCCATCCAGAGAACCAAAAGCCGCAATAAGAGCGGTTGCCGTCTTTTCACCACATCCGGACACTCCAGGAACATTATCGGAACTGTCCCCCATCAGCGCCTTTACATCAATAAATGCCTGCGGCGAAACCCCGTATTTCTCAATCACTGCTGCTTCGTCCATAGGAGTAATCTCGCTTTTTCCCATACGGACAGACGGATACAGAACTACTGTGCCGTTACCGACAAGCTGGAATGTATCCCGGTCGCCGGAAAGAAGCAAACTCTCCATTCCCTGATCGGAAGCCGCTCTGGACAATGTGCCAAGAATATCGTCCGCTTCATAACCGGGACAGGTTACGATCTGATAGCCCAGCATGCCGATCAGTTCCTTGACCAAAGGCATCTGCTGAGCCAATTCTTCCGGCATACCTTTCCGGTTCGACTTATAACCTTCATACATTCTGTTCCGGAACGTCCCGCCGGGAAGGTCGAAGGCGACCGCGACACGTTCCGGCCGATGCTCTTCCAGCTGACGCAGGAAGATGTTCAGGAAACCATAGATCGCGTTCGTGTACTGCCCGTCCTTTGTTGTCAGAGTCTTGATTCCGAAAAATGCCCGGTTCAGAATGCTGTTACCATCAATAACTAATAATTTCATCTCGCTTACCTCATTTGTCAGTATATCACACTTTCTATTCCAAAAAGTGGTATACTCCTATCATGTCTTTACGGAATGAAATGTTGAATCTCATCGGGAACTGCGGGCTTGCGCCAATGGCAGGTTATACCGATTCCGGCTTCAGAAGGATCTGCCGTTCCTTCGGAGCCACTTTTACGGTGACCGAAATGGTCAGTGCAAAAGCAATCCGTTATGGAGACAAAAAAACAATGCAGCTTATGCAATTCACGGCTGAAGAGCGCCCGATAGGCATCCAGCTTTTCGGTGCGGATCCGGAAGACATAGCATATGCTGCCTCTTATGCAGAAGATCATTTTCGGCCCGATTTCATTGACATCAATATGGGATGCCCCGCTCCGAAGATCACGGGCGGCGGGGCGGGAAGCAGAATCATGGATGACGAAGCCCTTGCTTCTGCTCTGGTCTCTACAGTAGTATCCGCAGTCAGCCTCCCCGTCACGGTCAAAATGCGTGCAGGTTACCACACCATAACTGCTCCGAACCTCGCCCCCATCCTTGAGGAAGCCGGTGCCTCTGCCCTTTTCGTACATGCCAGAACACGGGATCAGATGTATCATCCCCCGATTTTTCCGGATGTCATCCGCTCAGTCAAAGATCACGTCTCAATTCCTGTTTTCGGAAATGGAGACATACAGTCCCGGAATGATATTGACAGTATGAGATCTGTAACCGGTTGCGACGGGGTTCTCATCGGCCGAGGTGCCCTTGGTAATCCGTTTCTCTTCTCTCCTGACCATCCGCAGCCGCCTTCCCTTGAAGAACGTTGCAGGATCTTATTGAAACACGCTGAGTTTTCTGTCGAAGAAAAAGGTCCGTACATCGGGATCCGTGAGATGCGAAAACATGCTCCGTATTACTTCAAAGGCGTAAACAATGCATCATGGATCAGAAATCAGTGCGTTCAGATCGCTACCATGGACGATCTGAAAAGAATCTGTGAAAAAGCAATGAACGCCGGATGCGCAAGAGAATGAATAAACCCGCCACAGACTTGCCACAGTCCTGGCGGGTATTATTTCAATTTTGCTCAGAAAGCAGTTCATCCAACGTAAGATAATAGGCGGGAAGGAATTCATCCATGAAATAATCCAGTTCTGGTAGACTCATATCCCGGATCGACCGGACCGTGGACTGTTCAGCGCTCTGGAATTCACAGTTGCCGCTTTGTTTCTCCTCAATGGTCTTCAGAAGTGCACCGATTTTGTCAGCAGCTTTCAGAATCTTCTTTTCCCGATCTGTCAAGTCTAATTCCTTTACGCATGTGCCGATGGATGTCCGAAGCGGTTCGGGAAGCATACGGATTACCTGATCCTCCGCTTCTGCCTCGACTGCCTTGTAACTAGCGCGGATCGCATCATTCCGGTACTTGACCGGAGTAGGCATATCCCCTGTAAGAGTTTCCGAAACATCATGATAAAGAGCAGTGACTGCCACATGCTCCGGTCTCACATCCTGCGCTCCGAAAATCGTAACAGCAGACTCCGCCAGAACATGGGCAACATTCGCTACAATAGCCGAATGTTCCGAGAGTGATTCCTTTCTTGTATTGCGCATCAAACCCCAGCGGTCGATGTAATTCATTCTTGCAAAGAGTGCTGAAAAACCATAAGCCATGCTGACCTCTCCTTTCTGTGCCGCAATCTATTCTAACATCAGAAAAGGTGCTGCCGCAATCATGCGGCAGCACCCGTTTTTTTCAGTATCCTCTATCTGGACAGATTACATATTTGCCGCCTGATAGTTCAGCGTATGAGCCTCCAGGAACGCGTTCAGGTCTTCGATGCTCAGACCATAAGCGGTGACGATCTCAGCCTTGTCAGCTTTGATCTCTTCCTTTGCAGTCTCAACAAGAGCCTGAGCTTCCGCAGAAGCATTTGCCTTGTAGAAATCGTTCTCGGCAATACCGCAAGCGCCGTCCTTGATACCGCAGGTGATCAGTCCGCCCTGGACCTTACCACCGGCCTGAAGTGTCTCGATAAATCCGGCAACAGGACCCACAGGGTTCTTCATGCAGGATGTAAGGATAACTTCAGCAACATCGGTCTTGTCATTAGCTTCGAAAACAGCATACTGGTCAGCGTCAACACCCAGTGCCCACAGTGTGGTGTCGGGATTCTCTTCGCGCATCTCGATGACTGCCTGGAAGACACCGTCACCGGACTGGCCGGCACAACCCCAGAACATATCCGCTTCATAATTGTTTCTCAGAGAGCGGGACAGTTCTTTCGCCTTGGCGGGGTCGGACCAGGGGTTCTCACCGTTGATCCAGCTATAAACTGTGTTGGAGCCGCCGCGCTCGACGCCCTGAACATATCCGAGCATCCAGTCGTAAAGACCAACGTTCTCCTGGCCACCGACAAAAGCGCATTTTCCGGTCTCAGACATTGCACCAGCAACCAGACCGCCGACATAGGAAGCCTCGCAGGAACGGAAGAAACCGGCAACAATGTTGTCCTGGTCGCCTGCATCAGAACCCGCACGTGCGGAGAACAGATAGAACAGGGTGTCAGGATAGTCCTTTGCCTCTTCCTCAACCATTGCGAGGACCTCTGCATCGTACTGAACACAAACGATATCGTAACCGTTCTGTGCAGCTTCACGTGTAGCAGCGATCATGTCTCCGTTTGCGCCGACCTGAGTGCAGAAATACTCGATGCCATAGGTATCGACATACTCTTTCAGGGAGCGGTCGGAAGCGTCTGCGAAGGAGTTGTCTCCGAGAGCGGTGATGATAAAGCACACGCTTACGGGATCCGCTTCGGGTTCAGGCTCAGTATTCTGCGCCGGCTGGGGATCGGTGTTCTCAGCAGGTGCAGGAGTGGGGGCCTCGGCCTCGGGCTGTGAACCGCAGGCGACAAGCGCGAATGCGAGCACGAGGACGAGGAGCAAGGAAATAAACTTTTTCATACCAAAACTCCTTAATAATTCTTTCGTGTATTACGAAGTATTATCATACTAACATAAACAGTTATCTATTTCCCATCAGAAATGATAATTGTCTTTTTTTGTAATAATCTGGACCTAATGTCAGTATCTGTCTTCAGCCTTTGCCCTCTCCAGAAGGGAGTCTACATAAGCATCCGAATAACCACCGAAACGAGTCAGATTTTCCCTGACATGAAGCCTTGACAAGTGCACAGTAGGCTCATCACGGATCGCGGAAAGAATCTCATCTGCCAATTCGTCGAAATCATTCTCTTCGCCCCGGAGTTTCTGAATCTGGTTTGGATAACAGGACTCAAAGTAAGACCGGATTTCAAACGGCGGAAATTCGACGAATTCCCCATTCTTCATGTGACCCTCGATCCCCCATTTCTCCTCATACCGCCTAAGGATCGGATATAGTCTGTCCAGGACCGCCTTGACCTCGGGATCCCCTCTGCGATCATAAAGCAGATTGATCTGCTCCAAAGGATCGTCCTGAAGGTCGAACAACTGGTCTTCATCTCCATAATAGTGGATCAGTTTGTAGCGATGATCACGGATCATACACCATCTTCTGCTTCCTTTCTGGTGTTCGGCGTAAACCACAGAACGATCCTTGAGGGGATGATCTGAAAACAGACTCTCACCGGGCAGTTCGTAATCTCCCGGATAAGATGTCTGAGCCAGGTCCAGAAATGTGGGCAACAGATCGTTGAGATCCATAAAATCCGTATTTACCGAGCCGGGAGAAATATGTCCCTGCCATCGGATCAGGAACGGAATCCTTGCACTTGGCTCATGGGCATTCATCTTCTGATACGTATCCAGATCTCCCAGCATCTCACCATGGTCTGAAGTAAAAATCACGACTGTGTTCTTTTCCAGTCCGTTTTCCCTCAGTGCATTAAGGATGCGCCCGACATTATAGTCGACCCACGAAACAGCTCCGGCATAGTTTTCACGCATGCGATTGATGTTCTCTTCATCGGGAAGATCCGCGATACATTTCAGCTCCTCCAGTAATCTGGAAAGCGGCGTAATACTGGATGTGTGTTTGGGGACTTTCCCGTCATAAAGATGGCTGAATGAGTGAGGCGAAGCCAGAGGCGGGTGCGGCTGAATAAAACCGCTCCAGATCAGGAACGGTCTGTCCTGTTTTCCCCGCATCTTCAGCAGTTCGATCGTTCTGTCCGCGACCCAGTGGGAACCCGTCAGTTCATCAGGCAAAAGACTCTGTTGCGGCTGCTGATACAGGACATTACGCACACCGTGTATGCTTCCGACATTTCCATACCCTTTTTCCCTAAGGAACAAAGCATAGTCGTCTTCCAGAACGTCTCCGACGACTTCATCCATGTTCAGAAACCGATCAAAGCCGGTTGCTCTCCGCTCAGGCTGAAAATGCATTTTCCCTATTGCGAAAGTACTGTATCCGGCATCAGAACAGATTTGAGCGAATGTGGGCAGATTCCATGGGCAACATTTGGCTTCCGGACCGAAATAGTTATCATCAAATCCGTGATATTTTGCCGTAAGCCCAGTGATTAGATTATGTCTGGCAGGAATACAGACGGGATTCGGAGAATATGCATATTCATACCGGCAACCTTCTTCTCCGATCGAATCGATATTGGGAGTAGATATCCA
>JAEEGL013407251.1_pt1 | contig 25473 bp, 23 predicted proteins | sample 9134231 | NCBI WGS metagenome assembly JAEEGL01 (sample SAMN16246548, study PRJNA631951) | gut metagenome | biome: gut microbiome; feature: rumen; material: fiber-attached | host: Bos | place: Iran: Karaj | collected 2018-10
AAACTCCTCGCCCTCATGAGCTGAAAGCTGGAAGTTGTTCTCGTCGGTAGGGTTTATCTCAATCACAAACGGTTCCATGTGACGTCCTGCTTTCTGCTGGGCCAGAGGATGGTATTCCATGTGTTTGCGGGCATCGGCGGCACCGTTGGAGAAGCTAATGCTGCTGTCGCGTTCACGATCCTTGGCACGGGTAATGACAGGTCCAAGCGCATCGTTGTCGTCCATGAAAGTTCCCAAACGAACACCCAAAGCACGAGCAATCTTGATCAGGGGACCCAAAGAAGGCAGATTCTGATCGTTTTCGATTGATAATATTTGGTCTACAGACAGACCACTTCGTTCTGAAATCTCCTCGATGGAGAGGTTCTTGGATTCTCTGATTCCTTTAATTTTAGAACCTACGATAGTTTTGTTGTCAGACATATATATATATATAAATAATGTTATATCTACGTTTAATTTTGCTTGCAAAGGTACGAATAAGTGTGGAAAATACAAAAGAAAAACTATTTTTTTTGCTATTTCAGGCGATATCGTTCATTCAGGATGATGAATGTCGTCAATACGCAGTCTCATGATGCCGGCAGGCACACGTACTTCCACAGTATCGCCGACTTTCTTGTTTAAGAGTGCTTGAGCTATTGGCGACTTGATGGATATCTTCCCCTCACGAATGTCTGCTTCGTGAGGACTGGCTATCGTGTAGGTCATTTTGGCATTGTTGGTCAGATTGGTCATTTCGACGACACTAAGCAGCTGAACGTTGTTGCCCACCAGTCTCGAAGTGTCAATCACTCGTGCATTGGCAAGTACCCGCTGCTTGAAACGTATCCTACCCAGCAGTCGTGCCTGCTCACGCTTAGCAGCATGATACTCAAAGTTCTCGCTGAGATCGCCCTTGTCGCGGGCTTCTGCGATAGCCTCCCTTACCTGAGGCAGTTCTACGTTCTCCATCTGGCGGAGTTCGGCTACAAGCTTGTCGTAGCCTTCCTGAGACATATACTCCATAAAAATACTACCACATTAATAAAACGTAAATTATCGTTTTTGACGTGCAAAGTTAGCAAAAATTATATGAAAAACTTAACTCTACCGCATTATTGCAACATAGTTTAAGAAAAAAAGGATTTTTTAAATTTGGTTATTCGCTTACTTCTTTGTACTTTTGCAGACAGAAAGCAGTGTCACGGTCTGCCGCTGGTGTCTTGTACGGCACGAGAGGAAAGTCCGGGCAGCACAGGACACTCCACTGGTGAAAATGCCAGCAGCTGGTGACGGCTGGAGCCGGGAGAAGAGAATGACCGCCCACACTTTGACCTCGGTCAAAGACTGATTGGGTAAGGGTGAGAAGGTGAGGTAAGAGCTCACCAGGCGGCGGGTAATCGTCGTGCTGTCCCGTCTGGAGGCTGCAAGTTCGCGTAAACCATCGTCTGAGGGCTGTCCGTCCGATGCCGTTAGGCGCGATGGAGGGTAGAATGCTTGAGCCGTAGGGTAACCTGCGGATTAGATAAATGGCAGACGCCACACCGATATGTGGTACAGAACCCGGCTTATAGGGGCAGTGCTTTTTTAATTTAGAGATACGATTTTGAAACAGCTGATTAATTTTCTGACTACCGGCATTTGGCGGATAACAAGTGGTGATGTTTCACCACTTAAATATCTGTTGGTAGGTATCGTCAAGAAAGTGTTGCTGGCAGTCAGGTTTTTTACAGCCAAACGTGTAATGACAAAGGCTGCTGCATTGACTTATTCCTCGTTGCTGGCCATTGTGCCCATTTTGGCGGTAGTGTTTGCCATAGCACGTGGTTTCGGATATAACAAATATATAGAGATATGGTTTCGTAGTGCGCTGTCGACTCAGCCCCAGGTTGCGGAAATGATTATCGGTTTCGTCAATAGTTATCTCATACATACCCAAAGTGGCATATTCCTCGGTGTCGGACTATTGTTCATGCTCTATACGGTGTTGATGCTGGTCAGCAATATAGAGGATACGTTTAACGAAATATGGCAGGTCAAGAAGTCACGCTCTGTGTTCCGGACATTCACGGATTATTTGGCCATGTTTTTCGTGTTTCCTATCTTGATAGTCTTGTCTTCGGGTATCAGTATCTTTTTGGCTACCATGGCCGACCATGTGCCAGATTTCCTCATGTTAGGGTCGGCAGTACGATTGCTTATAGACCTTATACCGTATGTGTTGATGTCGGCATTGTTTATTGCCTTGTATGTTTTCATGCCTAATACAAAGGTCAATCTGAAGCATGTCATCGTTCCGGGTGTTCTGGCGGGTATTGCAATGCAGGCTCTTCAATTTGTGTATATCCACTCACAGTTGTTCCTTTCAGGCTACAACGCCATTTATGGTTCATTTGCCGCATTGCCGCTTTTTATGTTGTGGATGCAGATATCCTGGACTATCTGCTTGTTTGGAGCCGAGCTGTGCTATACGAACCAGAATCTGGATTATTATGACTACGATGCCCATTCCGGGGAAATCAGTCACCGTTATAAATTGCTATTACTGATGTTGCTGATGAGTCGCATCTGCAGGCGATTCTCCGAGGGCAAGAAACCCTATTCTGTGAATGAGCTCAGGGAGGAGACAACAATTCCCATTCGTTTTGTCAATGATTTGTTGTATGAGCTGATTGCTGCAGGCATGCTGATAGAGGTGACGAGTGACGAAAAAAGCGAAGAAAGCCGTTTCATGCCGGCAGAGGATATTCATAACATGACTTTGGGTATGATGATTGACCGTGTAGAGGCTCAAGGAACCTGGAAGATAGACTTGAACCTAAATGAGCTGCTGGGAAGCGAATGCAGAAAGGCGATAGAACTGCGGTCGACCTACCTGAAAAATGCAAGAAAAATATTATTGAAAGATTTATGACTATACAAATAAATTTGTTTAAATCATGTCATCAGCTTATTAGGTTGTGCTTGCAAGCAAAAAATGTTACTCATTAATGTTTTTTATGATAAAAAATAGTAAAAACAGAGAATTTATTTGTATATTTGCAGTGTAAATCTACATATATCTTAATCATAGGGTTTATGGCAAAGTATAACATTACTGAAAAGAAAGAAAAAGAGGCTGCCTACCGTAGTCTCGTGAGCCCTAAGTTGATGGACGAAATGAAGGAGAAAATCCTAAACATTATCGTCATGCAGAAGAAGTATAAGGATAAGGATTATTCAGCCAAAAGACTAGCCGAAGATTTAGGAACGAATACCCGTTATATCTCTGCTGTTGTGAATGTCCGGTTTCACATGAATTACACTTCTTTTGTTAATAAGTTCCGTATCGAGGAGGCAATGGCAATCCTCGTCGATCGCAGGTATCAGGACTTGCGGATGGAAGAGGTCAGCGACATGGTGGGATTTGCTAACAGGCAATCGTTCTATGCATCGTTCTTTAAACTGTTGAACATGACGCCGCGTGAGTATCGCAAGCAACAGCTGGAACAACATCCTGCAGAAAAAGTCAAGAAGAACAGGAAAAGGGCATGAACTATTCAGACGAACGCTTTGCAGACTTACAATTGCTCAGATACCGTTTACACGGATTTGAGCAATTATCTTTGTCACAGAAAACGTTAATTTATTATCTATCGAAAGCCACCCTCTACGGACGCGACATCACGTTCGACCAATATGGTAAGTATAATTTGCGTATCAGGAAGACATTGGAGGTTGTCTATACAGACATGTCAATTCCCCATGATACTGCTGATTTTCTGGCTTTGGAGGTTTATTTAAAGCGTATCTGGTTTTCAAACGGCATATATCATCACTATGGTTGTGACAAGTTCGAACCAGGCTTTAGCCAAGATTATCTGCGTGATGTGATCCAGCAAGTGGATGCAACACGCCTTCCTCTTCGCTCAGGCGAGACGGTTGAGCAATTGCTTGACGAATTGTCTCCTGTTATTTTCGATCCATCGGTGTTGCCGAAGCGGGTTAATAAGGCTGACGGCGAAGACTTATTGCTTACCTCTGCTTGCAATTTTTATGATGGCGTGACACAGCAGGAGGCAGAAGATTTCTATCGACAGCAGAAGGAAAAGGTTGCTGGCGAACGTGAACCTGTATCATACGGGTTAAACTCGACACTCCTGAAACGTGACGGGCAGATATGTGAAGAAGTGTGGTCGGCACAAGGTCGCTATGCCAATGCCATACGGCACATTGTATACTGGCTTGGAAAAGCGCAGACAGTAGCAGAGAACGAACATCAGCGGAAGGTTATCGGACTGCTGATGGATTATTATAATACAGGTGACCTGCATTTGTTTAATGACTACTGCATTGAGTGGGTCAATGAACATGAGGGTAGAATAGATTTCGTGAATGGTTTCATTGAGGTCTATGGTGACCCGTTAGGATTGAAAGGATCATGGGAAGGTATTGTTGAATATAAAGATCTGGAGGCAACCAAGCGTACACAAATCATCAGCCAGAATGCACAGTGGTTTGAAGACCATTCGCCAGTGGATCCACGCTTCCGTAAGCTTCAGGTGAAAGGCGTGACGGCCAATGCCATTTGTGCTGCTATGTTAGGCGGCGAAGAGTATCCATCAACCGCCATTGGCATTAATCTTCCCAATGCTGATTGGATTCGGTCGGAGCACGGAAGCAAAAGTATTACTATATCGAACATTACTGATGCCTATAATAAGGCTGCACATGGAAACGGATTCAAGGAAGAGTTTGTGATTGATCATGAAACACTCTCATTAATAGAAAAATACGGTGATGTTTGCGACGATTTACATACCGATTTGCATGAGTGCCTGGGACATGGTAGCGGACAATTGTTGCCAGGTACGGATCCTGATGCATTGAAAGCCTATGGCAATACGGTAGAGGAGGCCCGTGCCGATTTGTTTGCCTTGTACTATATTGCAGACCAGAAACTGATTGATCTCGGACTTGTTCCTGACCAAGAAGCCTATAAGTCGCAATATTATAGCTATATCATGAACGGGTTGTTAACCCAACTGATTCGCATCGAACCAGGACGTCAGATAGAAGAAGCCCATATGCGCAACAGGTCTCTGATAGCACATTGGTGTTACGAGCAGGGTAACATTATTCAGCTGGAGCAAATGAATGGGAAAACGTTTGTGCGTATCACCGACTATCCTGCATTGCGTGACCTCTTTGCCCGACTCTTGGCTGAGATTCAGCGTATCAAGAGTGAGGGTGACTACGAGGCTGCGCGTCAATTGGTAGAAAACTATGCTGTCAAAGTGGATTCCTGCTTGCATCAGGAGATATTGGAGCGCTACAAACGTCTAAATCTGGCGCCTTATAAAGGTTTCATCAATCCGATGATGATACCGGTGCTGGATGACAACGGACAGATTTCCGATATACAGTTGAACTATTCCGAGAGCTATTCACATCAGATGTTGCGATACAGCTCTGAATACTCGACACTTATTTGAAGGAAAGATGGAAAACATTAGCGAAAAAGTTAAAGAAATCAAGCAGTCGTTCCGTCAGATAATGGATGGTGCTGTAGCCAAGTCAATGCGTGACAAGGGGCTTGAATACAAATTGAATTGGGGGGCCACATTGCCAAGGCTACGCGAAATGGCCGAGAATATTGGCCAGGATTACAGTCTTGCTATTGCGTTGTGGAAAGAGGATGTACGTGAGTGTAAGATTCTGGCCACACTTCTGATGCCTGCAGACAAAATGTTGCCGGAAGTGTGTGACATCTGGATGGAGCAAATTTCATCACAGGAGATTGCAGAAGTTGCTGCCTTCAACCTTTGGCAGCATCTTCCGTATGCCGCAGAAAAGGCCTATCAGTGGATTGCCAGTGAAAAAGAGTATGAACAGTTGTGCGGATATCATGTGTTGACGCGTTTGTTCATGAATAGACAGGAACCTAATGAACGAGGAATCAATGAGTTTCTGGATCAGGCTCAGACTGCACTCCAAGGCCCCTTTAAATCGGTACAAAAGGCAGCGATGCAGAGCATCATTCGCTTTTCGGAACTCGGATTGATATATGAGCGAATGGCAAAAAGTGCAACAAGAAACATCAATTTAGAATTATTTTAAATTGATATTATCATAGGGAAAAGTTGTATGATGGCATAGCCAAAATTACTTTTCGCTTGGAAAAAGAAAGAAAAAAGCCGATTTCTTTCTTTTTTTCTCACTTATTTTGTAACTTTGTGCGGTTTTTAACCATTTAACCACATAAAATGAAAGAAACAGTTAAGGCGACCGTCAGGAATATCCTGACGAGCTATTTGGAACAAAACAGTCTGCGCAAGACTCCGGAACGCTTTGCCATTTTGGATGCGGTGTACGACATGGATGGGCATTTCAGTTTGGATGAGCTTGGCGACAAGCTGAATGATGAAGAGAAGTTTCCTGTCAGCAGGGCAACCCTTTACAATACATTGAAACTCTTCATGGAACTTCGTCTGGTGATACGTCATAGATTTCAAGGGGCTACTAAGTACGAAGCTTGTTATGACAACAACAGTCACAGCCACCAAATATGTACGGTGTGCGGCAAGGTGACGGAATTCAAGTCGCATAGTATCAATAATGCTATAGGAGCAATGCATTTGCGACGTTTCCGTAAAGATGGGTTCTCGCTTTATATCTACGGCATCTGCAGCTCCTGTCAGGCACAGCAGACAAAGCAGGCTATAAAACGCAAAAAGACAAAATTGCAACAAAATAATCAGAACAATGAATCAAGGTAAAGTTGATGTCCTGCTGGGTTTACAGTGGGGCGATGAAGGAAAAGGAAAGGTGGTCGATGTACTGACCCCGCAGTACGATGTGGTAGCCCGTTTTCAGGGAGGTCCTAATGCTGGCCATACACTGGAGTTCGAAGGGCAAAAATATGTGCTTCGTTCAATTCCATCAGGTATTTTCCAGGGTGGAAAGGTAAACATCATAGGTAACGGTGTTGTACTGGCTCCAGACCTCTTTATGGAGGAAGCAATGGCTCTGGAGGCCAGTGGACATGAATTGAAGGAACGGTTGCATATTTCCAAAAAAGCACACCTGATTATGCCGACTCACCGTGTACTTGATGCTGCATATGAAGCTCAAAAGGGCAAGGATAAGGTTGGCACAACAGGCAAAGGCATTGGTCCGACTTATACCGATAAGGTGAGTCGTAACGGTTTGCGCGTAGGTGATATCCTCGAAAACTTTGAAGTGAAATATGCTGCACACAAGGCTCGCCATGAGGCTATTTTGAAGTCGCTGAACTTTGAATACGATATTGACGAGGTAGAGAAGAAGTGGCTGAAAGGTATAGAATACCTGCGCCAGTTCCATCTGGTAGATTCAGAGCATGAAATTAACAAGGTGCTGCGTTCAGGTAAAAGCATCCTTTGCGAAGGTGCGCAGGGTACCATGCTGGATGTTGACTTCGGCAGCTATCCATTTGTTACTTCATCAAATACTATTTGTGCAGGGGCTTGCACTGGTCTTGGCATAGGTCCCAACAAGATTGGTGAGGTCTATGGCATTATGAAGGCTTATTGCACACGTGTTGGTGCAGGTCCTTTCCCCACAGAGTTGTTTGACGAGACGGGTAAGAAGATTCGCGACCTGGGGTTCGAATATGGTGCTGTGACAGGGCGTGAACGTCGTTGTGGCTGGATTGACTTGGTTGCTTTGCGTTATAGTATCATGGTAAATGGTGTTACACAACTTATCATGATGAAGAGTGACGTTCTGGATGGATTCGACACCATCAAGGCTTGTACTGCCTATAAGGTGAATGGTGAGTTGACACGCGACTTCCCCTATGACATTGAAAATGGTATTGAACCCGTTTATGAGGAACTTCCTGGATGGAAGACAGACATGACACGTTTCACCAGTGAAGACCAGTTCCCTGAGGCTTTCAAAAACTATATTATCTTCCTGGAGAGAGAGCTGGAGACACCTATTAAAATCATATCTATCGGTCCTGACCGAGCCCAGACAATCATTAGAAAATAAATGGCACAGAAACCAAGTATACCTAAGGGAACCCGCGATTTTGGTCCTATTGAGATGTCCAAACGCAATTATATTTTTAACACGATTCGTGAGGTTTATGCATTGTACGGGTTTGAGCAGATAGAGACTCCCGCAATGGAAACACGTCAGACGCTGATGGGCAAATATGGCGAGGAAGGCGACAAACTGCTCTTCAAGGTTCTAAACAGTGGAGATTTCCTTTCGAAATTCAGTGAGGAAGAAATTGCAAGCCTGAATGTCCAATCTTCAAACAAAGTTGCAGCAAAGCTATGTGAGAAAGGGTTGCGCTATGATTTGACAGTCCCTTTTGCGCGCTATGTGGTGATGCACCGTGAGGAATTGCAGCTGCCTTTTAAACGATATCAGATTCAGCCTGTCTGGCGTGCCGACCGACCTCAAAAGGGACGCTATCGCGAGTTTTATCAGTGCGATGCTGATGTAGTAGGATCAGATTCGTTACTCAACGAAGTGGAATTGATGCAGATTGTCGATACTGTATTCTCCCGTTTTGGCATTCGTGTTCAAATTAAAATCAACAATCGCAAGATACTCTCAGGTATTGCTGAGGTTATCGGGGCTGCTGATAGGATCGTGGATATTACTGTTGCCATAGACAAGTTGGATAAGATTGGTATTGACAACGTTAATGCCGAACTACGTGAAGACGGTCTTACGGACGAACAGATTGAAAGGCTACAACCTATCATCATGCTCAACGGTAACAACGAAGAGAAGCTTGCTACAGTGGAAAAGGTGCTTGCTTCCAGTGAAATTGGGCTGAAGGGTGTCGAAGAATTGCGTTTCATACTTGATACGCTAAAGACTGTCGGCTTGAAGAATGAAATACAGCTTGACCTTACATTGGCGCGGGGATTGAACTATTATACAGGTGCCATCTTTGAGGTGAAGGCCTTAGACGTACAAATCGGGTCAATCACAGGCGGTGGCCGCTATGATAATCTGACAGGAATTTTTGGTATGCCCGGACTTTCGGGAGTAGGTATTTCTTTTGGTGCAGACCGCATCTATGATGTCTTGAACCAATTGGAACTCTATCCGAAAGAATCCGTTACGACAACACAACTGCTTTTCATCAACTTTGGCCCAAAGGAAACAGCTTATTGCCTCCCTATTATAGATAAGGTACGCGTAAATGGTATCCGTTCTGAGATATTCCCTGATGCTGCAAAGATGAAAAAACAGATGTCTTACGCCAATGCCAAGCAGATTCCCTATGTGGTTCTTGCTGGCGAGAATGAGATGAATGAAGGAAAGGTGACCTTGAAGGTTATGGAAACAGGCGAACAGCAAATGCTGACACCTGACGAGTTGATAGAAAAAGTTAAGTAACATTGAAAATAAGGGAATTTCCATATGAAGAAAATCTTAATCGCTGCATTGGCTCTCATTGTATTGACTTCAATGACACAAGACAAGGTGACAACAGTCTTTATTATCGGTGATTCAACTGCTGCCAAAAAGGATCTGTCAACCGGGTCGCCTGAGCGTGGGTGGGGCATGGCTCTTCAGTGCTTTTTTGACGACCAGTATATTCATGTTGACAATCATGCCGTGAACGGACGGTCTTCTAAAAGCTTTATTGATGAGGGACGATGGGACAAAGTGTTGTCGCTCATTAAACCAGGTGACTATGTCATTATTCAGTTTGGCCATAATGACGAAAAAGCGCAGCCGGACCGTCATACAGATCCGGGGTCCACTTTTGACTATAATTTGTCAAAGTTCGTCCGTGAGACACGTGAACATGGAGGAATTCCTGTGCTGATGAACTGCGTAGTGCGACGTAACTTCTTTGTCAAGGCTCCAGAAAATGCTGATGATGAAGCTCTTCGTAACACTACTTTCAAGGATGGTGTAAAAATGGTTGAAGGCGATACACTGGTTGATACACATGGGCTATACCGTGTGGCACCGCGTGATGTGGCGCAGCGTATGAATTGTCTTTTTGTTGATGCTAACAAGATTACCCACGACTTGGAACAGTCATTGGGTGTTGAAGGTTCCAAGAAATTACATATGTGGTACAAGCCTAACGAACATCCGGCATTGCCGAAGGGACGTCAGGATAATACTCACTATAATATTTATGGTGCCCATGAAGTAGCAAAACGACTGGCAGAGGCCCTTGTTGTGGAAATACCACTCTTGGAGAAGTATCGTACAAATGACAATCCATGTAAAATGGAAAAAAACTAAATTGACTATCTGTTGAAAATAAATCCTGCAAAACATTTGCGGGATTTGTTTTTTCTCTGTATCTTTGCAGAAACAATTCTTTTTACTAACTAAACAATACTATTTGAATTATGAAGAAAAAGTTTATTTGTGCTGTTTGTGGTTATATTTATGAGGGGGAAACAGCTCCCGAGAAGTGTCCTATCTGTAAAGCTCCCGCTTCTAAGTTTTCAGAACTGAAGGATGAAGGTGAAACCACCTATGCTACCGTTCACCGTATTGGCGACGGAAAGCCCGAGGGCGTCAGCGAGGAGATGATACAGGATTTGCGAAACCATTTTAATGGTGAGTGTGGTGAAGTTGGTATGTATCTGGCCATGGCTCGTCAGGCTGATCGTGAGGGATATCCTGAGATTGCAGAGGCTTTCAAACGTTATGCTTTTGAAGAAGCTGACCATGCATCCCGTTTTGCAGAATTGCTTGGTGAGTGTGTATGGGATACTAAGACCAATCTGGAGAAACGAGCTGCTGCCGAGGCTGGTGCCTGTGAGGACAAGTTCCGTATTGCTAAGAATGCAAAAGCTGCAGGTTTTGATGCTATCCACGACACGGTACATGAGATGGCTAAGGACGAGGCTCGCCACGGTGCAGGATTTGCTGGGCTGTTGAAACGTTACTTTGGTAAGTAAAACACAATAATTTTAAGAAAAAGTCGTTTTATCCATAATGATGATAAGACGGCTTTTCTTTTTTATGCTGACTATGGCAGTATTGCTTACCGCCTGTACCGACAATGATACGTTTGGTACAGCAGTAGGTAACCGCTTGACATTCTCTGAGGATACTGTTCGACTGGACACTTTGTTCAGCACCGTTCCTTCTTCAACTCAAGCATTTTGGATTCATAATTGGTCAAATGACGGCATCCGTATCCTGACAGCCCGCCTGGAACGTGGCAGCCAGTCGGGGTATCGTGTCAATATGGATGGAATTTTCCTTAATCCGGTTGGTACAGACTTTGAAATCAGAAAAGGCGACAGCCTGCTGGTCTTTGTCGAGGTGACCACCCATATGAACTATCAGAAAGGACCGCAGTTGGTTGAAGATAATCTTATCTTGACTTTGGAGAGTGGTATCACGCAGAGCGTTAATCTGCGTACCTATAGCTGGGATGCCCAGAAACTGACTAATCTTGTCGTCAGCCGCGACACCGTCATACAGTCTTCCTTGCCACTGATACTCTATGGTACTGGAATTGTAGTCGAAGAAGGTGCCACGTTGACCCTGCGCAATACGGAACTCTATTTTCATGATGGTGCCGGACTTTACATAGAAGGACAGTTGGAGGCAGACAGTTGCCTGTTCCGTGGTGATCGTCTTGACCACATGTTCGACTATCTGCCCTACGACCGGGTTACTGGTCAGTGGGTGGGTATCAATATAGCATATACTTCGAAACATAACCAATTCACCAATTGTGAAATCCGTAATTCATACTATGGCTTGCTTTGCGACAGTACATCATTGGTTCTTTATAATACCATCGTCCATAATTCTAATGGCTATGGTCTTGCTGCTCGTCATTCTAACGTTGAGCTTCGCTACTGTCAGTTTACCAATTCGCTAGATGACTGTTTGTTGCTATTAGGTTGTGATGCCATAGTCGATCACTGCACGCTCGCACAATTCTTTCCTTTCTCGGCAAATCGCAAAGCTGCCTTCAACTTTGCTAACACGTCGCTTCCTATGACTCTGCTTTGTACCAACACGCTTGTTACAGGCTATGCGGAGAATGTCATGGTGAAAGAAACTGTTAACGAACAAGTTCCTTTGGATTATCATTTTACCAATTGTATTCTTCGTACTGATTCTGTTGATGCTCCTGAACATTTTGAGGAAATCATTTGGGAATCGCCAGAATCTGAGGTTCAGGGTACGCAGCATTTCCGAAATATTGACGAGGAAAAACTCTTCTATGATTTTGCCATTGACAGCATATCACCTGCATTCACCCGTGATATCGGCAGAATCTTTCAGAAATAGTGTCATTCACGCCAAAGCCAAGATGCGAGTTTGTTCACCCATCTGATGCTGATGCGGAACCAGCGGTATGTGCTGACTTCCTTTCCGCCAAAACGGAGTATGAAATCACGATAGGGGTTTTTGCGGAAGGGCAGACCGACGTCAATAAAACGGATATGATCATAGCCTGAAGCATGGGCATCTTTGATGGTGTTCCAGAATGTTACGGCATTGGGATGGAATGGAGCGAAACTTTTACGACGGGATGCTGAATACCAGAGGTAGGCATCGCTGCCCGAATAGATGCATACGGAGCATCCGATAACATGTTCATGCACTAAAGTGATAAAAATCTTACAATGTCCGGACTCCATCATACCACGGAAGAACTGGTCATCAGGCAAATAACGACGCGGTTTAAACCAGTTGTGGTGGCGCAATAGGCGTGAGAAAGCACGGAACTCTTCGTCTGTTTGTACTTCTTTTGTCGTTGCTCCACGATTCAGGGCATTTTCAATACGTATTAGCTGTCGTTCCGTGATACGTTCTTCAGGTGTCCTTGAGTGCAGGGAATTGTGTACACTCATCCACCTGACAGGGAAGTACTTCATTTTTCGCAACTCACGATAGCCGAACATCTTCTCGCTCAGATGACTGAACTCCATGTATAGCGTACGGTTCTGTAGTTTTGTAGTGATGGCTTCTGCCATCAGTCCGAAGAGCTCCTGCCGGTTGATTCCTTCAATGTGATACTCGCCTTCGCCCATCATCCTAACATGCATATATAAATAAGGTGGGAACCAAGAATGGCGATAGCGTACAATAGCCAGCAGGTGAGCAGCTACCGTTCCATCTCCCTGTTGTACAACCACCATGTAAGGCTTATGGCGAGGCGTGCGCTCACATAGTTCCATTAGTTCGGGACTATGGAAGTAACTGCCCGCAGGAATAGGGGGGAGCTGTGATGCATGTTGGAAGATGGATACGTTCATGCTGCAAAGATACAAAAAAGTTTAGAATTTAGTATTTAGAGTTTATAGAAATTTTGTATCTTTGCATCCACAAATTGTTATAACACTTATGGAATTTAAAGATTTAGTACAATTGCGTCGTTCACATCGTAAGTTTACTGACGAGGAGATTGACGGCGAAGATGTGAAGTTGATACTGCGGGCAGCGCTGATGTCACCTACCTCGAAGGGACAGCGCGCATGGCAGTTTGTGGTGGTTGACAATAAAATGGACTTGGAGAAGTTGTCGGACGCCAAGGACATGGGAGGACAATTTCTGAAAGGCGCTCCGTTGGCCATCGTAGTCTTGGGAGACCCTGTACAGAACGACTGTTGGGTGGAGGATGGTTCCATTGCCGCTATCTCTATGCAATACCAGGCTGAGGCTCTCGGCTTAGGCTCTTGCTGGATTCAGATGCGCGGTCGTGGCCTCTCTGACGGCACATCAGCAGACACTGTCATTCAGGGAATTCTCGACATTCCTGAGTATTTGTCGTGTCTGTGTATCATTGCTATTGGACACAAAGCCGATGAGCGCAAACCACAGAACGAAGACAAACTGAAGTGGGAGAACGTTCATGTTGATAAATACTAAATGAAAATGGGCTCATGCGGATAGTCTTGATAGGTGCCGGTGGCTTGGCTACCAATTTGGGACTGGCACTTTGTGCTGCTGGTCACGAGATACTTGCTGTCTATAGTCGGACCATGTTGTCTGCACAGCTGTTAGCAAGCAAGACAGGAAGTCAGTATACCAATGATGTCAGTACATTACCGCATGAGGCTGATATTTTCATCGTCTCGGTGAAAGACAATGCACTGGAACAGTTGTCAGAATCATTGGTAAAGGGTAGGGAAGAACAGCTTTTCGTACATACAGCCGGATCCATGCCAATGGCTTTATTCGAAGGAAAAACCAGTCATTATGGCGTTTTCTATCCGATGCAGTCGTTCTCGAAGGAACGGGAAACCGATTTTGCTGTGATACCCATATTCATTGAAGCTAGTGACGAACAGTCATTGCTGACTATCAAGAAGCTGGCGGAAAGTATCAGTCGTCATATCTACGAACTCAGCAGTGACGAGCGCCAATATCTACACCTGTCGGCCGTCTTTGCATGCAACTTTGCCAACCACTGCTATACGTTGTCTGCCGAAATATTGGAACGTCACGGTCTGCCCTTTTCTGTCATGCTCCCTCTCATTGACGAGACTGCCTGCAAAATACATCAGTTGCATCCTAAGGATGCCCAGACGGGACCTGCTGTCAGGTATGACGAAAATGTCATAGAAAAGCAATGTCAGCTCCTTGCAGATAATCCAGAACTGCAGCAAATTTACGAAATCATGTCAAAAAGTATACATCAAAAAGCACTCGACAAATGATAAACTACGATTTACAGAAAATTCGCACCATTATCTTTGACATTGATGGTGTCTTGTCTGCCGGAACCATTATGCTGGGCGATGACGGTCAGCCCCGCCGGACGGTAAACCTCAAGGATGGCTATGCCATTCAGCTGGCTATGAAAATGGGACTCCGAATAGCCATTATCACCGGTTGCAAAATTGAAGCTGTAGCCTTGCGCTATCAGGCTCTTGGTGTAAAGGATATATATCTGGGATGCGCTATGAAGATGGATACCTACAATGATTATGTGGCCGCTTTCGGATATACAGATGACGAGGTGATGTACATGGGCGATGATATTCCTGACCTGGAGATTATGCGACGTGTAGGTTGTCCTGTCTGCCCAAAGGATGCTTGTCCTGAAATCAAGGAAGTTAGCTTGTATATCAGTGAACATAATGGTGGATATGGTTGCGGCCGTGATGTGATAGAACAGACCTTGAAGGCTCAAGGTCACTGGCTGAAAGACGAAAGGGCATTCGGATGGTAAGGGACTATCATGTAATATTGGCCAGCAATTCACCGCGACGCAAGGAACTGCTGGCAGGCATTGACATCGATTTCGACGTCCGTGTCATGGATGGTATTGATGAGAGTTATCCTGCTGAGCTTCCGACCAAAGATATTGCTGAATACATTTCCCGGAAGAAAGCTGCGGCCTATCGTGAAAACATGGCCGCTGACGAGCTTATTATTACAGCCGACACCATTGTTGTGCTAGTCGACAAGGTAATGGGTAAACCAAAGGACGAGCACGATGCGAAACGGATGTTGAAGGAGTTGAGCGGACATACTCATCAGGTGATTACAGGTGTAACCTTGACCACTTGCGAGCGTCAGAACAGTTTCTCGGTTGTAACGGATGTCACATTCAAGCATCTTTCAGACGAAGAGATTGATTACTATGTCACCCATTATTGTCCATTGGACAAAGCTGGTGCGTATGGCATACAAGAATGGATTGGCCACATTGGTGTAACGGGAATGAGCGGCAGCTATTTCAATGTGATGGGACTGCCCGTACAACGGATATATGAAGCGTTGAAACAGTATTAGATTGTCTCATTTCTGAAGAAAATTGGTATAAAAACCACTAATTTGATAAAATGTCGAAAAAAAACAGTAAAAAAGTTTGTTTATTCATTATTTATTCGTAACTTTGCACTTGCACACAACTAGTAATTTTAATCTATATTTATCATTTTCCTCGGAGGGAAACCGTCTGCGAAGACCGTTTCCCTTTTTAGTACATTCTTTTGTACGCCTTATTGGGCATACACTATTGGTTGTAACGTTCTATTTTTTGTTTGAAATAGTGACAAGTACTGGCTGCTCAACTTCGCGTTTCCATGCAGTAAGGTAGTCAAACCACTCTTTGGCAGAATGGTAGCCGAAGTTCTCGTTGGCAGAGGTGTAGTTCACTTTGTAGGCCATGTGATTATCATCCACTTTGAGGACATACGTGTAGTTATCTTTATTGGCCGGCTCTTCGCTGGCTATGTTTTGCTGTGGTACAAGTATTGCCAAACCAACGGTTTCACGTTTCCATTTCAGCGTGTCTGTAGCCGGATAGTCGGTACCCCAGCAGGCACGCAAGCCCTTTTTGTCAGAGAACTCCACTGACCCTTTCACATTAATGATGCCTGTAGAGAAACGGTAGGCGCCAACGTTTTTGTTGAATAATACGTCTACGTCCGTGTCACGATGACCAGCGTATTGAGTGTAACGCAGGGTCATGTTGACAGGGGCTTTGTCTGCTTCGGCTTTCCAGCCGCGGTCAATAACCTCGACGATAGCACGTAACGGTCCGTAGCTGACAATGCGCTGGGTGCGCGAACTGACTGGTTCAACATGTGTAGGTTCTTTACCGTTCCATCCACGGAAGGCGCCTAAACCAAACGTCTGACCTACCCATAGGACATCGTCACCATAGCCTTGTGCTTTTTGCTCGTCACTCGTATAGAACTGTGTTTCTTTTAGTTCCAGCTGTTTCTTGAATTTTCCATAGAGGTCAAGTGTCTGACGCTCATCAAAGTAAATGCGGATGCCGTTCAGCTCACTTTCGAAGTCTACACCATGGTGGTGCTGTAGGTTATAGGTGAAAGCTGCATCGCCACGTGCTGTGATAGACTCAATATAGTTGTTCTGCTGGTGCTTCTTCAGCGTCTTGTCTTTGTTGTTGGCCATAACCATTTCGGCATAGACGCGGGCAGGGTAGACACGTGGTTCTCCAGTTTCATAGAGTGTAACGGTATACTCTTTCTTTTCTTTCTTGTCTAGATCCGCCAGAAAGCAAAGCTCATCGAAAGTTTCGTCCTGGTTGAAGTCGTCCAGCTGGCAGGGAATCTCCTGACCTTTCAGGGTTACTACAGCCGAACGTACATCGCCATAGGGGAATAGTTGGATGACGACAGGTACGTCTTCACGCGAGGTGTTCATGGGGTTACTTACGCTGACGATAATCGTCTGGGTGGCTGAGACTGCTGCACAGCATGCAGTCAGGAGCATAGTAGAGATAAGTTTCTTCATTGTTATTTGAGTAGTTGGTTAAGTGCAAATTTCACACAAATAAACGAAAGTCAGTGCATCTATGCATTTTTTTTTATCTTTTTTAGGTTAAAATTTGGTTTTTAAAATATTTTTTAGTAATTTTGCATCGGATTTTAACATTTGATAGACTTAAACGTGAGAAAAGTTTGCTGGATATTATTGTTGATGGCCATGCTGTTTTGTGTAAGTTGTCAGTGGCAGCTGAAGCTGAATGGCAGTGATTCGGATGACGCTCCTTTGAAAATAGAGCGTTATGACCGGATTGAGACGCTCTACCTGACGACGGGCGACTATTCGGCTCTACAGCAAATGAACACCAGTTATCCCATGCAGACTCGAATGTTGATAGAAGACATGCTTCGCATCGGAAAAGTGGACGACCCGGAAATCAATACCAAGTTCTTGCGTTTCTTTCAGGATTCAACGTTACAAACTCTCTTAAGCGATGTCCAACAGCAATTTGCTGACATAGAGGACTTGAACACAGACCTTTCAGCAGCCTTTGCCAAACTGAGGGAAGAATTGCCTGACATAGATATTCCTCAAATATATACGCAGATAGGCTCTTTCGACCAAAGTATTGTTGTTGGCAACAATACCCTTGGCATCAGCCTTGATAAGTATCTTGGTGTTGATTATCCTTTCTATCGCGAAAACTATACAGACGAGCAGCGTCAAATGATGGTACGTTCCATGATAGTCCCTGACTGTTTGGGCTTCTATTTATTAAGCCTTTATCCTTTGCCACATTACAACGAATTGTCCCAAGCAGAACGCGATCATCACATGGGGAAAATACAATGGGTTGTCAATCACGTCATGGGGCGTATGATTTTCACCAATGAACATGTTGACAAGGTTGGGAAGTTGATGAATCAGAATAACAAGTTGACAATTGATGGACTCCTATCTTCGAAAAGTATCTAATGTCATTATTAGACCTTTTCTCCTCCTTATTTTTATACTCAACAAACGAAATGCAGGGATTTCTTTGTTTTCACTATTCCAAAATTTGGCATTTTGCTTACAAATTCGTAACTTTGTAGCCCTCAAAACAGTAATACAATGCTAGAACAAAACAATAATTCCAGTACCAATAGTGGAGGTCAGCGTCGTAGCAGACGTCAACAACCTGTTGACAACAGCTATGCTCACGTGCAGCCGCAAGCTACCGAAATAGAACGTGCCGTGCTGGGTGCGTTGATGATTGACAAGGATGCATATGCCGTAATATGCGAAATGCTGTATCCTGAGAGTTTCTATGAGCCTCGCAACCAGAAGGTTTATACTGCCATTCGCGAGTTGTCCATGCATGAGTTGCCTGTTGACGTATGGACGGTGACAGAACAGTTGGCCAAGCAAGGTGACTTGGAAGATGTGGGTGGACCGGGCTATGTGACAGAACTGTCGTCACGTGTGGCTTCTTCTGCAAACATTGAGTATCATGCCCGCATCATCGCCCAGAAGTCATTGGCGCGCCAGCTCATTTCCTTCACCAGCCGCATTCAGGGCATGGCCTTTGACGAGACTGTCGATGTGGACGACCTGATGCAGGAAGCAGAGGGAGCGCTTTTTGAGTTGGGACAGCGTAACATGAAGAAGGACTATACGCAGATAGACCCTGTCATCAAGAACGCTGTCGAGGTCATTCAAAAGGCGGCTGCCAATAAGGATGGTTTGACAGGTGTGCCTACAGGCTACCATAAGCTCGATGACATTACCTCGGGCTGGCAGTCTTCCGACTTGGTCATCATAGCCGGACGTCCCGCAATGGGCAAGACTTCATTTGCCCTGTCAATGGCTAAGAACATTGCTGCCGACTATCAGGTGCCCATGGCTTTCTTCTCGTTGGAAATGTCGAACGTGCAGCTGGTAAACCGTCTCATCTCCAACTGCTGCGAGATTCAAGGTTCGAAGATATTGAATGGCCAGCTTCGTCCTGACGAGTGGGACCGACTGGACAAACGGCTGAACACCCTGTTGGGTGCTCCGCTCTATGTTGATGATACGCCAGGCTTATCTGTTTTCGAGCTGCGCACAAAAGCTCGTAGATTGGTACGTGAGCATGGTGTGAAGATTATTATGATTGACTATCTGCAGTTAATGAATGCAAATGGCATGCGCTTTTCGAGCCGTCAGGAAGAGGTGTCAACCATCTCCAGGTCACTGAAGGGACTGGCCAAGGAGCTTGACATTCCCATTTTGGCGCTGTCTCAGTTGAACCGTGGTGTCGAAAGCCGCGAGGGACTGGAGGGAAAACGTCCACAGTTGAGCGATCTTCGTGAGTCGGGAGCTATTGAACAGGATGCCGATATGGTGCTGTTCGTACACCGTCCAGAATACTACCACATCTATCAGGACGATAACGGGCGTGACCTACGCGGCATGGCGCAGATTATCATCGCCAAGCACCGTAAAGGTGCTACGGGTGATGTACTGTTGACTTTCCGAGGTGAATTTACCCGCTTTGAAAATCCTGAAGACCGCCGGCTGGGTTCTACTGCCCAATCTGAAAATGGCGGCGAGATACTTGGTAGCAAAATAAATGGCGATCAGCAGTCGATGGACGGAGGATCACCATTCGGAGAGTTTGATCAGCAGGATATAACCCCGCCGTTCTAACCCTGTTGTTTTTATTGCGAATACTTATCGATAAACTTTTGAGCTTGGTCATTGCCAAGCTCTTTAGCTTTGTTGAGATTCTCCAGCCCTTGTTGCTTGTCGCCCTTGATACACTGTACGATGCCCGACATCAGATAGCCGTCACTTCCTGCAGGGTTGAGACGCAGACACTCCTGGGAACTTTCCAGAGCCTGGTCAAACAGATTGACGCGCAGTTCGTAGCTGGCCTTTTCTGCCCATAGGTCGGCATTTGTAGGCTCCAGGGCTACCAAGTCCTGCATGTCATTAATGGCCTGCTGAAAGCGTCGCATTTCCATGGACAGTTGCGCTCGGACTCTTAGATAAGGGGCTGCCGTCTTGACATAGGGCCGGCTGAACATGCTGACCGCGCTGTCCAACTGCATCAGGGCGGCCTTCTTGTCGTCAGTCTGTAACTTGCACTGTGCGGCGGCAAAGAAGTTGTCGGCATTGCGCAGGTCGGTCTTTGACAGTTCTTCATAGATGTTGAAAGCCTCATTGTACTTCTTCTGTGCATAGAGTATCTGGGCTTGTTGCTGGAGGTAGATGGGCTGCGGGTTGATACGGTATGCTTCCTTCGACTCTTGCAGGGCCATGTCGAGACTCCACCCGTCATATGGTTGGTCGCCCTGGAGCAGTTCTTTCTGGAATATCAGTTGGGCATACTGATAATGGGCGTCATCCTTTTGTTCGGCCACTTTAACAGCATTTTTCATGTCTGCATCGGCATCAGCAAATCGTCCTGCTCCCATCTCCTGACGGGCACGGTAGATATAGCCGTCAGCCCTGTTAGGATACTTGCGGATGAAGCGTTCGACATAGTCGGAATACTCTCCCGCTTCCATGATTGATACGCCCATGAAGAGTGAAAGTACAGCCTCGTCGTATTTCTCGGGGATTGCCTTAGCAACAGCAGTCTGACGCAGCGCGGGATCGTTGATGCCCAGTCCGCTCATGTGCATGTCAGCGGCAAAGCGTACACTGACCGCATAGCTTGATGCCGAGTTACTGTCGGCTGATGGCTGAAGCAAACCAATGACTTCACCGGCTTCGTTCATCACTGGACAGCCTGCCTGCTGTTCATCAGTGTTCAGCGACATGGTGTAGTAGGCATACTTGTCTTGAAACTGTTCGGAACTGCTGACAGTTCCGCGTGTACATGCGGGGTCCTTTTTCACTTTGTAGGGCAGCAACCATATGGTGGCTCCGTTTGCTGTCGTCGCATCGGCCATGATCAGTGTCGCAGGTTTCTTGATATCGACCTTGAACTTGGCAACATCGTACATGTCGTTACCACCGATGATGCATTCCACAGGCCATTCCTTGCCTTGGGCATCGATGACAACGGCACGCTGGGCTCCCTTGAACGGTGCGAAGCTGCTGACGGCCTCACCAGTCTCGCTGATGAAAAAACCATTAGTACTCGACAGGAGTGAGCCGTCGGCACGAAAGGTCTTCAGCGTGAATACAGCCGGAGCTGTCTTTTTGACCCACGTGGGGTTTTGTGCGGATAGTGGTAGTAAGGTGAGTGCACAGAGAAGCATTATGAGCACACGATGGCGCTGTCCTTTACTATACCACATGGTCTTATGATTGAACATGATTCTAAGTGTATTATTGTTTTTCAATTCTTCAATAGTTGTTTGGCATTTTCTATGGCTGCTTCGCTGATGTCGCTGCCACTAAGCATCTGCGCAATCTCGCGAATGCGGTCGTCTTGTGCAAGTTCCTGTACGCGACTGGCTGTCCCATTCTGGGTTTCTTCCTTCCACACCCGGTAGTGGTGGGTTCCCATAGCAGCAATCTGTGGCAGGTGGGTGATGGAGATCACTTGACGCTCCTGACGCCCCATCTCCTGCATCATCTCAGCCATTTTCTCGGCTATCTTGCCGCTGACACCTGTGTCAATCTCATCGAAGATGATGGTAGGCAGTTTCACGGTACCGCTAATCATGGCTTTTAGCGACAGCATTACACGGGCTATCTCACCACCTGAAGCTACCGAGGCTACGGGCTGGAGTGGGGTAGAGGTATTGGCAGAAAAGAGGAAACTGACAGTGTCCTGCCCGTTATGTCCCAGACTGCCTGTGGTTATTGACACTTCGAAGCGCACGTTGGGCATGCCCAATGGAACCAGTCGCTTGCTGAGTTGCTCCTCAATCTCCTTGGCCGACTTCCGTCGCATGGTGGTCAAAGTGTCAGCCAATGTCTTACACAATGCATGCTGCCTGTCGGCTTGCTGTTGCAACGCTTTCAGGTTCTCGTCGCTATTTTCAATGTTGCTGAGTTTTCGTTTCAGTTCGTCACGTTGGCTGATGAGTTCTGCAACGGTTTCTGCATGGTACTTCTTCTCCAGCGAGTAAATCCTGTCAAGCCGGTCGTTGATGCGGTCCAGTTCGGCAGGGTCGAAGTCAGTATTTTCCAATAGCGAGCTGACCTCATCGGCTATGTCCTTCAGTTCTATATGACAGCTGTTTAGACGCTCCGTCAGTTCGCTGCTCTTGGGCAGCATCTTGCTGATATCACCCAGGGCACGCTGTGCCTTCTTCACCAGGTTCACGGCTCCGCAGTTCTCGTCGTACAGGGCGTTGTCTGCATCATAGAGAGCAGTCTTGATATCTTCGGCATGAGTCATTGTCTCGCTCATCTGTTCCAACTCTTCCTGTTCTCCGTCAGTCAGGTTGGCGCCAGACAGTTCCTCATACTGGAATTGCAGGAAGTCCTGATTCTGGCGGTTGCGTTCGATGTCGGCTTTCAATTCTTCCAGTTGGCGTTCCATCTGCTGATAGCCAGCGAAGGCCTGCTGGTATTCTGACAGTTCTTTAGCGTCGTTGGCTATGACGTCCACCACGTTCAGCTGGAAGTCCTGCTTGTTGAGCAGCAGATTCTGATGCTGTGAGTGTACGTCTACTAGCCGCTCTCCCAGTTCCTTCAGCATCGACAGCGACACAGGGGTGTCGTTGACGAACGAACGGCTCTTACCCGTTGCCGTCAGTTCACGGCGGACGATGGTGTCTGTCGGGTCGTATTCTATCTCATACTGTTCGAACAGCAGCTCAATGTCGCTCTTGCTGCTGAGTGCTGGGGTGAGGTGGCCTACATGTGACAGGTCGAAGTGTGCCTCAATGATGCACTTGTCGGCTCCTTGCTTAATGCTTTTCGTGTCTGCCCGTTGTCCCAGCAGTAGTCCGATGGCGCCCAGGATGATGCTTTTACCTGCACCCGTTTCGCCCGTCAGGACTGAGAACCCCGGGTACAGCTCCATGTTGAGCTCGTCAATCAGCGTGAAATTCTTGATATATAGTCGCTGTATCATAATCTGTTCCTTACCTTCCTGTGTTCTTTCGAATTTGAATTCCGGGTGTTATTCTTTTATCTTGTTCCAAGCATCGTTCTGCGAGGCATTGATATTGAACAAGATGTCGTACACAGCTTGTTTTTCCTTTTGTGTACCCTTACCCTTGTAAATGTTGGCCAGCTCATCGCGTTTGTAGTCCGTCCATATTTGCGGCAACAGCGACAGCGGCTTTTCCTCGTGGGCTTTCTTCAACAGTTCCAGTGCCTCGGTCACGTTGGTACGGCCTCGTTCAGCATTGGTAGACATCTCGTCAAGCCCCTTGCGGTAGTAGTCGTATTGCAGCTGTCGGAAAGACTTCATTGCCTCGTCTAAATAGTCGTTGATGATGGCAAAGCGGTTGCGGCTGTTTTCAAAAGCTTTCCATCCCGTGAACCCCAGATCTTGTGCATTGTTGGTCAGCTGCATGCAGCGTTGCAATACGTCCGTACCGCCCAGGGGTGAGAAGGAGTCCAGGTCGAGCCCGATAATCAGATAGGCATAGTAGGCCATCAAAGCCGTCAACTGATTGTCTATCACTTCGTCGGTGAAGTTCAGCTGGTCAAATTGTGCAAATTCAAAATTGAAATCTGCGTCCTTGTTGTTATACAGGGTCGTTGTGTAAGCCGAGTTGAATACCGGACGGTTGGCCTGAATTAGTGCCGTGCAGGCAAATCGGTTGGCGTTCTTTTCCCACTTGTTTACTGTCACGTTAAAGCTCACCGTAATGCGTTCGTTCTTCTGGAACTGCAGCTCAGTCCATTGCCGGTCGTTCATCCACTGTTCCAGTGTCTGCTGAAGGTTCTCGAACACACTCTTGTCCGTTCCCTCCACCTGTTGGCTGTTGATGCTGATTTTCACCTGCAGCTCCTGGGCTACAGCCGCTACGGCACCCCACAGAAACGCCAATATGACTATTACTTTCTTCATGTCAGTCCGCACAGTTACGAATTTCAGTCCGCAAAGTTACGAATAAGCGAGCGAAATACAAAAGGAAAACTCGTTTTTCTTTTTATTTCCGAGCGATAGTACTTTCTTGCGAAGCAAAAAGTTACGAATAAGCGAGCAAAGAACAAAATAAATTCATTTAATTTTTCTTACCTTCCACCTCTCACCTCCATTATATATTGATACCATAGCTCTGCTTCACTTCGCTCATGACGAAAGTGCTCTCTATGGAGGCAACGCTGTCAATGTCGCCAAGTTTGGTAAGCACGAATTCTTGATACTGCTTCATGTCTCGCGCGCGTACCTTTAATAAATAATCGTACGCGCCACTGGTATTGTAGCACTCCGTCACCTCTGGTATACGCTGTATGCGGCGCACGAAAGCGTCGGCAATCTCGTGGTTGATCTGCTTCAGTTTAACCTTGCAGAACACGAGTAGCCCCAGTCCCAGTTTCTCTGGTTCGAGTATGGCCACGTATTTTTTTATATACCCCTGACGTTCGAGTCGTTTCTGACGCTCGAAAACGGGTGTGGGTGTCAGATGAACGGCATCTGCCAGCTCTTTCGTGGTCAGTTTTGCATTCTTTTGCAGCGTTTTCAGTATCTGCCTGTCGGTTTCGTCCAGTATTTCTGCCATATTTTTGTTGTTAAACGAATGAGTTACGTCAGTTTTACAGAAGAATATTCTTTTTGGGTGCGATTAGAAAGCCCTAAAATGGGAATATTTTCTTTTTCGGCAGCAAATTTAGTGATATTTTCTGAATTACGCAAGAAATTTGGAGGATATTCCCAAAACCTGTAACTTTGCACCCAGAAAACGTAACATATTAAATGAATAAGATTATGAGTAAGAAGAATTATCATTTCGAGACTTTACAGCTCCATGTAGGGCAGGAACAGGCTGATCCCGCAACCGACGCCCGTGCAGTGCCCATCTATCAGACTACGAGCTACGTGTTCCACAACTCCAAGCATGCTGCCGACCGCTTTGGTCTGCGCGATGCAGGTAATATCTATGGTCGACTGACCAACTCGACCCAAGGTGTCTTCGAGGATCGTGTTGCTGCCCTCGAGGGTGGTGTTGCCGGTCTGGCTGTAGCCTCTGGTGCTGCTGCTATTACCTATGCCTTGCAGAACATCGTGCAGAATGGCGACCATATCGTTGCTGCCGACAACCTCTATGGCGGCTCGTATAACCTGATTACCCACACGCTGGCTACACAGGGCATCAGCAATACCATTATTAATGTAAACGACCTCGATGCCCTCGAGGCCGCCATCCAACCCAACACAAAAGTAGTATATGCCGAGACCTTTGGCAACCCCAACAGCGACGTGCTCGA
>JAEEGL011867646.1_pt1 | contig 25472 bp, 21 predicted proteins | sample 9134231 | NCBI WGS metagenome assembly JAEEGL01 (sample SAMN16246548, study PRJNA631951) | gut metagenome | biome: gut microbiome; feature: rumen; material: fiber-attached | host: Bos | place: Iran: Karaj | collected 2018-10
CCGAAAGATTCGAAAATTTTCATGATTTTTCGATACTAATTTGGAATCATTGGGGCAAATGTGCGTTTATGACACAGAAAAACCACAGCCATAGGCATAATGATTTTCATTTTGAGTTATCAGAGGGTAACTGGAATATAAATGGTGGGGGCGGCGGGACTTGAACCCGCACGATTTAAGGTCGGCAGATTTTGAGTCTGCTGCGTCTGCCATTCCGCCACGCCCCCGTAAATGCAAGGTAATTATATTAGAGAGGTCCTTTTATGTCAATTTTGCCCGGACTCATTATTTCCGTTGATTTTGACCGGCATAAATAATACAATCATTAATGTACTTTAAGCGGTCCGGCGAGTCCGCAAGGCAGACAACATTATTAAGCATAAATGTAACTCCTTGCGTCTCGTATTATAGGCACAAGGAGTTTTTGTATGGAACTTGTTCAAAGTCATGTCCTTATGGATGAAGCAGCCATCAACCGCGCTCTTGTACGTATTTCACATGAGATAGTAGAGCATAACGGCGGTCTGGAGAATGTTGCTGTCATCGGTATCCAGAAGAGGGGAGTCCCGCTTGCAACACGCATCCGTAACACCCTGGAAGAGATCGAGGGTGTAAAGGTCCCGATGGGAATCCTTGATATCACTTTCTACCGTGACGATCTGTCGACGCTGAGTGCGCACCCTGTCGTACACGGCACTGATATCCCGTTCAATGTTAATGATAAGAAAATAATACTTATAGATGATGTTCTCTTTACCGGCCGTACGACAAGGGCTGCGATAGAGAACATTTTCGATATGGGACGCCCCGAGAACATACAGCTTGCGATCCTCATCGACAGGGGACACAGACAGCTTCCGTTCCGTGCGGACTATGTCGGAAAGAACATCCCGACGTCTCTGTCGGAACATATAGATGTAGAAGTTAAAGAAGTGGACGGCCAGGACCGCGTACTGCTTCTGAAGGAGGCTAATTAATGGGACTTAAGAGCAAAGACCTTCTCGGCATGAAGCAGCTGACTGCAGAAGAAATCATGGAGATATTGGACACGGCGAAAACAATGAAGCTGGTCATATCTTCCGGTAACAAGAAGACTTCGCACCTCCAGGGCAAGTCGGTAGTAACCCTCTTTTACGAGAACAGCACAAGAACAAGGCTCTCGTTCGAGCTCGCCTCAAAATACATGGGCTCGGCATCCGCCAACATCACGACATCCGGAAGCTCGGTCAACAAGGGAGAATCGCTCCTGGATACCGCAAGAACTATAGACATGATGGGTACGGACATCATCATCATGCGCCACTCACAGTCAGGTGCGCCTCATTTCATCGCACCGCACCTCAAGGCTTCTGTCGTAAACGCAGGTGACGGTATGGACGAGCACCCCACTCAGGCATTGCTCGACATGCTTACCATGTATGAGCGTTTCGATACTTTTGAAGGCAAGAACATCGCAATATGCGGAGATATCTACCACAGCCGCGTAGTGCGTTCCAATGCGATAGGCCTGTCCAAGCTCGGTGCAAAGGTCAGCGTTTACGGTCCGCGCACGATGATGCCCGTTGGAATCGAGAAGATGGGCGTAAGAGTCGCTACAAGCGTTGCGGACTGCATAAAGGATGCGGACGCTGTCATGGGACTCAGGGTACAGCTCGAACGTCAGCAGAAGTCTTTGTTCCCGTCCGTAGCTGAATACGCACATTTCTATGCGATCACGCCCGAGATGCTTGCACTTGCAAAGCCCGATGCATTCCTGATGCACCCGGGTCCGTGCAACCACGGCGTTGAACTTCCGACGGCGGTATATGACTGCGACCAGTCCGTGATCAATGAGCAGGTCACGAACGGTGTCGCCGTAAGAATGGCTGTACTCTATCTGCTCATGGCAAGGAGGAACAACCTGTGAAGACACTGATAAAGAATTGCAAAGTATTCGGCAAGCCCGATGCAGATAAGATCTATATTGACGGCGAGAAGTTTGCCGCACCTTTCAATGAGAAGGATGCTGATAAGGTAATAGACCTTAATGGTGCAACTGTAGTACCCGGACTGGTTGATATGCACTGCCACCTTAGAGAACCCGGCTTTGAGTATAAGGAAACCATCGCCACGGGTACTGCAAGCGCAGCGAAGGGCGGCTATACAAGCATCTGCCCGATGCCAAACACCAAGCCTGTTGCTGATAATGCCGCAGTTATTAGCGGTATCCTCAAGAAAGCAAAGGAAGCAGGCAACTGCAGGGTTTATCCGATCGGAGCCGCTACAAAAGGTATCGACGGAGATCAGATCTCAGAGATGGGACTCATGAAGGAAGCAGGCATTGTTGCCGTATCCGATGACGGACATCCCATCAAGAATGCCGGAATCATGAGAAAGGTCATGGAGTATTCTTCAGACTTCGATCTTCCGGTACTTAACCACTGCGAAGACAAATCACTTTCCGAAGGCGCAATGAACGAGGGTGACGTTTCCACCGAGATCGGTATCAGGGGAATCCCTACGGCTTCAGAGGATATCATGATCTCCAGAGACATCATTCTTTCCGAATACCTGAACATCCCCGTACACATCTGCCATGTCAGCACAAAAGACGGCGTAAGGATGATTAGAGAAGCTAAGGCAAGGGGAGTAAAGGTAACCTGCGAGACATGCCCGCATTATTTCACTCTTACGGACAAGTCCTGCGAGAACTACGATACCAACTTCAAGATGCATCCGCCGCTCAGAACTGAGGAGCACAGACTTGCCATCATCGAAGGCATCAAGGACGGAACGATCGATGTTATCGCCACAGATAACGCGCCTCACCACCAGGATGAGAAGGACTGTGAGTTCTCAGTTGCCCTTAACGGAATTCTGGGGTTTGAGACTGCGTTCGCTTTGGGGTACACTTATCTTGTAAAAACGGGTGATATTACTCTCGAGAGACTTATCGATCTGATGTGCTATGCACCTTCAAAGATCTTAAGTCTCGGAAGAGGCAGCCTCGAAGAGGGAGCAGACGCTGACCTTGCCGCATTCGATCTCGACAACGAGTTCACTTACGACAAGAACACATCGCTTTCCAAATCAAGGAATACGCCTTTTGACGGCTGGAAACTATACGGCGAGACAATACTTACGATAATGGGAGGAAAGACGACTTATGAGAAACTTCAGTGATGCTTTGGTCAGAAGGATTGCCGAATTAGACAACCCCACGGTATTAGGACTTGATCCCAAGCTTGATTACATCCCGCAGTTAATCAAGGAACATGCTGAGTCTATCTTCCCGGATGAGCCTCTCAAGGCTACCGCAAAAGCTCTTTGGCTTTTCAATAAGGCTCTCATCGATGCAACCTGCGATATCATTCCCGCCATCAAGGTTCAGTATGCATATTATGAGATGTATGGTGCCGAAGCACTCAAGTCTCTTGCTCTTACAGTAAGATACGCTCAGAAGAAGGGAATGCTCGTTATCGCTGATGCAAAACGCAATGACATCGGACCTTCGGCTGAAGCATATGCAAAGTCCATCATCGGAGCAACAGAGCTTCTTATGGATCAGAGATTCAAGGTCTATGGTGCTGACGCCGTTACAGTAAACGCATATCTCGGAATCGACGGTGTTAAGCCTTTCCTGGCTAATTGCAAAGAATACGGATGCGGCATCTTCTGCCTTGTAAAGACATCCAATCCTTCATCTGCCGATTTCCAGGAGCTTGAGCTTGCCGACGGCCGCAAAGTCTATGAGGCTGTTGCAGATAAGGTAAATGAATGGGGCATGGATTACATCGGAGAAGAAGGTTTCTCCTGTGTAGGCGCAGTTGTTGGTGCCACATTCCCCGAAGAAGCAGTTGCAATAAGAAAGAGACTTCCCAACGCATTCATCCTTATCCCGGGTTACGGAGCACAGGGAGCAGGCGCTGATGAAGCTGTTGCATCTTTTACAGAAGACGGAAAGGGCGGTATCGTAAATGCTTCCAGAAGCCTCATGTGTGCCTGGACTAAGCGCGAAGACCTCAAGCCTGAGGATTTCGCACTGGCTACAAGAGATGAAGCTATCGATATGAGAGACAAGCTCAAGGCAGCTCTCATTAACCGTAAGTATATCTGAGGATAATGACACAAAAGAAAGAATACATTTGCAAGATAGTCTCTAAGGAGTTCCTTACTCCCGATACGGCTTATATAGGAATCGAATGTCCGGAGGCGGCTTCCCAGGCCGTCCCCGGTCAGTTTATTAACATATCCTGTTCCAAGTTTCTTAAGCGCCCTTTTGGCGTTGCTTCCGTTAGTGAAGACAAAAGGATACTTTATGTCGGCATCAAGGTCGTAGGAAAGGGTACAGAGGAATTATCAGGGTTAGAGCCCGGTGCGGAAGTGTCAATGCTCGCACCTCTCGGCAACGGTTTTGATCTGACAGGCTACGATTCGTTTATTCTGGTTAGCGGAGGAACCGGCGTGTTCCCGGTCAATTTCACTTATGAGACTTTAAAGGCTGCAGGCAAGAAGGTTACCGTTGTTCAGGGATTCAGAGATGCTTCCCAGGTCATATTAAGTGATCCTTCTTTCATCCTCACAACAGATGCAGGTGATGCCGGAATCAAGGGCACCTGTATCGCAGGTCTCGATACCATTGATCTTAACGAGAATCCTGGCAGCGTTGTGCTTTGTGTCGGTCCCAAACCGATGATGAAGGCAACAGGTGAGTGGGCAACTGCGCACGGGCTGAAGTGTTTCGTGTCGATGGAGCAGAGGATGGGATGCGGCGTAGGCATATGTCTTTGCTGCATAGTTAAGACCAAAGCTGACAATGAAGACGGTTATTACAACAAGAGGTGCTGCAAGGACGGCCCCGTGTTTGATTATGCGGAGGTGATCTGGTGAGCGCCATTAACGTAAAAGTAGGAGATCTCGAACTTAAGAGCCCTTTGATATTGGCTTCAGGCACATGCAATTTCGGACATGAACTGTCCGAGTATTACGATCTGTCGATCCTTGGCGGAATATCTTCCAAGGGACTTACGATCAAGCCCAGAGCCGGCAACCCCGGCGTAAGGGTAGCAGAATGCAGGGCAGGAATGCTTAATTCAGTCGGTCTTCAGAACCCGGGCGTCGATTTCTTCCTGGAAAACGATCTGGATTACATGAACACTCTCGGCTGCAAGGTCATCGTCAACGTGGCAGGCCACAGCGAAGATGACTATGTGTCTATGGTTACAAAGCTTGCACCGTTCAAGGATAAGATCGATGCTCTTGAGATCAATCTGTCCTGCCCGAACGTAAAGTCCGGATGCATGTCCATCGGTACGGACCCGGTTGAAATCGAGAAGATCACATCACTTCTCAGGTCTCTCACGGATCTGCCTCTCTGGATCAAGTTGACTCCTAATGTAACTGACATCAAGTCATGCGCACTTGCAGCACAGAAGGGCGGAGCTGATGCAGTCGTCCTCATCAACACGATGCTCGGAATGGCTGTTGACATTAGGACAAGACGTCCCGTGCTTACTAATAACACAGGCGGATATTCCGGTCCTGCGATAAAACCTGTAGCGGTCAGGATGGTATCAGAGTGCTACCGGGTACTGGATATTCCCATCATCGGCTGTGGCGGAATCGAGACTGCTGACGATGTACTTGAGTTCATGATCGCAGGCGCATCCGCAGTAGAGATCGGTACTGCAAGCCTTATTCATCCTGCATGCCCGGTCGATATAACCGCAGGACTTTGCAAGTACTGCGAAGACAATTCGATAGAAATTAAAGAACTTACCGGAACACTTCAGCTCTGGTAATAAGGGAGGATATATGACAAACAAGATAGTTCAGGCCCTGTTTGATACGAAAGCGATCAGGGTGGCACCCGCTGAGACCCCTTTCTGGTATACATCCGGAAGACTCGGACCTTTCTTCATCAATACGCATTTCCTGCTCGAAAACGAAGCAGCCGCAGGCGAAGTCTTAAAGAGGATAGAGACTGCTATCTCCAAGGACAAGCTTGAAGCTCCTGCTGAGATTTTCGACATGCTCCTTGCATATTACAACAAGAACGGCACCTTCAAGATGACAATGGATCTGCTTGCAGATATGGCTTCAAAGCTTGATTTTGATTACATCTCAGGCGGTGAGAGAAGAGATTTTTTCTTCTCAATGCTTCCTGCTTATCTGCTCGGAAAGCCGCATCTTACTATCTATAAGGACATGACCTTTACTTACAATGAAGATCTGACAACTACAGGCGTTGTTCCTGCTGATCTTAAGGGCAAGAAAGCACTGCACATAGCAGATCTCGTTACAGAGGCATCTAGTTATGAGCGTGCCTGGATACCTGTTATCAGAGGTATCGGTTCAGAGATCACAGACACTCTTGCAGTAGTCGACAGAGACCAGGGAGGAAGAGAAGTTCTCAAGAACCTCGGCGTCGAGCTCCAGACAATAACCGTCATCGGCAAAGAGATTTTCGACGAAGCCGAAAAGAATGGTACTATAGATGCAGCGCAGAAAGAACTCGTTCTTAAGTTCCTCGCTTCGCCTGCCGATTATATGGATGAATTCATCGCTTCACACCCGGGATTTATCGATGAACAGATAGCGTTGGGCGGTAAGACTGCAGAACGCGCAAATCTCGCTATTGAGAAAGGATACGCAAAAAGATGATTAAAGATCCCTATGCAAATCTCTATGAAGTAACTGAGGTACATGATCTAAGAGACGTTATCAAGAAACGTGTCAACGAATTCCCCGGTAACCCCGTATTCCTCGTAAAAGAGAAGAAGGGCGGAGAATACATTCCCATCTCAACCGAGAAGTATGACCACGATATCGATTCTCTCGGAACGTATTTCATGAATACCGTTCAAAAGGGCGCAAGGATCGCCATCTTCTCCGAGACAAGATATGAATGGTATGTAACATATCTCGCAACAACAAACGGTACCGGATGCATCGTTCCTCTCGATAAAGAGCTTCCCGTTGAAGACATCGAGAACATGCTCGAGAGGGCAGAGGTAGATATCCTGGTATTCTCCAAGTCAAAGAAGGACATCGTAGACAAGGTATACGGCAAGGTTGCATCCGTTAAGTACTATATCTGCATGGATGAGACTTCCGATGAGCGTTTCCTTTATTTCCACGACTGCATGAAGCAGGGTGAAGAGAAGCTCGCTGCAGGAGATAAGATCTTTACTGAAGCAACGATCGATCCTGAAGAGATGACGATCCTGCTGTTTACTTCAGGTACAACAGCCAAGTCCAAGGCAGTTATGCTCTGCCAGAGAAACATCTGCAAGAACCTTATGTCGATGTTCTCAATGCTCTATATCGACCGTAATGAGGTATGGCTCTCAGTGCTGCCTCTGCATCACACATATGAGTGCACCTGCGGCTTCTTGGGCCAGGTCTACAGAGGAACGACGGTTGCCATCTGCGAAGGTCTCAGATACATCTCACAGAACCTTCAGGAAGCAAAGCCTACGGCAATCCTCATGGTTCCCATCATGCTCGAACTCTTCTACAAGAAGATCATGAAGAACGTTAACAGCGATCCCAAGACTGCTGCAAAACTCAAGAAGGGAATCAAGCTTGCAAATACGCTTCACCTCAGCAATAAGATGAGAAAGAAGCTGTTCAAGCAGATCCACGATGTATTCGGCGGAAGGATGAGACTCATCATCTTAGGCGGCGCTCCCGTTAATCCTGAAGTTCTCCAATTCTTCCAGGACATCGGTTTCCTCTGCGTACAAGGTTACGGACTTACAGAGTGTGCTCCCATTCTCGCACTTAACCGTGATTGCGCATTTAAGAACAAAGCAGCAGGTTTGCCGCTTCCCGGATGCGACGTTAAGATCTTAAATCCTGACTCAGACGGCATCGGTGAGTTCATCTCAAAGGGTGACAATAATTTCCTCGGTTACTACAAGGATCCCGAGAACACGGCCATCGCTCTCGATGAGGAAGGTTACTATCACACAGGTGACCTCGGATATATCGACGAGGACGGTTTCTGCATCATTACAGGCCGTAAGAAGAATGTTATAATTGCCAAGAACGGTAAGAACGTATTCCCGGAGGAGATCGAGTACCTTCTGTCACTTTCTCCTTTCGTCGCGGAATCAGTCGTCTCCGGCGTAGAAGACGAGGTTAAGAACGACATCGTTATTACCGCTACGATCTTTCCTGATCTTGAGGAAGTTAAAGCCAAGCTCGGCACAGAAGATGACCCTACGGAAGACCAGATAATGGAGATCCTGAAGCAGGTCGTAGCCGACACGAACGAAAGACTCGAGAACTACAAGAAGATCAAGAAGACAGTCCTCAGAATGACTGAATTCGAGAAGAATACGTCAAAGAAGATCAAGAGATATTAATTACGGGCAACAACCCATCATAAGACCTCTTGTCCGATTTGACCTCCGGATGAGAGGTTTTATATGTTAAGTGTCAATGATGTTCAAAGAATATTAGACGTGGCAATGTCTACCACGGCTGATTTTGCCGAAGTGTTCCAGGAAGAGAAGAGCACCAAAACTGTCTCTCTTCTTAACGGAAGAGTTATCCGTGCAGGAACAGGATTTAATTCCGGTACGGGAATCAGGCTTCTTGCAGGTACCAACTGTGTATTTGTACATTCAAACGACAACGACATTGAATCACTTCTGAAACTTGCCAAAGAAGCATCACACGCCATCAAAGGCATCAGCAAAGGGGAGATGGCAGACATAATGCCCCTTGTTCACACATCAGCTGCGAACATCGACATCGATCCGATGAAGGTTGCAAAGAGCGATACCGTTGGATTCCTGCGCAATGCCTCCGAGCACGCGCTCGCATACAACGGTCTCATTACACAGGTCGCTGCAGGTTATGCCGCTACCGAAAGACTTGCCAGAGTAACAAACACCAGAGGTGTCAACAAAGAAGACAGCACCAAGCGCATCAGACTTTCGGTCGAAGCCATTGCAACCAAAGGCAATGAGAAGCAGACCGGAAGGATCGCTCCCGGAACAATGCGCGGTTATGAGTTCATCAATGAATATCCGCTTATCGAGAAGACCGAGGAGTGCTGTGAGACCGCAATGAGAATGGTAAATGCAGGTTATGCACCTTCTGGAAAGATGGCTGTCGTGCTGGGCAACGGTTTCGGCGGCGTCATCTTCCACGAAGCCTGCGGACATGCACTTGAATCCACTGCAGTAGGCATAAAGAACTCTTATTTTACCGATAAGCTCGGAGAGCAGATAGCATCTACGGTAGTCAGTGCCAGAGACAATGCCAAGATAAAAGGCGAATGGGGTTCTTACGAGACAGATGACGAAGGCAATGAATCCTCAGATCTTCTCCTTATTGAGAACGGTATCCTCAAGAATTACCTGGTAGATGAACTCGGTGCCAGGAGAATGAACTGCAAGCCTACAGGCTGCTGCAGAAGACAGAATTATTCTTATGCACCTACATCAAGAATGAGCAACACATATATCTGCAACGGTGAATCTGATCCCAAAGACATCATCGCCAATACTGAATACGGTCTGTATTGTACGCAGATGGGCGGAGGTTCCGTAGATACTTCCACGGGAGACTTCAATTTCGCTGCTAACGAAGCCTTCATGATACGTGACGGCAAGATAGCAGAACCCGTAAGAGGCGCTACTCTCATCGGCAAAGGCCAGGAGATCCTTAAGAACATCGACATGGTCGGCAATGACCTCGAACTTGCTGCCGGCATGTGCGGTTCTGTATCAGGAAGCGTTCCCGTTACAGTCGGACAGCCTACCATAAGAGTCTCGTCGATACTTGTCGGCGGAAGAGATTCGGAATAAGGAGGTCTTACTGATGGATATCAAGATTGCAGAAGAATTCATGATGAAACTCATAGCCGAGGCTTCCAAATACGGATTTGAGGAATGCGAAGCAAGCTATTCTGATGACATATCAATGAGCGTGGAGATCTTAAAAGGCGAGGTCTCCAGCTACGAACAGAGCACATCTCAGGGCGTATCGTTCAGAGGTCTCAAGAACGGCCAGATGGGTTACTGCGAGACATCAAAGTTTGATGATGATGCCGTTAAGTACATGCTCGAATCAGCTTCCGAGAACTGCGATGTCCTTAACGATGAGGACCAGGAGTTCATCTATTGCGACGAGAACAATAAAGATCTGTATTTCTCGCAAATCACCGAGGCTTTCGATAAGAACACATATAACAAGTTCGCAGAGCTCGGCCTCTCACTCGAGAAAAAGATCCTTGCACTGGATTCCAGGATTCAGGCCGTGGATTATCTGTCCATAGATTGTTCAAGAGGTCCGGTCCTTATCATCAATTCAAAGGGACTTCATTCATACCGTGATTCTGACGGCGTAAGCATATACGCAGGTTGCCGCGCGGTTGATTCTGACGGAAGCATCAAGAGCGGCGGACATTACTGGATCGGCAATGATATAGATAAGTTTGACATGGATGCATTCCTTGCAAAGCTTTCAGAGAACATCCTCGGCAAGATGGGAGCAAAGTCCTGCAATTCCGGTACTTATAAGACTGTTTTTACCAACGAAGCTTTCATGCAGTTCATGTCAGCATTCCTTTCCAACACTTTCGCTACCGTAATGCAGAAGGGATTGTCTCTTCTTGCAGGCCGCGAAGGCGAGCAGATAGCTTCTGAATGCCTGACTCTTAGGGATGTTCCGATGTATGAAGACGCTCTGACAAAGATACCTTTCGATGACGAAGGCGTTCTTACCACAGAGAAGGCAATAATCGACAAGGGAGTTTTCGCGTCGGCCCTGTATAACCTTAAGAGCGCACACAAGGCGGAAAAGGCTTCTACCGGCAACGGTTTCAAGTCGGGCAGTACTATAGGAGTATCTCCAACGAACCTCGTCGTAACACCCGGCGAAAAGTCTTTCGACGAACTGTGCGAAGAAGCAGGGGAGGGCATCATCCTTACGGATCTGTCCGGACTGCACGCCGGCGTTAATCCCATCAGCGGTGACTTCTCGCTTCTTTGTGAGGGCTACCTCATCGAGAACGGCAAGAAGGGAAGACCTGTTGAGCAGATCACTGCGGCAGGAAACTTTTATGAAATAATAAAGAATATTACTCTTGTGGGAAGTGATATAATTAATATTCCGGCAGGACAGGGCGAGTTCTTTACGCCGTCCGTGCTGGTAAGCGAAGTTAACATTTCAGGTGAGTCCTGATCTTATATAAAGGAGAGATAAGATGAGCAATTCAATAGACACGATCTGCCTTCACGGAGGCTACAAGCCCGGCAACGGCGAACCCAGACAGGTACCTATCTACCAGAGCACTACCTGGAAGTATGCTACGTCTGAAGACATGGGTAAGCTCTTTGACCTGGAGGCTTCCGGTTATTTCTATACAAGACTTCAGAATCCTACGAATGATTACGTAGCTTCCAAGCTTTGCGAGATGGAAGGCGGTGTTGCAGCAATGCTCACATGCTCCGGCCAGGCAGCAAACTTCTTCGCAGTATTCAACATCTGCGAGGCAGGCGACCACTTCATAGCATCTGCCAATATCTACGGCGGAACATACAATCTCTTCGGAGTTACTTTCAAGAAGATGGGCATCGAGTGCACATTCGTTGATCAGACTCTGCCTCTCGAAGAACTTCAGAAGTATATCAAGCCCAACACAAAGTGCGTATTCGGTGAGACTATCACAAATCCTACAGTTGATATCCTCGATATCGAGAAGTTCGCAACACTTGCACACAACAACGGCATCCCGCTCATCATGGACAACACGTTTGCAACACCCGTAAACTGCCGTCCTTTCGAATTCGGATGCGACATCGTCACACATTCGACCACGAAATACATTGACGGTCACGGTTCTTCCGTAGGCGGTGCAATCATCGACAGCGGCAACTTCGATTGGATGGCTCACGCCGAGAAGTTCCCCGGACTGTGCACACCTGACGAGTCCTACCACGGTCTTACATATGCAACGGCATTCGGCAAGGGTGCATACATCACAAAGGCTACTGCTCAGCTCATGAGAGACTTCGGTTCTATCCAGTCACCTCAGAACGCTTATTACATCCAGCTCGGTCTCGAGTCTCTCGCAGTACGTATGCCCAGAGCATGCGCAAATGCGCAGAAGGTTGCAGAATTCCTTGCTTCCGATGACCGTATCGCATGGGTTAAGTATCCCGGACTTAAGACTGACAGCCAGTATGAGCTCGCTCAGAAGTATTGCCCGAAGGGAACTTGCGGCGTTATGTGTTTCGGCGTGAAGGGAGGACGTGAGGCTTCCATCAAGTTCATGGATTCACTCCAGTTCGCTACGATCGCTACCCACGTTGCAGACTGCAAGACAATGCTCCTGCATCCCGCATCACATACACACAGACAGCTCACGGACGAGCAGCTCGCCGAGGCAGGAATACCTGCTGACCTTATCCGTTTCAGTGTCGGACTTGAAGATCCCGATGATATCATTGCAGATATCAAGCAGGCACTTGATAAGATTTCATAATTATAGATAAACACTTGCAGAAGGCTCTGATACAGGGCCTTCTGTTAAGTTTTACCTGATCTGTTTGGAGAGGAAGATTCGGTAAACACCATGGATAATGAGACTTTTGAGACTAAAGTCGAAGTCGACCGCGTGTATGCGAAGCTTTTCGCAAAGGAAGCGGCACCGTTCGTATTTACGACTACGGCCCTGATGCTTACGCAGGTAGTCGCGGCTGCGCTGTTCGCATTAACGCTGTACTTCTTTGTTTACGATATCGGAAATATATTTGTAAAGCTTTCTCCAATAGTAGGCGTTTTATTCATTGAACTTCTTTCTGTGTATCTGTACAGGGCAGTAGTGAAGAGGATAGAGAACAAGTTCCTCGGACTGCTGGAAAAACAGGATAAGATCTTCTATACGCTCAAAATAGATAATGAGAAAACGATCATCGAGAACTCACAGACCGGAAAGCCGCTGGAGTTCAGCAACCGTACCATCAAGAAATACCACGAGACTGATAATTTTATAATCATTGAATCGGGCAGGAGCAAACTGTTCGGATTCTATAAAGAGCTTGATCCGGATCGTAAAGTAAAGAAGTTTATCAGTAGACGAATTAGTAATAATATCTAATACATTTCACTTATTTTTGATATTTTGCCGATATAGTAATATACCTCCGCAATGTAGAATTGAACTAATTACTCAAGGAGGTGTATCTATATGGGCAAGTTTACGAAGAAGCTCCTGTCTATGGTCGTTGCTTCAGCTGTAGCTTTATCATTTACCGGTTTCCTGTCAATGGACAGTAATGCCGATGGAGACTGCGGTTACAAGCTGTCAGGAATGGCACATGTACAGGACCAGGGTGACACAGCAGGCACATTTGATTCTTCAACGGGAATTCTTACTCTCGGAACCCGTGGCATGAGCAGGAGAGTCGAAGCAATCTCAGTAAAGATAGATGAAGCACCTGAAGGATTGGACGGTGGTATTGAATACACAGTCCATGTCCAGGATTATGGATGGCTCGAAAAAGATGGTTATGATTGGTGGGCATGTGACGGTGAAATGATCGGCACTTCAGGCGAATCCAAAAGACTTGAAGGTATGAGGATCTTTCTCACAGGATCGCTTTCCTATGCGTACTCTGTCCAATATCAGGTACATATCCAGGATTACGGTGACGCACAAGGATTTGTAATGGATGGTACTCTTGCAGGCACAACAGGAGAATCAAAGAGACTCGAAGAAGTACAGATAAAGCTTGTTAAGCGTGACTTATCTGGCAGCATGTCAGTCAATTACAGAGTACATGTCCAGGATAAAGGCTGGGAAGCTACCTATGCAAAAGACGGTGCTTCTTCCGGAACAACCGGTGAATCTAAGCGTCTTGAAGGTATTGAGATCTTCCTTACAGGTAATAAATGTGAAGGATACATTTCATACCGTACTCATGTACAGGATTACGGGTGGGAGACTAAATGGTCTTTTGACGGTCAAATGAGCGGAACACAAGGTGAAGCCAAACGTCTCGAAGCAATACAGATAGAATTATGGGGCGATGTATCTGATTATTATGATATCTATTACAGAGTTCATTCCCAGGATTACGGCTGGCTCGGATGGGCCAAGAACGGTGAGACTGCAGGAACAGCAGGAAAAGCTTTGAGACTTGAATCAATACAGATAGTTCTCGTAGAAAAAGATGGTCCTGCTCCCGGAAGCACAGACGGTAGATTCAAATATCCTGATGTTGATTTAAGTTCTCTTAAAGTAACAGATCATACACAATGGTATGGAACCGATGCATACGACACATGTGACAATATATATGTCGGAACACCTTACTTAAATATGTTCTGTACTTTAGAAACTGATAAGCAGACATGTAAATTCTTCTATAGTACTGATTCAACATTTACTTCTGATGAATTGGCGAACCCGATAGCCATAGGAACATATGACGCAGCAGGCAACTACGATGAAAGCATCGATTGGTGTCTGGTTTATTCTTCCGGAGGTAAACTAACGGTAACACGTTATGGTTCTGATGAATTCTTAGCTGCTGCAAACGGAAACAAATTGATGGATGGTGGATTCTATAAGTGCATCGTCTATGACGCATCCGGAAACGAAATGTGTTCAGGTACGTGTTACGTAATGTAAACTAATCATCCGTTTAAACAAAAAAGAGCTGTCTCGTATAGAGACAGCTCTTTTAATCTGTTATTTATCAAGCCCATTAACGATTATCGATTTTATACCCCTTCTCAATTCACCAAAATTGTAATTATACCGAATTAGATATGTGTGATTATAAGGAGTACGGTAAATCGATCGTGCCCCTTCTTCTGAGATCAGACCTGGTATCTGACCTCTTTGCGTCCTCTTGCTTTGAGATAGATCGTGAATACAACTCTTACTATGAGCAGCACGATTATGATTCCGATGCAATCGATTCCGACATCAACTATCGAACCGTCACGACCGGATACGAACAACTGATGATATTCATCGAAGATCGCATTTAAGATCGTAAACCAGATCGTAAGGATGATGTTCATCTCGTTGTCAGACTGAAGGATCTTCATCGGGCTCTCAGCATAAGATGTCTTATATGAGATCTTATTGGTATTATCGAAAGCCATGAAGGTGAGGAAGGCGAGACAGCCGAATTCTGTCATATGCCCTATCACCCTTAACGTCGAATTATCAACAATGGCCTTCCCTGCCAACGTGTTGATGAGTTCTACGAATACCATTGTGAAATTCGAGGACTCAGAGGCATCTTCTGCGGAAAGGATGTAGATCAGAAGAACGGTCGCCAAAGTAAACGCCCAATAGATAATGGCAAATATGAGGTGAATTATCGATACTTCACGCTTTTTCTCAGTATTTGATGTCATCAGACGTCTCTCCTGCTGTTCTTCTTCATTGCTCTGTCTATATCGCGTTTTGCCTGTTTCTCAGCGATCGTATCGCGCTTGTCGTAATCTTTCTTACCCTTGGCAAGACCTATCTCAAATTTTACCTTACCGTCTTTAAAATAGCACTTTGTAGGCACAAGTGTAAGACCGTCGAGTTTTGTTTTCGAGAAAAGCCTTGTGATCTCGTTCCTGTGCATGAGAAGCTTTCTGTTGCGCATAGGGTCAAGATTAAAGCGGTTGCCGTGCTCATAAGGACTGATGTTCACGCCTATAAGCCACAGTTCATTGTTCTTTACCTGGCAGTAGGAATCCTTGAGATTGACCTTGCCTGCGCGAAGGCTCTTTACTTCAGTTCCGGACAGCACAATGCCGCACTCATACTTCTCCTCTATGAAGTAGTCATGAAATGCTTTTCTGTTCTCAGCTATTATCTTTATACCGCGGTCTCCGGGCATGTTATCTCCTTAAAACGACAAAGACGGACGGGCATTAAGATCCAAGTCCGATCTCGTACCATTAATATATTCGAAATACCCTGCAGACGCAATCATTGCACCATTATCGGTACATAGCTTCAGGTCAGGGTAGTAGAGAGTTACTCCCCTCTTCCCTGCCTCCGCCTCGAAAGCATTTCTAAGGAAGCTGTTGGCGGAAACGCCGCCTGCAAGACAGATCTTTTTTATGCCGGTCTTCTCGGATGCTTCCATCGTATTTTTGAGCAGAACATTTGCGATATCCTGCTGGTAAGAGGCCGCAAAATCCCTGATATCAATGTCTTCGCCCTTCTGGCGGGTCTGGTTTATCATGTTCAATGCAGCAGTCTTAAGTCCCGAGAATGAGAAGTCCAGAGTATCAGTCATGTGGGACTTGGGGAAAGTATACGCGTTAACGTCTCCTCCCTGTCCCGCCTTGTCCATTTTCGGACCGCCCGGATATCCGAGGCCTATTACTCGTGCGATCTTGTCGATTGCCTCGCCTGCCGCATCGTCTCTTGTTCGGCCTAATATCTCCATGTCGCAGTAATCGTTAACCTTGACGATCATGGTGTTTCCGCCACTGACGCAGAGGCAGAGGAATTCGGGAACGAGTTCCGGGAAGCACAGATAATTGGCTGCGATGTGGCCCTTAAGATGATTTACTCCGATGAGCGGAAGGCCTGTTACTTCGCAGATGCCTTTCGCAGCGTTGACGCCCACAAGGAGCGCACCGACAAGGCCGGGGCCGTATGTCACAGCCACACCGTCGATGTCTGATAATGTAACGCCTGCATCAGACAGACATTTCTCAAGCGTCGGATAGATGCTGTCGACATGCATCCTCGATGCAAGTTCGGGCACGACGCCGCCGTACTGTTCATGGAAATCAGCCTGTGATGCAATTACATCACTTAATACCTCGCGTCCGTTCTTTACGATGGCGCAGGCTGTCTCGTCGCAGGAACTTTCAATACCTAGAATAAGCGTATCTTTCATCATTCCTCCGGCGTAAAGTAAGTTTCGAGATAATCGCTGACGGCTTCAATATATTCGCCTTTACCCATTGAATACTCTTCCAAATATCCTGCGCCCGATATCATGACGGACTTGGTAAGAGCCGAATTAAGTCTGTTACGCTCGTCAACTATCTGAGTTATCTTATCCGCACCGATAAAGATATCGTGTCCTCCGTAAATGATAAGTATCGGAACGGGAAGTCTTGCGATGACAGTCGCCAAATTGATGTTGTCGGAACCTGCAGACACCCTTATCGCATACGGAACGAAGTACTGCGTAATGACTCCGAGGAATTCCTTCTGAGCTACGATGGGCTTGATATAGTCATCTGAATCTTTTGCAGGCGAATCGAAGATCATGCCGGAGATGTAAGATTTATCAAAGCCCAGGTTCTTTATGTTGTCAGAATATTTCTCGAGTTCCGTCTCCGCAATACCCGCATCAGGAAGAGCCATATAAGCCTTGATGGTGGATGTGCATCCCGTGCCGATGCCGTATACGATAACATCCGTGGTAACGGAGATCTGTCGTACGATCGCGATGGCACCCAATACATCCTGCCATTCGAGATAACCGTAGCAGCTGATGTCGCCTTCGGAGGTACCGGAGTTCCTCTGGTCGAAAAGGAATACGTTATAACCGGAATCGAGCCAGGTCTCAACCATATCGATCATGCTTACGCCGAACGGAAGTCTGTTAGAGCCGGTATCGTGAACGACGATTATCGTAGATACGGGATTGGATGTCTTGAAGAACCATCCCTGCAGAGGCGTCTGGCCGTCTGCTGACTGGAAGCTCGTAGTGCTGTACGAAGGAAGGATGTTGGAAGGGACATTCGTAACCTCGTTCTTGTCGATATTCATGAGGTCGTTCGCAGAGAGCACGGTAAGAGATATCGTAGCGATGAATACCGCTGCGATTATACTAAGGACCAGAGAAACCCTAAGTATGGAGTTACTCTGTCTCCTGCCCGTTATAGCTTTGTTGCTTACAAAACCTCTGCTCATCTTATACGCCGGTCGAACCGAATCCGCCTCCCCTGTCGTTACCGATGTCTGCAACGGAAGATACTTCCGATACTTCGCATGTCTCCACCTTGGCAAAGATCATCTGTGCAACTCTGTCGCCCTTACAGATCTTATATGTACCGTGAGGCGTGCCCTTTACGTTAAGCGTGAAAGGATCTTCGGCAGAAGCATCTTCCCTGACCGAGCAATTATACATTATTACGTTGACTTCGTCTCTGTAGCCGCTGTCTATCGTTCCGGGGCTGTTGGGTATGCGAAGTGCAGTCTTGAGGGATACGCCGCTCCTGGGTCTTATCTGGACTTCATATCCTACCGGGATAGCCATCTTAAGTCCTGTCGGAACAAGAACTGAAGTACCGGGCGCGATAATCACGTCTTCTGCCGCATACAGATCCATTCCTGCATCGCCTTCATGGGCATATGTTGGGATCACTGCATCTTCCCTGCATTTCTCAATCAAAAGCTTCGGCATCTTTTACCTCCGGCATTATAGTATGGTTTACGATCAGATCAAAATTACCGTATGAGAGCGTGCTGATCAGATCATCTTCTATCAGATTTTTCGCAGGACCGTAGAGTGTGCACGAACAGTCAATGCTGTGCGGCACAACGAGAAGCCTTGCAGCTCCCCTGTCCTTCTGCTCGAGCTCGAAACAGCTTACCTTCGCACATGTATCACAATGCTTCTTGTTCTGACCGCACACACAGAAATCGGACTGCATCCACGGTATCATTCCGCTGTTCTGTACGAGAAGAGTCTTGCCTGCGGGGAAAACATCCAAAGCATTGTTGACGAGTTCATCCCCGCCTGATTCGTGGGACATGAAAAGACCGTCGCAGTAACCCAATGCGATCTCAGCTGACTTGCTGCTGAATATGTTAGCGCCTGCGCTGATAAAATCTTTTACTCCGAGACCCTTTAAGAAGGCTTTATCGGAGAACAGCCTAGCGGATATGACGCAGTAGAATCTGTCTTTTGCGTCTGCTTTGAGAGAAGAAAGAACTTTCTCAATAACCTTCTCCAGAAGATCATGGCTGAAGTCAGGAAGGAACACTGCGATCTTCGTATCGGTTTTCTCAGCAAAAGAGATGACATAGTCCCTCAATTCCTTAACCGCCATATCGTAGATGCTGTAGCAATAGATATCGGCACCTTCAGTTACGATGTCTTTGTTAAGCCTGATGACAGGATATGTATACATCGTAAGTTTGGACTTATCAGCCTTGGTAAACTCTACTGAAGGCTCTTCATCAGAAACCGGTCTTGCAGTTCTCTTATAAGAAGCCTTGATATCTTCTTCCAAAGAAGCGAGCACTTCCCTTCTAAGGCCGTTGATGAGGCTTATCGGGCATGCTCTATCATCTCCGTAAATGTTGATCTCATCAGGATAGAATGCAGTGTCCAGAGTCTTGGCAAGCTGCTGTCTGATCCTGTCTTCGTCCAGAGCTGCACCTTCAAATCCGTCGGGTTTTGCCGAAGTTGCAGCAGCGGTCATGTCGCTATTGGGACCTGATATGACTGATGTCTCGAGAGTAACGTCAGCATCATTGAAATACAGATTGAACCTGACTGGTGTCCTTCTTAGTTCAGACTTCTCCTGCTCGGTCGTGTGGTTCATAATGAACACGTTAAGCCCCGGCTTTAACTTCTGAATGGCATCGGGATGAAGTCCCTTTACTGCGATCTCATGCGGCATCTCATGTATCTTTCCAACGGGGAAAGAACATATCTCAGCCTTGTCATTACGGACAGACAGATAGTCGCCTTTGGAAGGAATCACGGGGTGCTTGCCGAGAGATACGGTTACCGTACCTTTCTTGACATCAAGACGCGATATCTTGCCTAAGCTGTATCCGTATTTGCCGGGATACTCACCTGACAGTAAGTTATCGTCCTTCCTGCCGCTGAGATACTGGGAAGTGTAAGATCCTCCCCTGTTAAAGTTGATGAGAAGATCCCTTTTGACTTCTCGCACCAGGGTGTCATCAAGAATGCCGTAATAGTAAGCGTCAATAAGAGTCCTGTAAGACCTTACGGCAGATCTTACATAGTTCTCGTCTCTCATCCTTCCTTCGAGTTTGAGAGAAGCCACGCCCGATTCGATAAGACGAGAGATATAGTCAGAGACATCTCTGTCCTTGGGAGACAAAAGATGACCTGATCTGAGCCTTAATCCGTTGTTATATAACTTGTACTCTTCCCTGCAGGGCTGCGCGCATGTACCGCGGTTGCCGGATCTTGTACCGCCCTTGTTCATTGCTGAGAAAAGGCAGAGACCGGAAGCGCAAACGCATACCGCACCGTGGGCAAAGACTTCGCAGTCGATTCCGTATCTGGCAGCCAGATGTACTCTTGAAGATATCTCATCCATCGAAAGTTCTCTGGGAAGCACGACTCTGTTAACGCCGAGTCTGGAAAGTTCCTTGAACTGGTCTCTTGAATAGATGTTCATCTGGGTGCTCGCATTGATGCGAACATCTGGAAAAGCTTCCCTAAGCATCTTGAGTACTGCGATATCCTGGACGATAAGTCCGTCGGCGCCTGCCTCACATGCCTTGGAGACGACTTCAAAAAGGTCTTCCCTCTCACCGTCTGATACGAGTGTGTTGACCGTGAGATATACCTTGGAAGATCTTGCATGCGCATAATCAACGCCCTCTTCGAACTGGCCCAAGGTCAGATTCTCTGCGTTGATCCTTGCGTTGAATACGGTAAGGCCGCAGTAGACAGCATCTGCACCGCTGTCGATTGCAGCCTTAAGTATCGTAAGATTGCCTGCGGGGGCAAGTAATTCAATTCTTTCCATCGTCACCTTTTTTGCCGAGACTGGTAAAGAACGTACCCTGTGCAAGCTTCTCTACGGGAGTGGGCTCGACGTCAGCCATCTCCTTCTCGGTTACCAGCTTGTCCTTTTGCTTGTAGTACATGAGTTCAGTCTTAAGTGCATTATTCTCATTCTTCAATGTGATGATCCTGTCGCATGCCTCAAACAGAGAAAGTACGGCAGTCTTGATGGTTGCGATATAAGGATTGGAAGACTTGGTGTCTTCGTAGATCTCTGATGCGAGTTCGCCGACCTTGATGATCCTCTCCGGGGAAGCATCGTCGCTCTTAACCAGATAAGAGATACCGCCGATATTTACTCTTGCTTCAGACTTGGGCTCGGCAGCCTTTTCGGTTGCAGGCTTTGTCCTTGCCGCAATGCGTTCTTCAAGAGTAAGTTCCTTCTTCTCGGTGACATTCTTGGCCTGTATCTCGCCTTTGTAGAGCTGCTTATATTCGACCATGGGAGGAACGGCGCTTCTGCCCTTTTTACGGTAGTTGCCGTCAGAATACTTTCCAAGAATACTGCTCGATTTTTTCATAAGGTACCTCTTTGGGATTTTGCATAGATTATATCATTATAGAGCCGTAATATTGCTTCCGGCTCCAGTTCTTCCGCTCTGATATTGTCGTCAAGACCTTGTGCTTTGTAGGCTTCATCCACTAATACACTGTCATAACTCTTCAGTGCCGTCTTAAGCTTCTTCCTCCTCATCGCGAAACACCTGTCCGCGAAAAGCACCACTTCCCTGCCTGTATCGTTCTCTCCTCTTTCGAGCAGTATCACGGCAGATGTCGTTTTCGGCGCAGGTACGAAGGAAGTACCGGGAACTTTGGTTACTACCGAAGTCTTACCGTATATGCCGCAGAGAACGCTCAAAGGCCCGTACTGCTTGGTCTTGGGCAAAGCCGTAATCCTTGCTAATGCATCTTCTTCCACCATAAAGACCATCCTGCGGGTGTTCGTGCACTCGGCAAAGAGCTTCTTCATGATGTCCGTCATGACGTAATAAGGAAGATTGCTTATCACGACGTCAAATTCTTCAGCCTTATAGTCCTTGAGTTTAAGAAAATCCTGATCGATTATCTCTGCCCTGATCTCTGGATCGTCTCTTAAAAGCGAAGCAAGTCTTTTGTCTATCTCAACACAGGTAAGGCCTATATCAAGTTTTGACAAAGGTCTTGTAAGAGCTCCGATACCGGGACCTATCTCAAGAACCTTATCTCCGGACTTAAGATCAGCGGCTTCGATTATCTTCGAGACAACATCCTCATCACAAAGGAAATTCTGTCCGAACTTGGATTCGGGCAGAATTCCGTTTGTCTTTATGTAACTGATCGTTGTCTCTTTATCCATATTACAGGAAGTAAGCTACGCCGCTTTCAAAGATCTTCTGATCCTTGTCGCCGGGGATGTTCTTGCAGAGGTCAATGTCGTAACGCTCTGAGTGACCCATCTTACCGAATACCCTTCCGTCAGGTGAAAGGATACCCTCGATGGCACAGATTGAGCCGTTGGGGTTGAACTCAGTGACATCGGACTGCTTGCCTGTGTAATCGACATAGCAGGTAGCGATCTGGCCGTTTGCCGCAAGCTTTGCTACGAGCTCTTCTGATGCAGCGAACTTACCTTCACCGTGTGAGATCGGGATCTCGTATACTTCGCCCGGCTTAACGCCTGCAAGCCATGGACTGTTGTTAGACATGATCTTTGTTGCGACATACTTGTTCTGGTGACGGCCGATGTTGTTGAATGTCAGCGTCGGAGAATCAGCAGTCATGTCACGGATCTCGCCGTAAGGAACAAGTCCGAGCTTGATGAGAGCCTGGAAACCGTTGCAGATACCGAGCATGAGACCGTCCCTGTTCTGGAGAAGGTCAGATACGGCATCTGAAAGGCCTGTATTCCTGAAGGAAGCCGTGATGAACTTACCGGAACCCTCAGGCTCGTCGCCTGCGGAGAAACCGCCGGGGATCATGACGATGTTGGCACCGCCGATCTTACCTGCAAGTTCAGTGAACGATTCGTTGATGTCATTCTGGTTTCTGTTCCTGATGACGAAGACCTCGGCATCAGCGCCTGCTCTCTCGAAAGCCCTTGCGGTATCGATCTCGCAGTTTGTACCCGGGAATACGGGGATGATTACCTTCGGCTTAGCGCCCTTGAGTACGCCGGGAGCAGCCTTGAATGTCTTGTCAGTAGTAAATTCCTTGATCTCAAACGGCATGTTTGCTCCGTCTGCGATCGTGGGGAATATCCTTTCGAGCTTTCCTTCGTATGCATCGAGCGCATCATCGATATCAAGCTCACTGCCGTTCCAGCTGAATACGCCGAATTCCGTAGTAGTTCCGATGAACTTACCGCCTGCCATCTCTACCTTGTCGATAGCATTGGAATCGTTGGGGATAGCTACGATGATGGTACCCATCTTTCTGGAGAACAGATCATTGAAAGAGAGCTTGTCTGAGAATTCGAAACCGAGACGGTTACCGAAACACATTGCGGCAACTCTTGAAGCAACACCGCTGGACTTAACGACAGCCGCATTCTCGACTTCGCCTCTGTCCTGAAGTTCCTTAACAGCCTTGAATACGCGACGGACATGGTCCTTTTTGTAGAAGCCCATTCCGTTCCTTGCGCATGTAAGCATATAGAGTCTCTGTCCTGCGCCCTTGAGCGTAGCGGAAATGATCTTGTCAGTTGTAGTCATGCCGACGGCAAAGCTTACGAGCGTCGGAGGTACGTGGATCTCATTGAAGCTTCCGCTCATGGAATCCTTACCGCCGATTGCAGCTGTACCGAAGTCGAGCTGTGCACGGTAAGCACCGAGCAGAGCCTGAAGCGGCTTGCCCCATGTGGAAGCCTCACCCATCCTCTCGAAATACTCCTGGAAGGTAAGTCTTGCCTTGGCAGGATCTGCGCCCATCGCAAGGAGCTTCAAGAGAGACTCTACTACTGCATGGTAAGAACCTGCATAAGGGCTCCACTCCGTATAGAACGGATCGAAACCGTACGCCATGACGGAACAGTCCTTGGTGAATCCCTTGTCGAGCGGGATCTTTGCAGCCATACCTTCCTCGGGTGAATTCTGCATCTTACCGCCGTAAGGCATAAGAACTGTGGCAGCACCGATCGAAGAGTCGAATCTCTGGATAAGACCCTTTCTCGAACAGCCGTCGAGAGAACCCAATGTGTTCCTGAGAGAATCTGCAAATTCTTCGGGTATAGCACCGTCAGCAAGCTTATCGAGATATACCTCGCCTTCAGCGGGCTTTACTTCAGCTTCGGTGTACTGGCTTGCGCCGTTTGTATTGATGAATGATCTCGGGATATCAACTATCATGTTGCCGTTCCATGTCATTCTCATCGAAGGCTCTTCTGTAACTTCGGCAACGACTGTTGCTTCGAGGTTCTCTTCTTCGGCAGCCTTCATGAACTTATCGAGGTCTGCGGGATGAACTACAACAGCCATTCTCTCCTGTGACTCGGAGATCGCGATCTCGGTTCCGTCGAGACCTTCGTACTTCTTCGGAACTGCATCGAGGTTGATGAGAAGTCCGTCAGCAAGCTCGCCGATCGCAACGGATACGCCGCCTGCACCGAAGTCGTTACATCTGATGATGAGCTGTGTTACTTCAGGCTTTCTGAAAAGTCTCTGGAGTTTTCTCTCCGTCGGAGGGTTACCCTTCTGGACCTCAGATCCGCATGTGATAACTGATTTCGTGTCGTGTGCCTTGGATGAACCCGTAGCACCGCCGATTCCGTCACGGCCTGTCCTTCCGCCGAGAAGTACAACGATATCACCTGCTGCAGGTCTCTCGCGTACGATGTTGGAAGCGGGAGCAGCGCCTACTACGGCACCGATCTCCATTCTCTTTGCGATATAGCCGGGATGATAGAGCTCATCAACCTGTCCTGTTGCAAGTCCGATCTGGTTGCCGTAAGAAGAATAACCTGCAGCTGCAGTCCTTACGAGTTTCTTCTGTGAGAGCTTGCCCTTGAGCGTAAGTGATACGGGAACCGTCGGATCGCCTGCACCTGTTACACGCATTGCCTGATATACATAAGATCTACCGGAGAGCGGGTCTCTGATGGCGCCGCCAAGACATGTTGCAGCGCCGCCGAAAGGCTCGATCTCGGTAGGATGGTTGTGAGTCTCGTTCTTGAACATGAAGATATAATCTTCGGGCTTGCCGTCTACTTCGATACGGATCTTGATGGAGCATGCATTGATCTCTTCGGACTCGTCGAGGTCATCGAGCTTGCCGTCCTTCTTGAGCTTCTTTGCCGCAAGAGTTGCGATGTCCATAAGGCAGACTGGCTTTTTGGAGATCCTGTCACCGTATACTTCTTCACGAACGGAAAGATAATCGCTGTATGTGTTCTTGATCTCATTTGTGAGGTCATCGTCGCCGTCAAACCTAACGTCAGTCAGTTGTGTAAGGAATGTGGTGTGACGGCAGTGGTCGGACCAGTATGTGTCGAGCACTCTGATCTCGGTTACGGTAGGCTCTCTGCCCTGCTCCTTGAAGAAGTCCTGAACGAACTTGATGTCTTCAAAGCTCATGGCAAGACCCATGGAAGATCTGAGATCTGCAAGTGCCGTATCATCCATTGCACTGAAGCCATCAATAGTAGGAACAGTAGTCGGGATATCATACTTGTCTACAAGAGTTTCGGGTTTCTCAATTGAAGCCTCGCGTGCTTCAACGGGGTTGATGAGGAATGAC
>JAEEGL010786781.1_pt1 | contig 25471 bp, 28 predicted proteins | sample 9134231 | NCBI WGS metagenome assembly JAEEGL01 (sample SAMN16246548, study PRJNA631951) | gut metagenome | biome: gut microbiome; feature: rumen; material: fiber-attached | host: Bos | place: Iran: Karaj | collected 2018-10
TATTTTATATGTTCCACTTGCTTACGATGGATATCCTGATTTTGTAGCAGAAGGATGGAGTGTAGAAGATATTAAAGCATTTGCAGAAAAATATGAAATAACTGTTAATGTTAAAGAAAAAGAAACAACTGATTATCCTGCTGGAACTGTAATTGAACAAAATAGAGCACCTAAGAGTAAGATTTATTCTAGAGTATCTTTAACAATAACTATTGCTAAAGAGCCAACTAAAAAAGAAGAACCAGACACTGGGTCAAATAGTACAAGTGCTGAAACTAATACAGATAGTAATACTAACACAACACAGTAATATTTAGGAGGGTTATGAAAGGACAAATAATTAAGATACTAAGTAATTTATATTTTGTAAATTGTAATGGTACAATTTACGAATGTCATAGTAGAGGTGTTTTTAGAAATAAAAGTATCACTCCAGTAGTTGGAGATTATTGTATGGTAGATATAGATAATAAATATATTTTAGAAATACTACCAAGAAAGAACTTTCTTATTCGTCCTTTAGTAGCTAATATAGATCAAGGTCTAATAGTTACTAGTTTAAAAACTCCTGATTTTAGTACAAATCTTTTAGATAAATTAATACTTATTATGGAACTTAATAAAATTAAGCCAATAATATGTATTACAAAAGAAGATATAGTAAATGATGAAATAAAAGAAGAAGTAAAAAATATTTTAAATTATTATAAAAATATAGGATATCAAGTATTCTATAATTATGAATTAGAAGAAATAAAAAAAATATTTAAAGATAAAACAACAGTATTTACTGGTCAAACAGGAGCAGGTAAATCAAGTTTGTTTAATAAACTAGATCCAAATTTAAATTTTGAAACTGGAGAAGTATCACAAGCATTAGGAAGAGGAAAACATACTACAAGATTTGTAGAATTAATTAATCTATTTGATGGAAAACTAGTTGATACTCCTGGATTTTCTAGTATTGATTTAAGTATTTATTCAAAAGAAGATATTAAAAATTCTTTTATTGAATTTAAAGAATATGATTGTAAATATAAAGATTGTAATCATATAAATGAAAGTATTGATGAATGTTCTATTAAGAAAGCAGTAGAAAGTAATGAAATACTTAAATCTAGATATGATAATTATTTAAAATTTATAAATGAAACAAATAATAGATAAGGAGGTATTATGAAGAAAGTATCTGTATCTTTTCTAAGTAGTAAAAATGAAGCTAAAGATATTTTAAAAATCAATAATACAAGTGCAGATTATATCCATGTTGATGTAATGGATGGAAGATTTGTTAAGAAAAAACATAAGCCATATAAAATGATTTATAAAATGAATTCTTCTATTAATAAAAGATTAGATGTTCATTTAATGGTAAAAAATCCATTAAAATATATAAATTATTTTGCAGCACTTAATACAGAATTTATTACAGTTCATGTTGAACTTGATAAATTAGATAAATATCTTGATTTAATTAATCAATATGGAATAAAAGCAGGACTTGCAATTAATCCAGATACTGATGAATCAATGTTGCTTCCATATTTAAATAAAGTTGATTTAGTTCTTATAATGAGTGTTTATCCAGGAAAAGGTGGACAAGAATTCATTGAAGATACTGTTAAAAAAATAATAAGAATTAAAAAGATAATATTAAAGAAAAAGAAAAAAGTATATATTAGTGTAGATGGTGGAGTAACTGGAGAAGTTGCTAAAAAACTTGATTTTGCTGATATCATAGTTAGTGGAAGTTATGTTACAAGTAGTGAAAACTTTGAAGATGCTATAGAAACTATAAGAATAAATTCAAGTTTAAATGCTATAAAAGCTCAAGCAACAGCTAAAAAAAGAGAAAAAAAGAAAGAAAAGGAAGAAGATTAAGAAATTCTTCCTTTTTTTTAATATTTATTGTTATAATATAATTAGATATTAATTGAGGTGAAATTATGGAAGAAAAAAATAATGAAGAATATCAAAATATTAGATTAGACTCAATTCCTTATTTATTAAATGATAGAGGACTTACAATATTAAAAGATATGGGAGTTAATACCGTAGGAGAATTGTTTGCAGTTTCAGAAGATAAAGATTTTGATGAAACTTTATTAAATAAAAGTATATCTAGTTATCAGGAAATATTTGGAGTAATACGTTTATTAAAATGTAAATATTTAGGTATTGATCCTTTGTTTGATTATAATTATGATTCTGATTATTTTGATAATAATCATGCTCTTGTTAAATATGGGTTTAGTATTAAAGCATATAATAAACTTGCAAGGGGAGGAATAACTCCTAAAAAAATATTCGAAATAGTTACTGATAAATATGGAATACAAGAATTACTTAAAGTTAGAAATGTAGGAGATTCTATTGCAAGAGAAGTATTGTATAAAGGAGCAATACTTGTTGATTTCTATAATAAGAAAAATGGAGTATTAAAGAGTGGTAATGATGAGGATATTCTAATACTACTTGAAAATGAAGTACAAGAAATTCAAAAAGAAATTCAAAAATTAAACAATAGAACAAAAACTGTTCTTGCAATGATTCAAGAAAGAGTTAGAAAGAATGAAGGCGGTATTACAAAATGAACGATAAAGAAAAACAAATAGAAGAATTAAAAAAACAAATAGAAGATTCAAAAAAAGTATTAAGAGATAAGGAAGAAGAATTTGATAAACTACTAGATTTACTTGATGATGATTCTGAAACTGATGAAGATGAATAGGCTGATAATTAATCAGTCTTTTTTTGTTTACAAAGAAATGTAAATAAAAAAATAACTAAAATAAAAATAATAATCTTACTAAGAAAGAAACCGTAAAAACAAAAAATGAAAAAGATAATCTTGTTTTAGTAAATATTACTTTATATTATCTTTTTTATTTGATAAAATAACTTTGGTGAGATTATGAAAAATAAAATAATTATTATTGCAATTATTTGTTTTTTAATAGATTTCTTTTCTAAATTATTAGTTATTAATAATTTAGAAATAGGAACTGGAATAACTATAATTCCATCATTTTTTTCTATTTCATATATTAGAAATACTGGTGCTGCTTGGGGCATATTATCAAATGGTACTTTAGTATTAGCATTATTAAGTGTTATTTTTCTTATAATAGCAATTAAATATATTTATGATTTAAAAAGTATATCTAAACTTAGTATGTTTTCTTATGGTATGTTTATTGGAGGAATTGTTGGTAATTTAGTAGATAGAGTATTTAGAAATTATGTAATTGATTTCTTAAGCTTTAATATATTTGGATATCACTTTCCAGTATTTAATATAGCTGATTGTTTTATAGTTATTTCAATATTTTTAATAGTAATTGAATCACTTTTGAAAGAAGGTAAAAAATGATAGCAGATAAAGATGGAGTAAGAATTGATCAATATCTAACAGAAAAACTAGATATTTCAAGAAGTAAAGTACAAAGATTAATTGAAGAAGAAAAAGTTCTTGTTAATGGAAATACGACAAGTTCTAATTATAAAATTCATATGAATGATGAAATAGAAGTTATATCTGATTTAGATTTTTCTATTAATTTAGAAAAAGAAGATATTCCTGTTGATATTTTATATGAAGATGATGATTTAATAGTAGTTAATAAAGAAAGTGGAATGGTTGTGCATCCTGCTGCAGGTAACTATTCACATACTCTTGTTAATGCCCTTCTTTATAAATTTGATTTAGAAGGAATGGACAAGAATAGACCAGGAATAGTTCATAGAATAGATAAAGATACTTCTGGAGTTATGGTTGTTGCAAAAAATGAGAAAACTTTAGAACTTCTTAGTGAAATGATTAAAAATAAAGAAGTAGAAAGAATCTATGTAGCACTTGTTGATGGTATTATTATGCATGATACTGGAGATATAGATGCTCCAATAGGAAGAGATCCTAATAATAGACAGAAAATGATGGTAACTGATGTTAACTCAAAAGATGCTTTTACTCATTTTAGAGTATTAAAAAGATATAAAAATGCTAATAAAACACTTATTGAATGTAAATTAAAAACTGGAAGAACACATCAAATAAGAGTTCATATGGCATATATTAATCATCCAATATATAATGATCCTGTTTATGGAAAAAGTAAAAAAACAACTGATTTTGGACAATTTCTTCATTCTAAAACAATTAAATTTATCCATCCTATTACTAAAAAAGAAATATTTTGTGAAGCTCCTATTCCAAAAGAATTTCAAGATTATTTAGATATATTAGAAGAAGAGATATAAAAATGTTAATATCAAATTAACATTTTTTATTTAAGTCAAAAAAATCCAAATTCAGTATATAACACCCTTTATTAATTTTATGAAATAATGTATAATGTTGTTATTGAAAGGAGTGATATTGTGCAAGAACAATTAGATAGAAAAAACTTATTAGCAATGAAGCTTCTTCATTATTTTATTACTGAGAAAAATTATAATCCAATTATTTTACAAGGTGCAGATAATGAAATTTGGCTTGAAAATATGGATAGTGATTATAAAATAGTTAGAATAGTTCAAAATCATATTATTAATGATGAACAATATAATTTTGATATATTTAAAACTAAACATATAGTTAAGAAAATAAAAAGAAAAACATTTTCTTTTTCAATGAATGTTTTATCAATTTTTACAGATATGGAAGATGATGTAAAAATAGAGAAAGAAAACAATATTGATTGTATATCAATATATGATGAAAAAGATTTAAATAAATATAAGTTTTTAAATGAGTCATTTCCTGATTTAACTAATAAAATGGTTTTTACTGAAGAAGGATTTCAATTATTTATGAAAATTACTTCTGATATAAATAAAAAGAATAAGGAGGACGCTGTGAAGATAGATGAGGTTTTTAAGAAAAAAATACCTTTTGTTACTATAGGACTTATATTAATAAATACTATTGTTTTTATTCTAATGTATATGATGAACAATGAAGATTATTATATACAAAAGTATTCTGTATGGGGATATGGAATAGTAAATAATGGTGAATATTATAGATTATTAACTGGAGCTTTCTTACATGGTGGAATATATCATTATATAGTTAATATGTACAGTTTATATATATTAGGTTCTCAAATTGAAGGATTTTTAGGAAGAGGAAAATATTTAGCAGTATACTTATTTAGTGCATTAATTGGTAGTTTATTCTCAATTATATTTAATACAGTTCCATCAGTAGGAGCTAGTGGTGCTATATTTGGTATTCTAGGATCATTATTATATTTTGGATATCATTATAGAGTTTATTTAGGTTCTGTTATTAAAAGTCAAATACTTCCTTTAATAATTTTGAATTTAGCTATTGGATTTTTGTCTAATGGACAAATTGATAATTTTGCTCATATAGGAGGGCTTATTGGAGGAATTCTTATGACTATGGCAGTTGGTGTTAAATATAAGAGTTCAAAAGCTGAAATGATAAATGGTGCAATAGTATCAATTATTCTTGTTGCGTTTTTAATTTTTGTTGCATTTAATTACATTAATTATAGTTGATAAGTAAACAAAAAAATGATAGAATTATTTTGTAGTAAAGGGTGATATTATGAATGAAGAAAATCAAGAAATAGAAAAGACTTCTTTGTATTCAATAAATGATTTTGAGGATTCTTTAGTAGCAACTACTTTAAAAGAAGTATGTGCTGCATTAAAAGAAAAGGGATATGATGAAATTAATCAATTAGTAGGATACATTATGAGTGGAGATCCTGGATATATTTCATCACATAATAATGCAAGAGGAAAAATATCTAGCATTGAAAGAAGTACAATTATAGAAGTATTATTAAGGAATTATGTTAATAAACTATGAGATATATAGGACTAGATCTTGGAAGTAGAACTCTTGGTGTTAGTATATCTGATGTTGATGGTATAATAGCAACGAGTTTAATGGTTATAAGACATAATGAAGAATATGAAAGATTAATAGATGAAGTAAAAAATATAGTAAATGAAAAAAAAGTAGAAAAAATAGTTTTAGGACTTCCTAAGAATATGAATGGTACGATTGGAGAAAAAGGAGAGTTATCTTATAAGTTTAAAGATATGCTTGAAAAAAGTACTGGACTTGAAGTATTCTTAGAAGATGAAAGGCTAACTACAGTACAAGCGACTAATTTATTAATCAAGAATGATACTTCAAGAAAGAAAAGAAAAAAAGTAGTTGATAGTATGGCTGCAACAATTATATTGCAATCATTTCTTGATAAAAATAAAAAGGAGAATTAATATGGAAGATAAAAATAGTTTTAAGATTATTAATGACAATGGAGAAGAAGTAATGTGTGATGTACTTTTCACATTTGATTCAGAAGAAACAAAGAAAAGTTACATAGTATACACTGATAACTCAAAAGATGAACAAGGAAATGTACAAGTATTTGCATCTATCTATGATCCAAATGTAGAAGATCAAAAGTTAGAACCAATTACAACTGAAAAAGAATGGAAAGTAATTGAGACAATACTTAATACATTACAAGAAGAAATTAAAAAGAAAATTGATGGTACTGCTGATTCTGAAGATGGAGATAACGAGCAATAAGCTCGTTTTGTTGACTAATGAAGATTTTTAGAAATGTAATGATTGGTCTTGTATGTTTGATATTTGTAACTATTATAGTACTTTTTATCGCATACAATAGAAACTTAAAAGCAGTTGATAGTAATGATACTACGATTATTGAAGTGGATATACCAAAAGGTTCTACTCAACAAATTGGAAAAGTATTAAAGGAAAAAGATTTAATAAGAAGCAGTACGTTCTTTAATATTTATGTAAAACTATTTAAACCTGATGAATTTAAAGCTGGAAGACACGAGTTTTCTAGAAGTATGACTTTTAAGGAAATAATAAAAGAACTTCAAGAAACACCTACATATAATCCTGATGAAATTGAAATAAAGTTTAAAGAGGGAATTACAATGCGAAAAGTTGCAGAAGAAATAGCTAGGATGACAAATAATAGCTATGAATCTGTACTTGAAAAAGCCAATGATAACGAATATATTGATAAATTAATTAAGAAATATTGGTTTATAACTGAAGATATTAAAAATGATGAATTAAAATATAAACTAGAAGGTTATATTTTCCCTAATACTTATAGATTTACTAATAAAGATGTAACTGTAGAAGAAATATTTAATAAGATGATTGATGAAATGGGAAAAGTACTTGAACCATATAAAGAAGATATGGAAAAAAGTAATTTATCTATTCATGAATTAATTACTTTAGCAAGTATTATAGAAAAAGAAGCTGTTAATTGTACTCAAAATAGTTGTAAGAGTAAGGATGAATATCGTGATAATATTTCAAGAGTATTCTATAATAGATTAAATAGTAATATGAGTCTTGGAAGTGATGTTACTACTTATTATGCACTTGATATTGATAATGCTTTACAATATGTTGATGATAACTGTAATGGAGTAAATGTTAACTGTATTGATTATGGAGTACAAAGCCCATATAATACTCGTTTAGGTGATGGATCAATGAATGGTAAATTACCAGTTGGACCAATATCAACAATATCAAAAGGAAGTTTGAAAGCAAGTATTTATCCAAGTGATGTTAATTATGTATACTTTGTATCAAATATTCAAACTAGAGAGATGTTCTTCTATGAAAACTATAATGATTTCTTAAAGAAGAAGAATGAATTATCTAAAGTAAATAAGGGGTTATAAAGTATATATGTCGAACAGTCAAATTATTAAACAAATTAAAGATTATGCAGAAGACGAAAATGTTCCAATTATGCAAGATGAAGGAATAGAATTCTTAACAGAGTTTATTACAAAAAATAATATTACAAAAATATTAGAAGTAGGAACTGCAATTGGTTATTCTGCAATAATGATGGCTCTTGTAAATCCTAAAATAAAGATTGTTACAATTGAGCGAGATGAAAATAGATATTTAGAAGCTGTAAAAAATATTAAAAAAATGGGATTAGAAGATAGAATTACTTTAGTATTTAATGATGCATTAGATGTTAATTTGAGTGATAAATTTGATTTAATCTTCTTAGATGGTGCTAAAGGACAAAATATTAATTTCTTTGAACATTTTGAAAAGAATCTTGATAATGATGGATTTGTTATTACAGATAATATAAACTTTCATGGTTACGTTAAAAAAGATGAAAGTGAAATAAAAAGTAGAAACTTAAGAGGACTAGTAAGAAAAATTAAAGATTATATTAATTATTTAAAATCTAGTATTAAATATGAAACTATTTTTTATGAAAAAGGTGACGGAATATCTGTTACTAGAAGAAAAAGATAAAAATCGAATAATAATTCGATTTTTTTATATGTAAATCTAAATATATTATTAAGTGATTTAATTGACATTAAACTGATACTATCATAAAATCGTATTGTATAGTAGAGGTGATGTGTGTATGGAAAAAAAGAACACATACAAGAAAACAACAACGAAAACAACGAATGATAAAATCAAAAAAGTAACTAAAGAAAAAGATGGATCTAAAAAATCAAAAAAAAATGGATTCACGTTAATTGAACTGTTAGCAGTTATTATTATTCTTGGGATTTTGATGATTATTGCAATTCCAAGTGTAACTAATTATATTAACGATTCGAGAAAATCAGCATATGTAGATACAGCAAAAGAGATAGTGTCAGGAACACGTAATTTAGTAAATGATGGAAAACTTGGAATGTATGATACTGGAACAACATACTATATTCCAGCAAAATATGTTAATACAGAAAACTCATTTAAGAGTCCTTATGGAGATTTTACTGATGAGTCTGCATATGTAGGAGTAATCTATGATGGAAAAGGATACAAGTACTACTGGATAAGTTCAGATGACACTGGACAAGGAATTCCTGATATAACACCTGTTGATAAACTTGATACAGATAATATAAAAAGTGATCTAAAAATAGAAGACATAAGAATAACGATAGAAAACACGGGAATTGGAAAGAGAAAAACAATAAAGATATTAAAAACAAATGGAACATGGGAAAATCAAATAATATTAAGTAATACAAATAACAATATTCCTGAAGATGGAGAAAATTCATCTGGAGAAGCAGATATAGTAGTTTATCCGACTGGAAAGACAAAAGATACTGTTGTTGGTGGCGACTTAGTAAAAATAGGTGCTGAAGAATTCTATGTTATTAAGCATGATGGAGATGATTTGATTCTTCTTGCACATTATAACTTGAATGTTGGTAGTAACAAGAAACCTGGCATTGAAACCGGTATTCAAGATAGTGAAGTTAGAGCATATGGAACATCAAATAATTATGGGTGGGTTACATATTCAAACATAAATAGTTATGTAGATTTATATAAATCGATATTGGAAGACAATGGATTAATAATAAAAGAAGCTAGATTGATGACATTAGATGAATCAAATCTTTTTAAAGAAACAGATAAAAATAAATGGAAAGAAACAACTTATTGGCTTGATGCAAGAGGCTACGATTTTGAAGGAGTTCTCTGCATTCTTGGAGTAACTTATAAGGGCGATTATAGTTATAATAGTTCTAATGGTGGATATAAATTTGGAGTCCGTCCAGTTATAGTTATCTAATGTCTAGTATCAAAGTGCGAAGAGTGATAGAATATAAATACTATTAGATTTGAAAAAAATAATTATAGATTTTAAGGAGTACACAAATCTTTAAAATCTTTTTTTTGAAAAATAGTTATATATTAAACATTAATAATTTATTATTCATTGTAAATTGTTTTTTATTGTAATTCTAATTGTAATAAACTAAGTTATGATTTATTATATTGTTGGAGGTGTTCTATGAAGATTTCTATAATAACAACTAATTATAATAATATTCTTGAATATAGTAAACTTGGAGCAGATTCTTTTATTTTTGGATTGAAAAACTATTCAAGTGGATATAATAATGAGATTACTATTGAAGATATAAAAGCAATAAGAGAGTTTTATAATGGAGAATTATTTATTGCAATTAATAAGAATATTTTTAATAGAGAATTAGAAGAATTAGAAAATATTATGCAAGAATTAGATGAATTAAATATTTCTGGTATTTTATTTTATGATTTAGCAGTATTATCTATAAGAAATAGATTAGGATTAAAAACTCCTTTGGTATGGAATCAAACTCATATGGTTACTAATTATAATACTTGTAATTATTATTACGATAAAGGTTGTGAGTATGGGGTTATAAGTTCAGAAATAACACTTGATGAGATTAATGAAATTAGAAAGAATACTAAAATGAAATTATTCTTAAATGTCTTAGGATATCAAATAATGGGATATTCAAGAAGACATTTACTTGATAATTATTTTAAATCTACTGATATGAAAAGAGATAATAACACTTATATTATTAAAAATAATAATGAAGATTATATTATTCAAGAAGAAGAAAATGGGAATGCTTTATATTTTGGAAAACCACTTAATGGAAGTGTAATAGTAAATCAAGTAGATGTTGATTATTTAATACTTAATGACAATAATTTTGATAAAGATAAGTTTATTAAAACTTTAAAACTATATAAAGAACTTATGGATACTAAAGATGAAAATATAATAAAGGAAATAGATGATTTAGTTGGAGATAATAGAGGGTTCTTCTTTACTAAAACTATCTATAAGGTGAAGAAAAATGGATAGAGTAGAACTTTTAGCACCTGCAGGAGATTTAGAAAGACTTAAAATATCTTTATTATATGGAGCAGATGCAGTATATATAGGTGGACAAGATTATAGTTTAAGAGCAAATGCAAATAACTTTAGTATCGAAGAAATAAAAGAAGCTTGTGAATTTGCACATAAACTTAAAAAGAAAGTATATTTAACATTAAATATAGTATTTCATAATGAAGATTTAAAAGATGTTAATAAGTTTATAAAGGAAGTAGTAAAAGCAGGAATAGATGCTTTTATAGTAAGTGATCCTTTTATAATTAAATATATTAAAGATAATTATGATGTTGAAGTACATTTAAGTACTCAAGGATCTACTACTAATAAAGAAGCAGTTAAGTATTGGAAAAGTGAAGGCATAGATAGAGTAGTTTTAGCTCGTGAAGTATCAATAAAAGAAATAAAAGAAATATATGAAGATACTGGACTTGATCTAGAAGTATTTATTCATGGAGCAATGTGTACTTTCTATAGTGGTAGATGTTGTTTATCTAATTATTTTACAAATCGTGATTCTAATCGTGGAGGATGTGCTCAAATTTGTAGATTTGCATTTGATATAGATAATAATGAAATAAGCTTCACTATGGCTACTAAAGACTTGAATATGGCAAGTTTATTAGATAAATTAATAGAAAGTGGAGTAAAATCTTTAAAAGTAGAAGGAAGAATGAGATCTCCATATTACTTAGCAACCGTTATATCATCTTATAGAAGATTAATTGATGCTTATTATGATGGAACACTAAATGATGATATTATTTTAAAAGAGGAAAAGATTTTATCTCGTGTTGCAAATCGTGAAACAAGTACTCACTTTTATTTAAAAGAAGCAGATTATCAAGATCAGTATTATACAGGACGTCAAGAATTATCTAATCAAGACTTTTTAGCACAAGTACTTGATTATGATGAAAAAACACATATGGCAACAATTACAGAAAGAAATTATTTTAAAGTAGGAGATGAGGTAGAAATATTTACTCCTAGTGGAAAGATAATATCATTTACAATAGATAAATTATTTGATGAAAATGAAATCCCAATAGAAATTGCAAGGCATCCTGAAGAAATACTTAAAATATATGTTCCAGAAAGCGTTGAAAAAGATTCAATGATGAGAGTTAAAATATTATAATTAAATAAATTAATTGACATAATTGTGTCAATTAATTTTTTTATGTAATTATAATTGTTGTTAATAATGAAATACAAATATATAATTGTGCTATAAAGTAATAAGAGGTTTATATGGAAAAGAAAAAAATAGTTAAAAAAACCGCAAAGAAAAATACTAAAAAAGTAAAAAAAGAAACAAGCAATAAAAATAATAAGAAAAAGAAGGGATTTACATTAATAGAGTTACTCGCTGTTATTATAATTCTTGGTATTCTAATGATTATTGCAATACCATCAGTAACAAGTTATATAAGTGATTCAAGAAAGAATGCTTATGTAGATACAGCAAAAGAAATAGTAGGTGGAGCAAGAAATCTTGTTAATAGTGGAGATTTAGGAATGTATGATACTAATTCTACATATTATATTCCATCTAGTTGCATTCAAACAGAAAATGCCTCAAAGTCACCATATGGAGAATTTACACAAGCATATGTTGGAGTAATATATGATGGACAAGGATATAAGTATTATTGGATAAGTGTCGACGATGCTGGACAAGGTGTAAAAAAGGTAACTCCTATTGAAATACTAGAATCTAATAATATAGAAAGTGATTTAACTAGTGAAGAAATAGAAAATACAGTAAAGACAACAGGAGTTGGAGAAAGAACTAATATTCTTATTTTAGAATGTAATGGTTCTTGGAATGAACCTTATGCAGCAGAAGAATTCATTAGTGAGGATGGAATTGTTAATCCAGTTTGTAAACCAGCAACTACATTACATACTTCAGTTTGTAATTTAGATAGATTAGGATGTAGATATAAATATTCTAAAGGAAGCACTATTACATTTGGAACTTTAGTTGATGGTGCTCCAAAAGCAGGAGATGCTTATGATTGTGATGTAAATAATGATGGAGTATATAATGATCAAACAGAAAGATTCTATTATGTTGCAGAATATGGAGATAAATCTGCATTAATATACTATACAAATATGGGAGACCAAGCAACATATGCTTATGATTATGGTGGTGAAAACTGGCATGGACCTAGAACAGGATATCAAGTATTACCAGATAAAAGAACATGGAAACATCCTGCATTAACTAAACCAGGTACTAGACAAATTGTTGCACATAATGGAAATAGTTCTACATATTTAGGTGGTACAATTGAAAGTTTTTCATATAACGATAAAATAGCAAGGCTATTATCAGCTGAAGATATTTTCAAAGCATGTGGAGTTTCAATTGGAAGATATCAAACTAACGAATTAGAAAATTGTATATGGTTATTTGAAAACATTGGACAATTTGATAGAACAGAAGGAAATAAATGTTTTGGATACTGGTTAGAGAATCCTAACGCTTATAATCCAGGAAGTGTAGCTAACTTAGACGGAAGTGACATAAGTGTTGGTTTAGGAGCAAGAGGCTTATCAGATAATTTCACAGGAATTCGTCCTGTTATAATTGTAAAAACATCTAATCTTGCAGAATAGTATATTAGATTAGAAATTTCCTTAAATTATAATTAAGAGAACAAGTTATACTTGTTCTTTTTAGTTTACAAATGTTACAATAAATATATATAGTTAACTTTTAATGGAGGTATTATGAAGAAAAAAAATAAAAATAAAGAAAAAGAAGATAAAGAAATTAAATATGAAAAAAAGTTAAGTATTATTGTACCTTGTTATAAGGTAGAAAAATACCTACCAAGATGCCTAGATTCATTAGTAAATCAAACTCTTGATGGAGTAGAAGCTATATGTATAAATGATGGATCTCCTGATAATTGTTTAAAAATACTAAAAGATTATCAAAAAAAATATGGAGATAAAATTGTTATTATCGATAAGAAAAATGAAGGTGTTTGGAAGGGAAGACACGATGGTATTAAGATAGCTAAGGGAGAATTTATTGGTTTCGTTGATAGCGATGATTATGTTACTTTAGATTTTGCAGAAAAGTTATATAATGCAGCTAAAAAAGAAAATGCAGATATTGCAATATGTGGATTTGATAGAATCGACATGGAAACAGAAAAAGTATATTCAAGAGAAATGTGTAAACCAAAACATAATGAAATTATGGTTAAAGAAAATGCAGGATTATTACTAGAAATAAATGGAGCACCTTGGAATAAAATCTATAAATCAGAAATACTTAAAAATTCTCACGATTTGGAAAACGTTCCTAAAATACTTGATGATATGATGTTTATTCAACTTGCTTATCTAAATACAAATAAAATAGTATTTATAACTGATTCATTAAATAGATATATGGTAAGAAGTGATTCAATTATAAATACAATTAATTTAGAAAAAGTACCAAGTACTTACGCAGCTATGAAGGAAATAAGAGATTATTATAAAAAAGAACAACCAGATTTACTTGAATATGTAGATGCAAATGCATTCTTGCATTTAGGAGTTTCTTTAATGTATAGACTTCATGCTACTAAAGGAATTAATTTTAAAAAAGAATTAAAAAAGAATACTAAATTCTTAGATGAAGAATTTCCTTTGTGGAGAAAGAATAAATATATTAAACATAAATATGTAAGAAAAAATAAAGGATCTAATAGAAAATTGTGGATTGTAAGACAATTCTATAGATTTCATTTATTTAGACCATTCTTGGCTGTTTATAGTTTTATGATTAATAAATTTAAAATAGATATTAAGTGGTAGGAGTTTTTTATGAAAAAGAAATATGATTATTTAATAGTAGGATCAGGATTATTTGGTTCAACATTTGCAAACTTAGCAAAGAAAAAAGGGAAAAAAGTATTAGTAATAGAAAAGCGTGGAAATGTAGGAGGAAATATCTATACTGAAGAAAAAGAAGGAATTCACGTTCACAAGTATGGAGCACATATATTTCACACTGATTATAAAGATGTATGGGACTATGTAAATTCTTTTGTAGAATTTAATAGATATACAAATTCTCCAATAGCAAGAATAAAAGATGAAGTATATAATCTTCCATTTAACATGAATACATTTAGTAAGATATGGCCTGATGTGTTCACTCCAGAAGATGCATTAAAACATATTAATGAAGAAAAGAAAGAAATCAAAGGAGAACCTAAAAACTTAGAAGAACAAGCAATTAGTTTAGTAGGAAGAACAATATATGAAAAACTAATAAAAGGATATACAGAAAAACAATGGAATAGGGATTGTAAAGACTTACCAGCATTTATTATTAAAAGACTTCCAGTAAGATTAATATATGATAATAATTATTTCAATGATAGATATCAAGGAATACCTATTGGAGGATACACTAAATTAATTGAATCAATGTTAAAAGGAATAGAAGTTAAATTAAATACAAATTATTTTGATGATGTTGATTATTATAAATCAATAGCAGAAAAGATAGTGTATACAGGAGCAATAGATGAATACTTTGACTATAAATTAGGAAAACTAGAATGGAGAAGTTTAAAGTTTGAAACAAAAATAATAAATAAAGAAAACTATCAAGGAAATGCTGTAGTAAACTATACAGGTCATGAAGTAGAATACACAAGAGTAATAGAACATAAACACTTTGATAATACTTGTGTAAGTGATAAAACAATAATAACTTTTGAATATCCTAAAGATTATAAAGAAGGAATGGAAAAGTATTACACTGTAAATGATGATAAAAACAATAAACTAGCAGAAGAGTATAGAGCACTTGCAAAAAAAGAAAAAAATGTAATATTTGGAGGAAGGTTAGCTGAATACAAGTATTACGATATGGATGATGTAATTAAAAGTGCATTTGATGTTTTTAAAAAAGTAAAATAAAGTTATATCTTTTGATATAACTTTTTTTATTAAATGATATAATACATATGGGAGTGATTTTATGGATACTTTAGAAGTTATTAAAGAAAACTTATTAAAGAAAGAAGATACTTTATCAGAATTTGCATGTAAAAGTGTTGATGCAGTTAGATTATATCCTAAGAAAGAGGATATAAGACCTCCATTTTTTCGTGATACTGATAAGATAATTTATAGCAATTCTTATGCAAGATATATGGATAAGACTCAAGTATATTCCTTTCTTAATAATGATCATATTTCAAGAAGAATGCTTCATGTTCAATTAGTAAGTAAAGTTGCAAGAACAATTGGAAGATGTCTTAATCTTAATGAAGATTTAATTGAAGCAATTGGTCTTGGTCATGATATTGGACATACTCCACTAGGACATACTGGAGAGAAATATTTAAATGAAATATCCCTAAAAGAATTAGGAATTCCTTTTATGCATAATTTACAAAGTGTTAGAAATTATATGTACATTGAAAATGGAGGGAAAGGAAGTAATCTTACAATACAAGTACTTGATGGTATGATGTGTCATAATGGAGAAGTATTAGAAAGAATTTATGAACCAAGAAAAAAAACTATAGAAGATTTCTTAAAAGACTTTGAAGAATCTTCTAAAAGTGCAGTATATGCTTCTAAAATAAAACCAATGACACTTGAAGGATGTGTTGTAAGAATATCAGATGTAATTGCGTACATTGGAAGAGATATTGAAGATGCAATTATGTTAGGTAAATTAAAAAGAGAAGATATTCCTGAAGATATTAAAAAAGTACTTGGAGATAACAATAGTGATATTATTAATTCTATAGTACTTGATATAGTTAATAATAGTTATGGGAAGAATGCTATTATATTAAGTGAAAAAGTATTTAATGCAGTAAATGATTTAATAGTATTCAATTATAAATATATTTATGCTAATGCAAATACTAAAGAAGATTTAGAATATTATAAAGAAGGAATTAATGAATTATTCTATTATTATTTAAATGATTTTGAAAAAAATAAAGAAAATAGTAAGATTTATGAATTATTCTTAAAAGATATGAATAAAGATTATATAAGTAGTAATGATTATAAAAAAGTTATAATTGATTTTATTGCAGGAATGACAGATGACTTTTTTATGAAAGAGTTGGAGAGGTTTAAGATATGTCAAGAGAAACAAAAATAAAAGATACAAAAAGAGTTATATGCGATTTTTTAGATCCAAAGGTACAACAAGAAGCTTTTGTTTCTTTTAACTCTGAAGGAACTATTGTAAGATCAAGAGAATATATTCCACTATTAGCAGATGAAGCATGTGTTAAAGCTTGTGAATATTTGTATGATTCTGGGCTTAGAACTCTTACTTCAGGAGCAAATGTTGATGGAATGCCTAACCAAAAAGGATATGGATTTATTGGAATAGATTATCAAAGTATGAGTGATGAAAATAAACAAATAGCAGATGATCTTGAAAGAAAAGGACTAATAGAACCGATTATTAGAAATCCCAAACAAAGAGGAGCCTTTTATGTAAATCTTAAAACTCCTATTACAAGTGATATGACTGTTGGAGAAGTAGAAGATATATTACTAGATCTAGCAAAACAATTTAATTCACAAGATATTTTATATGGAAGAGAAACCAAAGAAAGCATAAGAGAAGAATATTTTGAAGATAAAGGTGATGGTACATATTTGTTCTTAATATCCCTTGAAACTATTCCTGCAGATAAAGTAGATCAGTACATTGAAGAAATATTACAAGATTATTATTATGATGGAGAAAAATATTATTTTTTAACGGAAGAATTAAGAGATATGCATTTAAAAAATAAGGAAAAAAATAATAATTTTACTCAGTAGTTTTTATATATTCTGTTAACAAAAAATAATTGACAAAAATATTCTTTTGTGGTATCATTATGACTATCGAAAAAAGAGGTGTTGACACATGAAAGAAAAGAAGACATTACTTACAAAAGAAGGACTAAAAGAACTTCAAGATGAACTTGATGAATTAATAAATGTAAAAAGACCAGCTAATTTAAAAGCTATTAAAGAAGCAAGAGCATTAGGAGATTTATCTGAGAATGCTGACTATGATGCTGCTAAAAATGATCAAGCTGAATTAGAAGGTAGAATAAAGAAAATAGAAAAAATGTTAGAAAACTATGAAATCATAGAAGAAAAGAAAACTGGAAAAGTTGGACTTGGATCAACAGTTAATATTAAATATATTGATGATGATGAAGTAGATGAATATAAAATCGTTGGAAGTCAAGAAGCTGATCCATTTGAAAGTAAAATCTCAAATGAGTCTCCAATTGCTAAAGCAATTTTAAATAAAAAAGTTGGAGATATAGTTGAAGTTGAAAGTCCTAACGGATCATATAAGATAGAAATTACATCTATTAAATAAGTTGATAATAAATATCAACTTTTTTTATGCTATAATTTAGATAAGGATGGTGTTGCATAGTGTCGGATAAAAGTGATAATAAAATTAGCATAGATTATACTTATATAAAAAATAAAATAAGTAGTATTAATAATGTTATCTCTTCTTTTGAATCAAATGTGAGTAAAGTGTCTTCTAATCAAGCTTATAATGTTTTACAATCTGCTGGATTAGATAATGGATTTAGTAATGAATTTGATACAGGTATACAAAGTTTAGTATCTAATTTAAAAACGGTTTTTACTTCAATTAATAATGCGGTAGGAAATCTAGAGAGTACAGAAGAATACTTAATTGATGAAATGCCTGATGTTCCATCAAATAAATTTGAAGAAGAAGAAAAGAGTGAAAAAGTAGATGCTGCAACAGCTGGAGAAGATATAACACATGAAGAAGTTAAAAAAATGGAAGACAAACAGTCTGAAGAACAAGAATTAGAAGACATTGATGAAACAGATAAAGATGAATTGGAAAAATTAAAAGAAGAAGAACAAAAAGAAAAAGAGTATGATGATGAATCTACTATAAAAGAGGAAGAACAATTAAAAGATGCAGGTGATGATACTACTGAAAAAGTCGAATTGGATGATGATTCTACTGTAAAAAAAGAAGATTTAGAGGAAGTAAAAACTGATGAATCAAAAGAACAAAAAGAAGATGAAGAAACAAAAGATGAAAAAGAAGAAAAACTAGAAGATCCAACTTCTTCAACACCTACACAAATTGATACTGATGAGCAAGTAACTTATTGTCTTGAATTATTTGGATTAGTTGATGAATCAATTTTTAATAAAATATTTGATAATTTAAGTGAATATGCATCTGTAAATGGTTTATCTATTAGTGAAATATTCTCAAATACATATTATTCAGCAACAATAAAAAATGAATTCATATTAGGATGTGATCAATTTGATGATGATATATTAAGTCAATTTGAGTCATTTGATCAATATACAATTCAAAAAAGTTTAAAAAAGTACTATGAAAATAATGGTAAATTATAATAGATAGGTGGTGTATTTATGAGTGAAGTTACAAAAGTAGATTTTGATTATTTAAATAGTTCTGGAAATGATATTTCTGATTATAGTGATGAATTAAATTCAATAATAACTAGAATAAAAGAATTAGATACTGAATTATTTAATAATTGGTTTGGAATAGATTCTGATGCAATGAAAGTTAAGTCTGATACATTTATAAATAATCTAGAATTAGAATATAATTATTTGTGTAATTGGTCTAATTATTTTAAAAAAAGTGCCTTAAAATATAATACAACTTTTGAAGAAAACAATAATAAAATAAATACAATTAATAGTGAATTAGATAGGAAAGATGAAAATGAATGAGAATGATGGATTAATTATTGATTTAGATACATTCAACGAATTAATAAACAATTATAAAACTGAAAAAGATAATTTAAGTAATTTATTTGATAATATAAACAATAAGATACAAGATGTTTCTAATTATTGGATGGGTGATAGTGGTAATGAAGTTAATAATCGTTTAACTCAATATTCAAATAGATTTAGTAGTATTATCAATGAATTTAATAATAAAATTATGTTTTTAGAAAAAGTTGTTGAATCTTACAAAAATAGTGATTCAAATTTAAAAAATAATGTAGAAGATATTTTAAATAATTAATAGAATAGAGGTGTAATTATGGATGGGTATTCTCAAATATCGAAAGATGGAACTCTAGTATCATTAAGAAAATCTCTTAGTAACTTTTCAAGTAGTGAAATAAATACTTTATGTAATAATCTTACTACTTCATTTGAAACATTAGAAAAAGGAATAGAGGAATGCTTTGATGATATTTCAGCATCAGGATCTTGGGATGATAAAACTGGTAATTTAGTATTAGAAGATGTTTTAACTACCATAAAAACTGAAATAAAATATAATAAAGAACCAGTTGATAATGTATTGAGTACAATTGGTTCTCATGTTAATGAATTAAAAACAGCCCTTGATTATTATGATGCTAGGGTGGATGAATATAATTATTTAGCTTCTCAATTAACTGAATCTGAAGATAATAATGCTTTAATGAATTCCTTACTGGAAGCAATAAGTGGATCTAAAACACATTGCTTAAATGTAAAAAAATATATATTGAGTTTATTATCAAAAGATGGAATGCATTCGACTGTAAAATTATATGAGCCATTTAATTATAATCAATTTGAAGATACTAAAGCAAAATTAACTGAAGATAAAACTAAAGAAGATGATTCTGAATTAACTGATATAGAGAAAAGATTATTGGCTAAAGGATATACTAATGTTAAAAAACTTGATGGAAAAGAAAAAGAAGAGGCTTGCAAAGAATATCAAATTAATCCTGGTGATAATGATGGATGGCCATTATATCGTACAGTTACTCATTATGATGAAAACGGACAACCAGTAAATGAATATGTTTTAGATGAAGAATTAGTAAAAGCTGGTGTGATAGTTGATCATGAACCAATTGTTTATACTTTTGAGAAAGAGATTAATGGCCATACTTATACATTTGTTATGGTTTATGATTCTGAAGAAAGTGAAGAATATCATTTAGGTTTTGAAGATAGAGTGGATTTTTATATAAATGATTTGGAACAAATTCCATATTATGCTTCGGAAGGAATTCAAGATAAAAAAGAAACAGTTATTAAATTTTCTGAAACATGCTATGTTGATAATAATAAGCAAATTATTTATGATAACGGAGATTATAAAGTAAGTTTTGCTGCTGGAGGATATAGTGGATTAACACGTTCAGGAGAAAAAAATATAGTAGTAGGAACATATGATCCTGATTATGATGATAACTATTGTTCAGGAATGTTACTTCATGAAATGGGACATGCATATGATCAATATAGTTTGGTAGATGGATCAAATTGGTTAGAGATTACAGAAGAAGAAGTAAATGCATTTTTAAATGCATTTGCACCTGAATTTGATTCAGTTGATTGGTCATCATTAGATGAAGATAAAAAGAAGGCTTATGCTGTTGAAAACTTCGCTAACTGTTTTAGAGAGTATTGTAGAAATCCAGAAAAACTAAAAGAAGCATGCCCTAAATGTTATGAGGCTATGAATAAACATATGATGGCATCAAAAAAACAAATTGATGAAAGAGATAATACATATTTAGCTTCTACTAAAGAAAATGAAGAATTAGCTTAATAGATAAAAAATTCTTGTTTAAATCAAACGATTATTATATAATATAGAGGAATATGGAGGTATTTATGGCTAAAAAGAGTAACAAAAATGAAGTAGTAGTAAAAATAGAAGGAAAAGAATGGAAAGACGCTTTAGATAAAGCATTCCAAGAAAGAGTAAAAAAAGTAAATGTTGATGGATTTAGAAAAGGAAAAGTTCCAAGAGATATTTATGAAAAGAAATTTGGAAAAGAAAGTTTATATTTTCCAGCAAGTGATTTTGTTGTAGAGTCTGCATATAGAAAGGCTTTAGATGAATCTAAACTAGTTCCAGTAGTACAACCAAGTGTTGATATTAAAAGTGTAGATGATTCTGGAATTGAATTTGCATTCAAAATTATAGTTAAACCAGAAGTTAAAATTAAAAAGTATAAAGGATTAAAAGTAACTCCTGAAAAAATAAAAGTATCTAAAGAAGAAATTGCTCATGAAATGGGACATATCTTAGAAAGATTTACTGAAACTAAATCAAAAGAAGGTAGTGTTGAAAAAGGAAATATTGCTGTAATTGATTTTGAAGGATTTAAAGATGGTAAAGCTTTTGATGGTGGTAAAGCTGAAAACTATGAACTTGAAATAGGAAGTAATACATTTATTCCAGGATTTGAAGATAAAGTAATTGGAATGAAATTAAATGAAGAAAAAGATATTGAACTTACTTTCCCTAAAGATTATCATGCTGAAGAACTTAAAGGTGCTAAAGTAGTATTTAAAGTTAAAGTTAATGATATTAAAGAAAAGATTGAAAGAAAATTTGATAAAGAATTATTTGATGATTTAGGAATTGAAGGAGTAGATTCAAAAGAAAAGTTAGAAAAACATATTGAAAAAGATATAATTGCACAAAAAGAAGTAGATGCAGAAAATAAATATGTTGATCAATTATTAGAAGCTGTTTCTAAGAATGTAGAAGTTGATATTCCTGAAGAAATGGTTGATGAAGAAGTAGATAGATTACTTGCAAGATATGAAGAACAATTAAAGATGCAAGGAATATCTTTAGATCTATATTATCAATTTACTAAAACAACTGAAGAAGATCTAAGAAATCAAATGGAAAAAGAAGCTTATAGCCATGTATTATATAGACTAATGCTTGAAGAATTATTAACTATTGAAAAAGTAGAAGTTAAAGATGATGAAGTTGAAAAAGAAGTAGACGAAATGGCTAAGAAGTATAAAATGAAAAAAGACGAATTCGTTAAAGCTTTCGGTGGAAAAGACATGGTTAAATATGATCTTGAAATAAGAAAGATAATAGAATTATTAAAAGAGTACAATAAATAGTCAAATACTACACATTATGTGTAGTTTTTTTATTTTATTTGTGATATATTATTAATAGAATAGAGGGATTCGTTATGGAAGAAAAAAAAGAAGAAAAGAAAGAAGAAAAGAAAAAAGAGACTAAGAAGAAAGAGGAAAAAAAGAAAGTTATACCCTTTGATAAGATTGATATAACTACAGCTACTGATGATGATATTATAAGAAGTGGTATTAAACATAATACCCCTGCTGATAAAACATGTTATATGATTATGTTTTTAGTGTTTGTTTTAGCTGTTTTACCAGTTGCTTTAAGAATAATTGTTCCAAGACCAATAACAACTGAAAAGACAGAAATAATATACTTTGATATAGTATGTTATAAAACAACAACTAGAGATAATTATGAATTATCATCTAAATTAGAAGCTCATTATAGAGATGGAAAGATAAATGATTTAAATATTGATTATAAATGGTTTAAAAAGAATGAAAGTGCTAAAGAAGGATATATGTTTTCAGAAGTTGAAGAATTTGTAAAAATGGATAAATCTGGATTAAAAGTAAAATCAGAAACTGGTAAAGCATTTATAGAAGTTGATTTTTCTAAATATCCTGATTTAAGACAAGATCCTGATTTAAAAGATTATACATATCATTCAACAACAGAAGTAAATGTTTTATCTAATGAAAAAGGATATAGTTGTAATACGGATTCAAAATCTGTAGAGGAGGTAATTTATATTGATACTAGAGAAAAAGTTGAATAAATATATCTTTAGAGGATACGATATAAGAGGTGTGTATCCTACAGATTTAAATGAAAATGTTGCATATACGATTGGTAAAAGTTTTGGTACTTATGTAAAAAGATTAGGGCATTTTACTGCAGTTGTAGGAAGAGATAATAGATATTCTTCAGATGAACTTACTAATGGGTTAATTGAAGGTATTCTACAAACTGGTGTTAATGTAATTGATATAGGTCTTTGTACTACTCCAATGTATTACTATGCTTGCATTAAACTTAATAATCCTACTGGTATCATGGTAACAGCATCTCATAATCCTAAAGATGATAATGGATTTAAATTTGCATTTGATGAAAGAGGAAATGCAAGGGGAGAAATGATCGAAGAGTTTAGAGATTTCACAATGAAATTTGAATTTGATGAAGGTCAAGGACTTCTTGCTCACTATAATATAAGAAATGAATATTTAGATTTATTTAAAAAATCTTTAAAAATTGGAGATAGAAAAATTAAAGTTGTATTAGATCTTGGAAATGGAACAACATCATGTATAGCAAAAGAATTATATAATATGTTTCCAATTGATGTAGATATATTATTTGGAGATAGTGATCCAACATTCCCTAACCATCATCCAGATCCATGTGTTGAGAAAAACTTAGATGCTTTAAAGAAAAGAGTTTTAGAAACTCATGCTGATCTTGGAATTGGATTTGATGGTGATGGAGATAGACTTGGAGTAGTTGACGAAAAAGGAAACTATGTTGCTACAGATAAATATATGATTATCATTATTAGAGATATAATTGATAAAGTATCTAAAAAAGAATTCTTATATGATGTTAAATGTTCTAAATCACTTAGTGATGAAATAGAAAAATTAGGTGCTAAAGGAATTTGTTATAGAACAGGGAACTCTTATACAAAAGCAAAAGTAAAAGAAGATAATATTCCTTTTGGAGGAGAGTTATCAGGACATGTTTACTTCAATGATAGATGGCCTTGTTTTGATTCAGGACTTTATGCTGGATTAAGACTTATTGAAATTTTATCTAAAACTGATAAAACTGTAAGTGAGTTATTAAATGGTATTAATAATTACTATTCAACAGAAGAATTAAAATTTACTTCAAGTGATGATAAAAAATTTGGAGTAGTTGCAAAAATTAAAGAATATTGTATGTCTAAAAAGTATAATATAAATGATATTGATGGAGTAAGAGTAACATTCGATTATGGATGGGCTCTTGTTAGATGTAGTAATACTGGACCAAATATAACAGCAAGATTTGAAGCTAATACAAAAGAAAATCTTGAAAAAATACAAAAAGAATTTATTGAATTAATTGAAAAATCTAATGTTTAATGATCTTTAAAGTATTGATTTAAATATTATAAATATGTATAATATGAAAATTGACAAATGATTTTGGGGGAATTAGTATGGAACAAAAAAATCAAGATGTAGTTGCTAAATATGATGCAATATGTAGAGATATCATAGATAATTTAGATTCTATTAAACAGTTTAAAAAAGATTTTAATGATAGAAATGAAGAAGTTTATAGATTTAAAACTAGTAATAGTGGTTTATATAAATTATTACATCCTATTAAATTAATGAAAAATCGTTCTGAAACTAAAAGATTAATAAGAGTATATGATACTTATTATGAAATATATAATAGAAGTGTTGTAAAATATGTAAAAGAAGAAACTGGAGATCCTGATGTTGATCTTTATAATCCAACATATAAGTATAAACCAAATCATATATCTACATATGTAAAATCACTAAAATTAAAAAAATAAGAAAAAAATGTACTTAGTACATTTTTTTTGTTATACTAATAATGTATTAAAGGAAGGTGCTAATATGAGTGGACATTCAAAATGGGCAACAATTCATAGAAAAAAAGGTGAATTAGATGCACAAAGAGGTAAAATATTTCAAAAAATAGCAAAAGAAATTTATATAGCTGCTAAAGGGACTAATGGAGATCCAGATAGTAATCCTAGTTTAAGAGCAGTAGTAGAAAAAGCAAGAAGTAATAATATGCCTAA
>JAEEGL011783903.1_pt1 | contig 25471 bp, 23 predicted proteins | sample 9134231 | NCBI WGS metagenome assembly JAEEGL01 (sample SAMN16246548, study PRJNA631951) | gut metagenome | biome: gut microbiome; feature: rumen; material: fiber-attached | host: Bos | place: Iran: Karaj | collected 2018-10
ATAATTATCGTAGAAAATGCGTTCGCTTAGATAGTATAAACCAATTGGAAAACCTGCAGGAACTGGAAAAAAGTGATATTAATAGAATAAAATTCTATTTATGCTTTGATAATTGAAAAAAAAGTATTACCTTTGCAGCCGATTTTATTTATATTGCCAGATTATGAGACGAAATATAGCTATTATTGCCGGAGGAGACAGTAGCGAATATGAGGTATCGCTGCGTTCGGCCGCCGGATTGTATTCCTTCATGGACAAAGAGCGTTATGCGCTCACTATTGTGCGTTTGCACGGTGCAGACTGGCAAGCGATTACGGCCTATAACGGCACGAACGCTGAGGTGCTGACAGAGAAAGGTGTTGCTATCGACAAGAATGATTTCTCGTACACGGAGAACGGCCAAAAACATACGTTCGACTTCGCGTACATTACCATCCACGGCACACCGGGCGAAAACGGTATCTTGCAAGGATACCTGGACATGATAGGCATGCCCTATTCATGTTGCGGTGTGCTCGCGGCGGCCATGACGTTCAATAAGTATGCCTGCAATCACTACCTCGCCGGATTTGGAATACAAATAGCCAACAGCATTCTGTTGCGCAAGACGGATTGGGAGAAGGCGGATTGCGAGAAGGGAAAAATAGAGAGCCGCATTGTCAGCGAGATAGGTTTGCCGTGCTTCATCAAGAGCAATGTGGGCGGATCGTCGTTCGGTTGTACCAAAGCCAAGACTCCGGATTCCGTTATCCCGGCCATCGAACGTGCGTTCAAGGAAGGTGACGAGGTGATTTGCGAGTCGTATATGAAGGGAACGGAAGTAACCTGCGGCGTATATAAGACCAAGAACAAAGCCATCGCTTTCCCGATAACGGAGGTGGTAACCAAGAATGAGTTCTTTGATTATGATGCCAAGTATCGCGGTCAGGTGGATGAGATCACACCGGCACGCATACCGGACGCTGTGCGTGATGCTATTCAGACTGAGACACTGCGCATCTACGATATCTTGGGTTGCCAGGGAATCATTCGTGTGGATTGGATCATAACGAGTGAGGACGGCGAACTGAAGAGCGAAAACATCCACTTGCTGGAAGTGAATACGACGCCGGGTATGACGGCCACCAGTTTCATTCCGCAGCAGGTTCGCGCGGCCGGACTGGACATCAAGGATGTGATGACGGATATAATAGAGGATCACTTTAATCTATGAATTTATGCTTGATATCAACAAAGAAATAGAGAAACTGGATTGGCAGAAGGAGCCGCGAGGCCTGTATGAACCGATTGAGTATACTTTGGCATCGGGTGGCAAACGTCTGCGTCCGACCTTAGCACTCATTGCAGCGCAAGTGATTGCTAACGGAGCTGCGCTCGATGAGGTTGTTCCTGCTGCGTTGGCGCTGGAGGTGTTTCATAACTTCACACTGCTGCACGACGATGTTATGGATCGTGCTCACGTGCGCCGTGGTCGCGAGACTGTGCATGTCAAATGGAACGACAATACGGCTATTCTCTCGGGCGACCAAATGTTGATTGAGGCATACAAACTGCTGAGTGATGTACCGGCCGACAAACTGCCGAAGGTGCTGAAATGGTTCAACGAGATGGCTACGGGCATCTGCGAAGGACAGCAATATGATGTGGACTTCGAACACATGATTCAAGTCAGCATTGAGGACTATATGAAGATGATCGAGTTGAAAACATCTGTTCTGCTCGCTCACGCTATGCGCATAGGCGGATACATAGCCGGCGCCAACGAGGATCAGCAAGAGGCTCTCTATCAGTTCGGTTTGCATATTGGTCTGGCCTTCCAGATACAAGACGATATATTGGATGTATATGGTGACCCGAAAACATTCGGTAAAGCCATCGGTGGTGATATCGTTTGCAACAAGAAGACCCTTATGCTGCTCACAGCTATGGAGACCGCTTCGCCGGAAGATAAGACGGAATTGCTGCAATGGCTGATGACTACAGACCGCAATGAGGAGAAAATAGCGGCTGTAACGGAACTATATACTCGACTTAGCATTCGCGAGAAATGCGAGGCTATCATGGAGCAAGAGACAGCCAAGGCACTGGAGCAACTGGACAAACTGCCACAGAATGAAGCCGCAGGGCGTCTGCGCGACATGGCCGAGCAATTGGCTACACGTACACGATAAAACTACCTACTGCACAACTTAATCATTTAATCCATAAATACTATGCCATACCGAAGACTACCTAACACGGATCAGGCTCGACTGCATGCACTGCACGATGCGGTTAGCCGTGCGCAAGAGGCGGACTTCTCAGAACAAGTGCTGCCTTACAAGTTGCTGAGTGAGATTCAGCGCTTCATGGTGCCTTTTGAGAATGCCGTGATGCAATCCAAAGACAACTATGAAACCAAGGTTAATGCTAACAAGCAATACCGACATGTTGTGCAGAATGCGCGAATGTATATCTCACACTTCATCCAGGTTCTCAATCTGGCTGTTATACGAGGTGAGATCAAGAGAGAACAGAAACTGATGTACGGACTCGATCCGCACGCACATATAGTGCCCGACTTGGCCTCAGAGGAGAATCTGCTCGAGTGGGGAAAGAAGATTATTGAGGGCGAACAGAAACGCATGGCTAATGGCGGATTCCCTATATATAATCCTGCCATCAACAAGGTGAAGGTGCATTATGACATCTTTTGTGACCACCAGCGCCAGCACGTCTTTCATGTGCAGAATACAGAGCGTGTGCAGGGAGACCTGGAACCGCTGCGCAAGAAAGCCGACGCACTCATACTGGAGATATGGAATCAGGTAGAGCAGTATTACAGCGATTTGCTGCCGTATGATAGGATGATAAAGTGTCAGCTCTACGGCGTCATATATTATTATCGTAAGGGTGAGAAAAAACTCTCCGCCGAGAGCGACAGAGAGTTACAACGAATGCGCGAGATACAACCGACTATCCAATGGTCAGGCGAGGACTAACCACGCGATCCATCTTGATGTCGTGCAGCGTGTGAGGAATATCGTGCTTCTTGAGCTGGAAGGAGTAGCAAATACCAACCTTCGTCGTGAAGTGATATTTCTTCAGAAACTTGTCATAATAACCGCCGCCGCGGCCGATACGATGACAATGCTGATCGAAGATAACACCCGGCACCAGAATCAGATCAATCGAACCTTTGTATTCGGGAGTCTGTGGTTCGGGAACGCCCAAACGGCCCTTGCGCATCATATCTTCACCATCGTATGGACGAACCTCCATACCGCGGCGATGGGTAACAGGAAACAGGAAGGTCTTTTGTCCTTCATACTTAGTGAGCAACGGACGCAGGTCCACCTCGTTGTGAATAGGCCAATAGAGCATAACGGTCTTCGCCTCATGGAAAGCAGACATCTGCTCCAACTGAGCAATCACCTTGTCCGACTCCGTGCGCACTTCCTCCGGAGTCATGATACGACGCTGTTGCTCCACGATACCGCGCATTGCCATCTGTTCCTTGCGAGCACGAACCCAAGGCAGACTCTCTACGAAATCATGAATTTGTGATTCAAACAACATAGTATTGACGTTTTTTAAGTTTCGTGCTGCAAAAGTAATACAAAAATTTGGAATGTACAAGATTTTTGAGAAAAAAATGACATATTGCCCATTTTAGATAGAATGAAACGATTTATATACATATTTATTAGTCTGTTAACTATTTCGTTGGCTGCCTGCAATGGTAACAAGGAGACTGTGATCAAATCTTCTGTAGCGGAATTGACTTCTTTCTCTTTTGCCAACAATGACTCTATGCCCGGATTGGCTGCTGCTGTCTTCACGGTTGAAGAACGAATAGACACAGGTTTGGTATGGAACAAAGACTCCATGCTTTATGGTACCAGATTGGATTCTGTAGTGCCGAAATTCACTTTTGCCGCTACACCGGGTTCGGCAACTATTTATACGCCGACTGACAGTATTCCGCTCTCCGGCAACGATACCGTCGATTTTTCGCGTGGTCCGATTTATCTGTCCGTTACTTCGCAGGATGGAAATAATACCAAAGTATATGAGATCCGTCCTACGGTGCATCAGGTGGATCCGGACTTGTACAAATGGACTCAACTCACTTCCGGTATCTATACTGCCGACGAGAGCGAGCAGCGCGTAGTCGAATTGGGCGCTAACTTTGTTATGATCAAGAGTAATGGCTTTGCGCTCCATGCTTATTCGTCGGCTGATGCAGTCAGTTGGACCGATCTGGGCGAACCTGCAGGTCTGCCTGCCGGCACCAAGGTGCGTCAGATCATCAGTGACGGCGCAACGCTCTATTATGGCGACGGTGCTACGGTCTATACTTCCGCTGATGCGCAGACATGGACTGCCAATACGGTTGCTTACTCTGTTGTGACCATGCTGCTCTATTGGAACGAACTGGTATGGGCATTGGTGAACAACAGTGGTAATTATGAGCTGGCATATCTCGAGAACAATGCACTCACGCTGAGCGGACTCAAGCCGGACAACCGTTTTCCTGTCAGCGATTTTGCAACGGTCACATTCCAAAGCCCCAGTTTGCGCGATAGAGCAATCATTATCGGTGGTTTTGCCGATAACGGTCAATCGCTCAATACACGTTGGAACCTCGAGTATTCGCGCCACACGTCGGAGAATAACGGCTATCGCCTGCAGGAGTTCTCTATTGATCGCCCGTCTTTCACTACGTTGACAGGCATATCCGTCATTTCCTACAACGACCAACTGCTTATGTTTGGTGGTGTGGATGCCGATATGACGTATTTCGGCCGTAATATACTGATCTCTGTTGATGAAGGACTCAACTGGGTTGAGGCCGATACGGCCAAGAACCAACTGCCCGAAGTTTATCAGGCGCGCCAGAAACAGACGGCCATCGTTCGCAATAATTACATCTATCTCTTTGGAGGTCAAGACGCCACCACTACCTATAGCGATGTTTATCGCGGACGGCTTAACTCGATTGATTGGGAGTGACATAATCCCGTGATTTAGAAAATACAATAATTAAAACAACTAAATATTACACGTATGAAAATCAGTAATTACAATTTCGCCGGTAAGAAGGCGATTGTTCGTGTGGACTTCAATGTTCCATTGGATGAGAATGGTAAAATCACAGATGACACCCGTATCCGTGGTGCTCTTCCTACTCTCAAGCATATCCTTGAGCAAGGTGGCGCGCTCATTATCATGAGCCATATGGGCAAGCCGAAAGGCAAAGTGCAGGCTAAGCTCAGCCTCAGTCAGATCGTTGATGCAGTGAGCGCTGCTCTCGGTCGTCCTGTTCAGTTCGCAGAGGACTGCGCTAAGGCTCAGGACAAAGCTGCTGCGCTGAAGCCGGGTGAGGTGCTGCTGCTCGAGAACCTCCGTTTCTATCCGGAAGAGGAAGGCAAACCGGTAGGTATCGAGAAAGAGGATCCTGCTTACGAGCCGGCTAAGAAGGAGATGAAAGCTCGTCAGAAAGAATTCGCTAAGGTGCTCGCTTCGTACGCAGACTGCTACGTAATGGACGCCTTCGGTACTGCTCACCGTAAGCACGCTTCTACCGCTGTTATTGCTGATTACTTCAGCGCAGACGACAAGATGCTCGGTTTCCTGATGGAGAAAGAGGTTGCTGCCGTTGACGCAGTGCTGGGCGACATCAAGCGTCCGTTTGTTGCAATCATGGGTGGTTCGAAAGTAAGTTCCAAGATCGGTATCATCGAGAATCTGCTCGGCAAGGTTGACAAACTGATCCTCTGCGGAGGTATGACTTATACTTTCGCTAAGGCTCACGGCGGCGAGATCGGCAATTCGATTGTTGAGCTCGACAAACTGGATGTAGCTCTTGGTGTAGAGGAACTGGCAAAGAAGAACGGCGTTGAACTCGTTCTTGCTCCGGACGCTATCTGCGGCGACAGTTTCAGCAACGATGCTAACCAGAAGATTTGCCCGGCTAACGCTATTCCTGAAGGTTGGGAAGGTATGGATGCAGGTCCTGAGGCACAGAAGAAGTTCGCTGCTGCTATCAAGGGCGCTAAGACTATCCTCTGGAACGGCCCTGCAGGCGTATTCGAGTTTGACAACTTCTGCGCCGGTAGCCGTGCTATCGGTAACGCAATCGCTGAGGCTACCAAAGAAGGTGCTTTCTCGCTCATCGGTGGTGGTGACTCTGTAGCTTGCGTTAACAAGTTCGGCTTGGCTGATCAGGTTTCTTATATCTCTACCGGTGGTGGTGCACTGCTCGAGGCTATCGAGGGCAAAGAACTTCCGGGTGTAGCTGCTATTCAGGGTTAATTAACAGGTATTAATAATAAACCCTCTCATCTGGCTTAGAGGTGCCTTACTTTTTCGGGAGGACAGCTAGCGTAAGCGATAGTCCGACCGAAGAGCGAGGGCATCCAAGGACTTAATGCCGCATAGCGGCAGTCCGTGTCCGAGGATAGCCAGCAGCGAATGGAAGTAGTAGGAAAAATCATACAAGTATTGCCGGAACAGAGTGGAGTAGGCAAGAATGGCAACCCGTGGAAGGTACAGCCGTACGTATTGGAGACACTCGACCAATATCCTCGTAAGGTACATTTCGAAGTATTCGGCGAGGAACGCATCAAGCAGAACCCGTGCGATCTGGATCAACTGGTAACAGTCAGTTTCGACATCGAGAGCCGCGAGTTCAACGGTCGTTGGTACACATCTATCCGTGCATGGCGCATCCAGCAGGGTGATACCACTCAGGCTGCCGCTCAATCGGCTACAGCGCCTATTGCGGCGCCGACAGCCGCTCCTATCGGCAATCAGCAATCACCAATCAACAATGAGCAGCCACTTGCACCGGCTGATCCTTTTGACGCTTCGGCCGGCGACGGTACAAGCGATCTGCCCTTCTAATGCGCAAGGGTATTAAAATAGCGCTATGGACTATTCTGTTGGCGGGCGGCATCATCACATGTGTCGTCCGCTGGCAGGTATGGTTTGGTATGCCCGCAGAACCAGAGTGGACAGGCGATACGCTGTCATATACATTCCGATCGGTATGTGACAGCCAATCCGCAATCGACTATCAGCAATCGTCAATGACTATTCTGGTCTTGGGCGATATACACAATCAACTCAAGCAGGCGGACTATGACACATTGGCTGCGCGTGTTCCCCATGTGGATGTGGTGGCCCAGGCGGGCGACTGGATGGATCGCGGGCAAGAGTATTACCGCCAGCTGTTGTTGCGCGAATGGTCCGGTAGTCAACTGCGCGACAAACCCGTTATTGTCTGTCCGGGCAATCATGAGTATTCCAAGGGCCTTTGTAAAAAACTCTCTCCTGTTTGGATAGAGACATTCGGCGATTCCCAAATAGGTAATAGCCAATCACCGGTGGGCAACAGATTGACTGCCGTGCCGGGTGCAACGTATTATACGGATCTTCCTTTTGTGCGTTTCATCGTCATCGATACCAACCCGTTGGATCGATTGGTTTACCTGACGCGTACGGTCACATGGCTGCGCCAAGCTATGAATACGGCTGAAGGACGTTATACGGTAGTGATGATGCATCATCCGGTTCTTCCGGCCGGCAAGGGCCGTTTTTGTCCGCTCATATATGCCACTTTTCGCTATGCTCTCGGCGCAGCGGATTTGGTCATCTGCGGTCATGATCATAGTTATTTGCGCCGTGCGCCGTTCATCGTGCTCAATACCGCCGGCAAACCCAAAACGCAGCAGACATGCTATTCTGCCGAATGTACTTCGGCTGACCCAGTCTATGGCGTTATAACCATTGACCAATCACCAATGACATTCACCGTCTATCGCATGAGCGACGGATTAGCTATTGACTATCTCCATGTTACACACGACTGATGCTATAGTGCTTGCGCTGCAACCTCAGTCCGACAAAGCTCATCTGCTGCACGCATATACGCGCACGGGCGGGCGCGTCAACTATAAGGTATACGGTCTCGGCAAACATCACTCCGCAGGCATATATACTCCGTTCTCGCTAATCCAGATAACGGCCACCCACACGCCGAATCGTATTCCCTCGGTCAGAGAGGCGGTGCCAATGAGCAAAGAGCAAAGAGCAATCAGTAATCAGATATATAAGCAAACTGTCAGTTTGTTTTTGAGCGAGGTCCTCTTTCGTACCTTGCGCCATCCTATGCCGGATGAGCATCTGTTTGATTTTCTGGAAAATGCTGTCAATCATCTGGCATCTATAGACGAACAAGACCAAGAAGAGATAGCCAATTTTCATATTGTCTTCCTTGTTTCGCTGGCAGCCAAACTCGGTTTCGCTATCGATGAGAACCAACATCCGGAGTTGCTCTGTCTGCCGCAGACACGCGCAGAAAGACAGCAGCAGTTGCTCCGTCTGTGTAATTATTTCGCCGAGCATGTAGAGACTTGGCAACATCCCAAATCGCTCGACGTGCTTACAGAAATCTTTGATTGAGAACTCTATTTTTTAGTCTCGTTTCCTAACAGGAAGATCAGTGGTTCAGGCAGGCGTGCGCGCCAGTCGCTCTCCATGTGCGATTTCCACGGGAAATACCGATAGCAGAAGTGCGCATCGTCCCATCCCGAAGCCCGCAACGTATGGTTGATGGCTTTTTGCGCCTTGTCGTATGTCATATCCACCGTCTGGTCACCTTTGTCCATATAGAGCAATGCCGAATTGGCAGGCAGATGCTCTTTCAGGTAGGTGCGATAGGCTTTTATGCGGTCCTTGTCGGGAACTTGGTCGTCAAAATAGGTCAGTGTGCAGTGGGTGGACATGCAGGCTGCGCCGGCAAAGATATTAGGATATTTGCATAGCGCGTACGATGAAATCAGTCCGCCGCAACTGCTTCCCATGATCCATGTGTGCTCACGTTCCGGATAGGTGGAATAGGCGGAATCGATATAGGGTTTCAGTTCTTCGACTATGAATCGCAGGTAGGCATTGCCTGTGGGTTTGAACGATTTGTATATCGGTTTTCCTTCCGGCAGATACTGCGCTATATCATCCGGGCAGTACTCGCCTGCACGGTTTTTCTCGTTATTGTCTATACCTACGACTATCGTCGGACGAATCCTGCCGAGCCGGATCAGGCTGTCCATCGCTTCGTCCACTCCCCATTCTTGCAGATGCCACACGGCCTTGGCGTCAAACAGCGCCAGACCGTCGTGCATGTAGAGCACGTCATACCGTTTTTGCGGGTCATAGTCCGCCGGCGTCCACACGCGTATCGTACGTGCAGGCACATATTTGGATTGGAAATTGGTGATGTTGTCCAGATGTCCTTTGCTCACTTGTGGTTCACGCCGTGCTTTCACACCAACTACGGCGGCCATAGTTATGGTAATTATTATGAATAAGCGCTTCATAGTCAAACATTTTAGCGTGCAAAGGTACTGCTTTTTTTTGATTTGTGCAAACTTTTTTAACTTTTGTTTGCATTTCTAAAAATATGATACATTTTTCTTAAAAATAGTCCTTCTTTCATTCTTTAGTTCCTTCATTCCTTCATTCTTTAGTTCAGCCATAGTATGTCCTAGACTTTGCAGCGGGTAGTTAGCGGTCAATCAGCCACTCTTGCGCCACTTACAAGCGGTTTACGGCATGAGACTTTAAGACTTTGGGACTTTGCCGAAGAAAGTCTCATAGTCCCAAAGTTCCACTGCAAAAAATTGCAGCAAATTAAAGATGAACTTAGCCAACTAGGTCAAGTTGGTCATGCAAAAAAATGCTTAGGGCAAACGGATGTCAATTTTTATGAAAAATATCTCATTTGTTAAGAATGTACATATTTTTCCTAAATTTATTTGCGTATATGCAATTTTTGTTGTATTTTTGCACCTGAAATTAGAAATTTAGGCAATAGTAAATGTTTAGAATTACCCCCCCCTGTGCGCACAATATTCCTCTGGGTGTTTACCACCTTGTTCTTCAAGTAAACGGTCAAGTTGTTGCAACTAGCAAAATGCTAAAACTATATTGATGATAAGTAATTGTAAAGCAATTTAATTCAACAAACATTATGAAAAAGGTTATTTTGAAGAGTTTGGTGATTGCCATGTTAGCGACATCATTCATTGGATGTGAGAAAAAAGAATCCGATGAGCAAGGCTGCTCGGCTGCCCCATCTGAATTAAAAGTAGAGGGTTCTGTAGCAAACGAGGATAATCAGCCACTTGAATCAATTAAAGTAGTTACAGAACTACAATGTCAAGATGCGGAAAACTATCCATGGTATGGTTATTCCGGTTTCTCTTTTACAGATAGTGAAGGTAACTATAGTTATCCTCATTTAATGAATTGGCGCGTCCAAAAGTGTTCTGAAGTGGTTATTACCGTTGTGGATACATCTGGTGTTTATGAAACACAGGCAAAAACATGTGCAGTGAGGGTTGTTCCGCGTTTTCCTGAAGATTCGACACTCTGTGATTATGTTGATGCGTACGCAACAGCAGATTTCGTTATGAAGAAGAAATAAGTTAACTAAAGGCGAGTCATTAGGTAAAATGATTCGCCTTTTTTGTGTGGCCTAATAACAAATGTAAAGCAGGCAAAATTCTTGAAACAATAATTCAGGATATTTGTACATGTCATAGAAAAATAGTAATTTTGCAGCCGGATTTGCTAGAAACAAACCCGACTGCAAAATGATTGTATTATAACTATAAAAAGCGAATACTTGTCTTTATGTTATTTAACTCAATAGAATTTGCTTTCTTTCTACCTCTTGTCTTCTTGATTTATTGGGCAATAGGTTATGTGAAAATAAGTGATACGCTTAAACTGCGTCTGCAAAATATCTTTGTGCTCGTTGCCAGTTACGTGTTCTATGGTTGGTGGGATTGGCGTTTCCTTATTCTTATTGCTGTTACGTCATTTTGTTCGTGGGGTAGCGGTTTGCTTATTGCCAAAGCCAATGCGAAAGGTAAGTCCAAAGCGTGGATGATAGCCAACATAGTCCTCAATCTCGGTATTCTGGCTACTTACAAGTATTACGATTTTTTTGTTTCTGAGTTCGGGCAACTATTTGGAATCAATACCGACAGTCTGCTTTTGCGAATCATTCTGCCGGTGGGTATTTCGTTCTATACTTTCCAAGCACTCAGTTATTCGATAGATGTTTATCGCAAGCAGATAGAACCCTCGAAAGATATAATTGCGTTCTTTGCCTTTATCGCCTTCTTTCCTCAGTTGGTGGCCGGCCCTATCGAACGAGCAACGAACCTCTTGCCGCAGTTCCTTACCAATCGTCAGTTCTGTTATGCCCAAAGCGTAGATGGAATGCGTCAAATTCTATGGGGATTATTCAAGAAAATCGTCATAGCCGATAACTGTGCTACTTATGTGGATCTTGTATGGTCCTCTTATCCAACACAAAGCGGAAGCACCCTCCTGTTAGCCGCAATAATGTTCTCTTTCCAAATATATGGCGATTTCTCCGGATATTCAGATATTGCTATTGGCACAGCCAAACTATTTGGAATCAAGTTGATGCGCAATTTTAATAACCCGTATTTCTCTCGTGATATAGCTGAATTTTGGCGTCGTTGGCATATCTCGCTTACCACATGGTTCCGTGACTATGTCTATATTCCTTTAGGTGGCAGCCGTGTCGGCAAATGGAAGATTGTGCGCAATACATTCGTTATTTTTCTGGTGTCCGGTATTTGGCATGGAGCCAACTGGACTTTTCTCGGATGGGGAACATATCATGCATTGCTGTTTCTCCCGCTTATTCTTCTTGGCAAGAACCGCAAATACACCAACCAGGTAGCAGAAGGTCGTATCTTGCCCACTTGGCATGAAGCCGCGCAAATACTTGTGACATTTTTCATCGTTGTTACTGGCTGGATAATCTTTCGCGCAGAAACAATTACGCAAGCATGGGAATATATACAAGGCATATTTACACGAGACTTGCTTAGTGTTCCGCATATAATCAGTAAGCCCTTTATTATTCCATTGGCGTTGGCTATATTATTTATGTTGGTAATAGAATGGTTTAATCGAGCAGAGTCGCACAACTTCGCTATCAACAAGACAATTTCTCAGCAATGGGTTCGACGTATTATCTATATCGCGATAGCCGTGTATATGATATATTTCGGGAAATTTGACTATAATCAATTCATCTATTTCCAGTTCTAATATGAAACGATTTATTTCCACAATATGCATATATATCTTTGCTGTCCTGCTTGTGGTTGTTCCGCCAGAAATGTACAAGATAGTAACAGATGCAGATCTCGAGAATGTAGAAGGGGGCGAAGTCCGTATCGCTGTCAAGAAGAGTAAAACAAGGACCAATAGAAGAATAAAAAAACTCATTTTGGGAGATAGTACCGGACATGCACTGTATCCATCTGAGAATACATACGATAGTATTGTTTCTTTGGCATGCAATCAGGCGATAACTATGGCCGGGCAGTATTTCTTGCTTAAAAATTATCTGGAAACAAACAAGGATAATCTACCGACAGAAATAATCCTGTTGTTTACACCGGGAACGTTTGACAATGATGTTGATATTTTTGCATATCATTATTTTCTTAAGCCGTTCCCGTTATATGAATATAAATCGCTTTATACTCCGCACTTGAACGAGAGAATCAAGTCTATTCCATTCTATTGGACTGCAAACTTGCCATTCATACAAACGACCAACTATACACCAAGTATAGCCGTACCTACAGAGGTTGAGAGCCAAAGCATATCTGAGTTGAGTTTGGAATATCTATTGAAAATAGACTCTCTTACCAAACAATACGGGGTTCCGTATAGTATACGTTCAACACCGGTGAGAGATGATAGAAAATCACGCGTAGAAGATATTTTGCAAGACCTATTGAATATTAGTGATCCCGGCATAACAGAGAAAATGCGTGAATATGTGCAAAGTGTCGAGTATTATCCGTCAGAATTGTTTTTTGACGACGTTCATCTAAGTTCGCCCAATATACCGGCAGATTATTTGGAAGAAGTAGAATGACTCCAAAGTTAACGACAGAATATCGTGTGGCATCGCAGATTCTGTCCCGTTATCGTCTCGTTATCCTCTCGTAGGCTTCTCGAGATTTATGCATTTTCCATGGGCTAAAATTTGCACAGATTAAAAAAAAGCAGTAATTTTGCACGAGATTTGAAAACAAACATATAAGTCAATGCAAATAATTACTACTAAACAAGCTTTGCAGCAGGCAGTAGAGAACTGCAAGAAAGCCAATCAAACCATCGGTCTCGTGCCGACAATGGGTGCGTTGCACGAGGGTCATGCCAGCCTTGTCCGTCGCGCCGTTGAGGAGAACGATGTGTGCTTTGTTTCCGTCTTTGTCAATCCTACCCAGTTCAACAACAAGGAGGATCTGGCCAAGTACCCGCGTAATATAGAGCGCGATGCGGAATTGCTGCGCGGAATAGGTGCGCAATATGTGTTCGCTCCTACGCCGGAGGAAATGTACTCGGCTGAGGAGATGAATACTACGTTTTCTTTCGATTTCAACGGACTGGATGCCGTCATGGAAGGCAAGATGCGTCCGGGTCATTTCAACGGAGTAGTGCAAGTAGTAAGTCGCCTGTTCTACCTCGTTCAACCGGATCGTGCCTATTTCGGAGAAAAAGACTACCAGCAGTTGGCTATCATCCATCACATGGTGGAGCGTAGCAGTATGGCAGGAACGTTTGGTAATCTGCAGATTATAGGTTGCCCTATCGTGCGTGAGGAGTCCGGTTTGGCGCTGTCCAGCCGCAACGAACGCTTGTCGGCCGAGGAGAAACAGACGGCATTAGGAATATCCAAGACGCTGTTCGCTTCGCTGGAATGGGCTAAAGAGCAAGGTGCAACCGTTGCCGCTGTGCAACAACGCGTAATAGACGCTATCAATGCGATAAACGGTCTCGAGGTGGAGTATTACGAGATAGTAGATCAGACCACTCTTCTTCCTACTGATAGTTTCAATCACGCTATCGGATGTGTTACCGTTTATTGCGGTCCGGTGCGGTTGATCGACAATATCAAATATTAAGCCAAATTTTTCCGTGAAGATTGTCTGCGATCGCCATATTCCGTACTTTGTAGATGCTATCCGTTCCGGTTGGCCCGATGTGGATATTTGTCCGATGGAAACGGACGAAATCGCCATTTCTGTACTCACTGATGCGGATGTGTTGGTCGTGCGAACGCGGACACATGTCGATGCGGCTTTGCTGGAAGGAACAAGCATCCGTCTGGTATGTACGGCCACTATCGGATATGATCATATCGATGCGGATTATTGCGAGACGCACGGCGTCCGATGGATGTCTTGTCCCGGGTGCAATGCGCAAGCCGTGTGCGACTACATAGAGGAGGCGATCAGCAGTCAGATGTCAGATGTCAGCCGTCAAACTATCGGAGTTGTAGGAGTGGGGCATATAGGTTCGCTGGTGGCCAAGATGGCGGAGCGAAAAGGAATGAATGTGCTGCTGAATGACCCGCCCCGGGGTATAGGTGTCACTCTCGAGGAGATTGCACGCAGATGCGATATCATCACTTTTCACACGCCGCTGAATCAATCGACCTATCATCTTTGCGGTGCTGATTTTTTGTCCAAGACAAAGGTAAATGCGCTGATTATCAATGCGGCGCGCGGAGGAGTAGCGGACGAAACGGCGTTGCTGGAAAGCGGCCGACCGTATATACTCGATACGTGGGAGAATGAACCGCATATCAATACCGTCGTAGCGAAAAAGGCCCGGTTGGCCTCGATGCATATTGCCGGTTATTCGGTTGAAGGAAAAGTGAATGCTTCGCAGATGTGTCTGGATGCAATAGCGGAACAGTTCGGTATGCCTAAGCTGAAGATTGCTGTGCCCGCCACGCGCGGCGACAGCCAACCCGGTTGGCTCAAATGTGTGTCGGAAGTGCTACAGGCGCATCCAGACCAATTCGAACAACTGCGCAAAGCATATGTTTTGCGGTAGAATAATACCCTAAATGACAAAAAACGAGCGGCTATGCCGCTTTTTTCGTGTGTGCGCTTGCGTATGTAAAAAAAAAGTTGTACCTTTGCGGCCGCAATATAAGACAACTAATTTAAAACAATATGATACTCGACAAATTAGAGAACGCTGATTGGTATTACGACAGCGTACCCGGACTGGAACAATTCATTAAGTTCTTCAATGACAATGACCTGGAAGAAATGCCTGCGTGCAAGATTTACTTGGACGGCAAGGATCTGATTGTTAATATTATTGACTTCAAGGGCAAGGACGAATCCGCTTGCCGCATGGAGGCACACAAGGACTATATCGATATCCAGATTCCACTGGGAGAGGATGAGGTGATGGGCTGGAAATCTCAGGTTGATTGCCAGGATGTGACCCAGGAATATGACGAAGGTAAGGATGTAGAATTCTATGGAGACAAAGCGACCGCTAAGTTCACTGTGCCTGCCGGCCATTTCGCTGTTTTCTTCCCTTCTGATGCACATCAGCCCGGTATCGCTCCGGGCAAGCAGTATCGCAAACTGATTGTCAAATCGAAAGTGAATCAATAATAGTTCAACCAGGAAAAACACGTACTACTATGGCAGCATGTAAACAGACGAAGAGCACGGCAAAGGTAAAGAGCACCACAGCGCGAAAAGCAAAGGCAGAGAAAACGGAGAAGCCGCAACTGCGTATTGTAGAGCGTGACCCGTATCTGCAACCATATGCCGACGCGTTGCAGGGTCGTTATGACTATGCGCTTCGTAAGGAGCAAGAGATCACCGGTGGTCAGTTGCTGTCCGAATGGGCAAGCGGTTACCTCTATTTCGGTCTGCACAAGACGGCAGAAGGATGGGTATTGCGCGAATGGGCTCCAAACGCTACGGCTATCTATATCAAGGGTGATATGAATTCGTGGCAGAAGGACGAGCACTATCGTTTGCAGCCTAAAGAGAACGGAGTGTGGGAGGCTGTGCTGCCCGAGAACGCATTGCAGCATGGTCAATACTACCGTCTGCTGGTAGAGTGGAATGGTGGATGGGGAGAGCGTATCCCGAGTTATGTGCGCCGAGTAGTGCAAGACGAACAAACCAAGATTTTTTCCGCCCAAGTGTGGAATGAACCGGAATATAAGTGGAAGAATAGAAAAACTGTCAATCGCAAATCGTCAGGTTGTCAATCAAGCGAGGCGCTTTATATTTACGAGTGCCACATCGGTATGTCGTCGGAGCAGGAAAAGGTGAATTCGTATGAGGAGTTCCGCCGCGATGTGTTGCCGCGAATCGATGCGCTGGGCTACAACTGCATACAGATAATGGCTATCCAGGAGCACCCGTACTACGGCAGTTTCGGCTATCATGTGTCTAACTTCTTTGCTGCCAGCAGTCGTTTCGGAACTCCGAACGAACTGAAAGCACTCATAGACGATGCGCACGGCCGAGGCATGTATGTGATCATGGATCTGGTGCATAGTCATGCCGTGAAGAACGAACTGGAAGGGCTTGGCAATTTTGATGGCACCGGCTACCAGTATTTTCATGACGGAGGCCGACGTGAGCACCCGGCATGGGATAGTCTCTGCTTCAACTACGGCAAAAACGAAGTGCTGCATTTCCTCTTGTCGAACTGCAAGTTCTGGTTGGACGAATACGATTTCGACGGTTACCGTTTTGACGGTGTTACCTCGATGATATACCGCAGTCACGGTTTAGGTGAGGACTTTAACGGCTATGGCAGCTATTTCAATGGAAACGAAGATGGTGATGCGTTGATGTATCTGACTCTGGCCAACAAGGTTATTCACCAAGTCAAGCCTTATGCTATCACTATAGCTGAAGAGATGTCCGGCATGCCGGGTCTGGCTTGTCCGCAGGCAGACGGCGGAGTTGGGTTTGACTACCGTTTGGCTATGGGAATACCGGATTTCTGGATCAAGTATATCAAGGAGGTCAAGGATGAGGACTGGAAAGCCGGACATATACTGTATGAGATGACCAATCGCCGCGAGGACGAGAAGACGATCAGTTATGCCGAGAGTCACGACCAGGCGCTGGTGGGTGACAAGACTATTATCTTCCGTCTGGTGGATGCCGATATGTATTGGCACTTCGAGCACGGCCATGCCAATTATATGGTAGATCGCGGTATTGCGTTGCATAAGATGATACGGCTTGTGACGGCTTCCACCGTCAATGGCGGATACCTCAACTTCATGGGCAATGAGTTCGGCCATCCCGAGTGGATCGATTTTCCGCGTGAGGGCAACGGATGGAGCTATAAGTACGCTCGCCGTCAGTGGAGTCTGGTGGATAATCCTAACTATTTCTTCTCAGACCTCAACCGTTTTGACGAAGCAATGATCCACCTGCTGCGCGAAAACGTGCTTGCTGTCGAAGACGAATGTGGAAAGCATCTGCCATGGGTGATGAAATGGTGGGATAACGAAGGAGACCAACTGGTTGCTTATTCGCGTGGAGACCTGCTCTTCGTTTTCAACTGGAACGGACAGAAATCGTTTGCAGACTACGGCATACTGGTCCCCGAAGGCAAATATAAGGTGGTGCTCAATACGGACGCCAAAGAGTTTGCCGGCTTCGGTCTCAGCGATGATACGGTAGAGCACTTCACTCAGCACGATCCGTTATATGCTAAGGACGGCAAGGGATGGCTCAAGATGTATATCCCGGCCCGTAGTGCGGTAGTATTACAGAGAAGTTAAAAAAATAACGACGAATATGAAAAAACAATTATTGGTAATCGCATGTGCAGTGTTTGCACTGACTGCATGCCACAAAGAGAAGGTGAATGTTAAGGCCGAGTACGATAAACTCTATGCCAATGCCACGGCGGCGTACGAAGCTGCATCGTCGCAGGACGAGATGGATGCTGTCTATCACGGTTTGATCGACTCGACCTATCTCCTGTTGGAGGCTAATATGGGTGAACCCTATACCGACAGCCTGTTCGTGGAGACCTACTATATGCTTTCGCTCGAGCAGCGCAAAACGCTGTTTGAGAAGATGCCGTCCGAGATGAAGGAGGCGAACGAAGATATCGCGGAATTGCAGAAAAAATTTCTCGTTGAAATCGCAACGTCAAAGGGCAACCCGTATACCGATTTTCTTTCGTTGACACCGAACGGAGATGAGTTGGCTTTGAGCGAATTGGTCGGTAAGACCGATTATGTGCTGGTTGACTTCTGGGCTTCGTGGTGCCGTCCGTGCCGTCAGTTGCTGCCGGTTCTCAAAGATATCTACGTGTCTCAACCGAAAGGTCGCCTGCAGATACTCGGTTGCAGCGTGGACAAGGATGACGCAGCATGGCGTACGGCATTGGCCGAAGAGCAACTGCCATGGCCGCAGATTCGCGATGGACGCGAGGGAAATTATGTCTGCGCCGACAAGTATGCTGTTATGTTCATCCCGACCACTATCCTCATCGACCGCGAGGGTGTTATCGTTGCCCGCAATCCGACCGAACCGGAATTGGAAGAAATCCTGCTCGGAGAATAAAAAACAATCATAAATCTAAAAACACAATGAGATTAGTTATCGAACCTTCGTATGACCTGCTCAGTCAGTGGGCTGCGAACTATGTGGCTAAACGTATCAATGAGTTTGGCCCGAAAGAGAGTACACCGTTTGTATTGGGTCTGCCCACCGGCAGCTCCCCGCTCGGCATGTACAAAGCATTGATCAAACTTAACCAAGAAGGCAAAGTGTCGTTCCGCAATGTTGTTACTTTCAATATGGACGAATATGTAGGCCTGCCAGAAGATCATCCTGAGAGTTATCATAGTTTTATGTGGGAAAACTTCTTCTCTCACATTGATATCCGCAAGGAGAACGTCAATATTCTCAACGGTAACGCTACCGATCTCGAGGCCGAGTGCGCACGCTATGAGGCTAAGATCAAACAGTTCGGTGGCATCCATTTGTTCCTTGGCGGCATCGGTCCTGACGGACATATTGCCTTCAACGAACCGGGTTCGTCTCTCTCCAGTCGTACGCGTAAGAAAGAGTTGACCACCGATACTATCATCGCCAACAGCCGTTTCTTTGACAACGATGTCAACAAGGTGCCTAAGACTGCACTTACTGTGGGTGTGGGCACTGTAATGGATGCAGCCGAGGTGCTGATTATGGTCAATGGTCACAATAAGGCACGCGCCCTGCAGCACGCAGTCGAGGAACCGATCAGCCATATGTGGACTGTTTCGGCTCTCCAGATGCACCGACATGGTATCATCGTTTGTGACGAGGCTGCTTGCGAGGAACTCAAAGTAGGAACATACAAATACTTCCGTGATATAGAGAAGAACAATCTCGACCCGACAACGCTATTGTAATCGTCAATCGTTAAATCGTAAATAATATTTGATGTTGGAAATTTATAATTCGTTAACACGTTTAAAAGAAGAATTTCGTCCCTTACACGAAGGACACGTGGGCATGTATGTCTGCGGTCCTACCGTGTACGGCGATGCCCATTTGGGACATGCGCGTCCCGCTATCACATTCGATCTGCTCTATCGCTACCTGCAGTACCTCGGCTACAAGGTGCGTTATGTGCGTAATATCACCGATGTAGGTCACCTTGAGCACGCCGCAGACGAGGGAGAACACAACATTGCTAAGAAGGCACGCCTCGAGCAACTCGAACCGATGGAGGTGGTGCAATACTACACCAATCGCTACCATCGTGATATGGCTGCGCTCAATGTGTTGCCGCCGTCTATCGAGCCGCACGCGAGTGGCCATATCATCGAGCAGATTGCTTTTGTACAGCGTATCCTTGACAACGGCTATGCCTATATCTCCAACGGCTCGGTCTATATGGATGTGGAGAAATATGCCAAGGATTATCCTTACGGCAAGTTGTCCGGACGCAATCTCAACGATATCGTCACCGAGACACGCGAACTGGACGGTCAGGCTGAGAAAAAGCATAGTTACGACTTTGCTCTCTGGAAGAAGGCTTCGCCCGAACATATCATGCATTGGCCGAGTCCGTGGAGCGAAGGTTTCCCGGGGTGGCACATGGAGTGCTCTACCATGGGAACCAAGTATCTTGGCGAGCAGTTTGATATCCACGGCGGTGGACTTGACCTCATCTTCCCTCACCACGAGGCGGAGATAGCGCAGTCGTGCGCCGCGCTCGGACACGAGTCGGTTCACTATTGGATGCACAACAACATGATTACCATTGCGGGCAAGAAGATGGGTAAGAGCTATAACAACTTCATCACTCTCGAGCAGTTCTTCTCGGGTGAGCATGAGTTGCTTAGCAAGCCGTTCGGTCCGATGGTTATTCGTTTCTTCATCCTTCAGGCCCACTATCGTTCGACGGTCGATTTCTCGTCCGAAGCACTCGAGGCTGCCGAGAAGGGACTCCAGCGTATGCAAGAGGCTTATGCCCGTTTGCAGAAGTTGCAAACCGCCAAGGAAACTACCGTTGAAATCGGAGGATTACGCCAGCGTTGCCAGGAAGCAATGGACGACGATCTCAACTCGCCGTTTGTGATAGCCGCTTTGTTTGATTCTGCCAAAGCCATCAATACCGTATGGGATGGCAAGGGTACTATCAGCGAGGCCGATCTCAACGAGCTGCGCGATGTGTGGAAGACCTACGCTATCGATATCCTGGGTCTTACGCTCGAGAGTTCGGAAATGAGCAATGGCCAATCGCCAATGGGAAATAAACTCCAGGCTTTTCACAGCGCTATCGATCTGTTGCTGGGTATTCGCTTGGAGGCAAAGCAAAACAAAGACTGGGCAACCAGCGATAAGATACGCAACAGCCTCACCGACTTGGGATTCCAGATTAAGGATACCAAGGACGGCTTTGAGTGGAGCATATAAAGATTAATGACGAAAGGTTAGGGGCAAAGGAGGACGACGGATGAAAAGAAGAGGTCAAGCGTGGCTAAAGATAAATCGGTATCTGCTGATTCGTTTGAGCCTGTTGGTTTTTGCTCTGTGTCCGTTGTCGTCATGTGGAGACAAGCCGTCACAAGACGAAGAGATTCTTGAGGAAAACCTCGTTGCTTATCCCGGCCGCACCTTCAGCTACAAGCAGAAGTTCTGTGACCAGCAGAGCAAGCAGATTGAGGTGGCTCGCCGGTGCGGACTGAAGCGTCCGCCGCGCGACCGACAAGATGCAGCCTCTATGCGTAGCCGGTTGCAATACATCCGAACGTGTGATAACTATATCGTAGATAGCCTCACCCATTCGGTTCCCTATTTGACTCCGGCTGCCAAAAGCGAACTGGATTCCATCGGAGCGGGGTTTGCGGAGATATTGCGTCGCAACGACCTGCCGCACTACCGCTTCTATGTGACAAGCATCTTGCGTACCGAGGAGGATATTAATGCGCTCCGGCGCCATAACTTCAACTCCGTAACGCAGTCCTGTCATTGCTACGGCACCACCTTCGATATCGCGTACGCGCGTTATGACAAGGTGACCCGTACGCGAGACTATATGACGGTCGATAACCTCAAACTCGTCCTCGGCCAAGTGCTGCTCAACGAGCAACGAGCCGGACATATATACGTCAAGTACGAGGCTAAGCAGTCATGCTTCCATGTCACGTGCCGGCTGTAAACAAGGTAACAAACAGATATGAATAAACGTAAAATAATCAACGACCCGGTATTCGGATTTCTTTCGGTTCCTAACGAACTGATATTCGATGTGCTGCAGCATCCTTATGTGCAGCGCCTCAATCGTATCCGTCAGTTGGGATTGTCTTTCCTCGTCTATCCGGGGGCGCAACATAGCCGTTTCTCCCATTCCATCGGAGCAATGCACCTTATGCAAGAGGCTATTAATGCACTTTGTCAGAAGGGTGTGGAGATCACCGAGCATGAGGCTACATCGGCTATGATCGCTATCCTCTTGCACGATATCGGTCACGGACCGTTCTCCCATGTGCTCGAGCATACATTAGTCGACGGTGTGACCCACGAGGATATATCGTTGTTGATGATGGAGCGAATCAATCTGGACTTGCGAGGACAGCTGGATACCGCCATCGCCATCTTCCGCAACGAGTATCCCAAGCATTTCCTCCATCAACTCATATCCAGCCAACTGGATGTTGATCGCATGGACTATCTCTGCCGCGACTCGTTCTTCACGGGTGTGCAGGAGGGGCGCGTGGCCAGCGAACGTCTTCTGAAGATGCTCGATGTACGCGATGACAAACTGGTGGTGCAGATCAAGGGTATCTATTCTGTCGAGAAATTCCTAGTAGCACGACGTCTCATGTATTGGCAGGTCTATCTCCACAAGACGTCTGTTGCAGCCGAGCAACAGTTGATTAAGATTCTCAGCCGTGCTAAGGATTTGGCGCGTGGTGGCAAAGAGTTGTTCTGTTCCCCTGCGCTGCACTATTTCCTTTACCAACCTGTGACGGTAGATATGTTTTCTCCGCAGAGCGAGGCGCTCGATCAATACGCTCTCTTGGATGACAACGATGTGTTGTCGGCTATCAAGGCGTGGATATCGTCTGACGACCGTATTCTCAGTGCCCTCAGTTATAGTTTTGTCAATCGTCGTTTGTTCCGTGGCGAACTGCTGAGTTCACCGCTGACCGAGGCCGACAAGAAGGCGCTCAACCTCCACTATGCGCAGGTGTTCGGTGTCCCTGAGAGCGATGCCCGTTACTTCTGGTCGGAACATGTGTCAACCAGCAATACCTATTCGGAAAAGGCCGATTCCATCGATATTTTATACTCCGATGGAACCCTTCGTGATATCGCTGATGCCAGCGAGATTCTCGACCTCGAGGCGCTCACGCGCAAACCGCAGAAACTGTATCTCTTCCGCGCACGCGAATAAAAATAAGTAATTCCGTTATATCGAAACAACGTCAAAAAACAAACAACCGCATGGAATTTTCCGCACAACAAATAGCCCTTCTGCTGGGTGGCAAATTGGTAGGCAATGCCAATGCCAAGGTGTCCGACGTGGCACCTATCGAGCATGCTGAGGCTAAACATCTTTCTTTTATTACTGACGAGAAGTATCTTCCGCAGTTGCAAACCACCCACGCCGGGGTTGTCCTGATTACCGAGTCGCTGTTCAGTGACCAATCGGCCATCGGCAATGACCAATCGGCTGTCATCCTCGTTCCCAATGCCCGTGGAGCGATGGCACAACTGCTCCAACTGGTTGCTAAAACCATGAACCCTGCTCGTCAGGGTGTTGAGCAACCGTCCTTCATCAGCGAAGGAGTGACTGTTCCAGAAGATGCCTATATCGGCGCTTTCGCTTATATCGGCAAGAATGTGCGCCTCGGCAAGGGCGTGCAGATTTATCCGAATACGTATATCGGCGACAACTGTATCATCGGTGACAATACAATCCTCTATTCCGGCGTTAAGGTTTACTACAACTGCTCTGTGGGAGCCAATTGTATTCTCCATAGCGGCGTAGTCATCGGAGGCGACGGCTTCGGCTTCGAACCCGATGCGCAAGGTGTCAATCAGAAGATACCGCAGATAGGCAATGTGATCATCGAGGATGACGTTGAAATTGGAGCAAATAGCACGGTTGACCGCGCAATGATGGGTAGTACCGTTGTTCGCAAGAATGTCAAGATCGACAACCTCGTTCAGGTGGCGCACAATGTGGAGGTGGGTGAATCCACGTTCCTCTGCGCGCAGGTCGGTATCGCCGGTAGTACCAAGGTCGGCAAGCACTGTATTCTGACTGGTCAAGTAGGTGTTGCGGGTCATATCGAAATAGTGGATAACTGTATCTTCGGTGCTCAGGCAGGTGTTGCCGGCAGTGTTCGCAAACCGGGCATGTACCAGGGATCACCGGCTATCGATGCCGCCACATGGCGTCGTGCTACCATCGGCTTCAAGCAACTGCCGGAAATGGTTCGCGACTTGCACGAACTCAAAAAATCCCACAATTCCTAATTATTAGTTAACGATCTATTATGAAGCAACATACTATAAAACAATCATTCACCCTCCGTTCGGTGGGTCTTCACACGGGATTGGATGTCACAGCCACTTTCCTTCCCGCACCGGCTAACACCGGTATTTGTCTTCGTCGCGTTGACCTGCCCGGTCAACCCTGCCATCAGGCACTAGCCGACTATGTATCTGCCACCGAGCGTGGTACGGTACTCGAAAACGGCAAGTGGAAAGTGTCCACCGTCGAGCACGCGCTCAGCGCGCTCTACGCAATGGGTGTGGACAATTGTATTATCGAGGTCAATGCACCCGAGATGCCTATCCTCGATGGTAGCGCACGTCTCTTTGTCAAGGAGATCGAGCGCGTCGGACTCGAGGAACAGGATGCGGAGCAGAAGGTCTATGTGGTCAAAGAATCTATTGAGTATATGTCCGAGCACGGCAATATTATTCGTATCGAACCGTGCGACCACTACGAGGTAGATGTCACTATCGCCTTCGAATCCCGTCTTCTGCGTGAGCAGCACGCCATGCTTAATGATCTGTCGGCTTATCCTTACGAGATATCCGCTGCGCGTACCTTCTGCTTCGTGCGCGAGATCGAACCGCTGTTGCGTGTCGGACTCATCAAGGGCGGCGATTTGAAGAACGCGCTCGTTATCTATGAGACCGAGATGTCGCAAGAGGGAATGAACTATTTCTGCGACAAAATGGGCCAACCGAGACTCGATGCCACCAAGCTTGGCTACCTCTCACCGCTGAACTATCAGAACGAACCGGCACGCCATAAATTGCTCGATGTCATCGGAGATTTATCGCTCCTGGGCTATCGTATCCAGGGACGCATTGTTGCTGTCAAACCCGGCCACACGTTCAATACTCAATGTGTGCGCCGACTCCGCAATCAAATCCTTAGTGAATAACTTTCAATTTTTCAATTTAACGACTATGATTTCAGAATTAGCATATATTCATCCGGAAGCCAAGATTGGCAAAGATGTAGAGATCGGCCCGTTCGCCGTTATCAACAAGAATGTTGTCATCGGTGATGGCTGTATTATCGATTCCAACGCAACTATTTGCGAGTTTACTCAACTCGGAAAGAACTGCCATGTCTTCCCGTCTGCCGTCATCGGCGCTATTCCGCAGGACCTCAAGTTCCGTGGAGAAGAGACTTGGACCATCATCGGCGACAACAATGTGTTGCGTGAGTTTGTTACCGTCCATCGCGGTACGGCCAGCAAGGGCAAAACAGTCATCGGCAACAACAACCTCATCATGGCTTATTGCCACGTAGCGCACGACTGTGTTCTTAATAATAATATCATCATGTCCAACGCAACCCAGTTGGCAGGTGAGGTGGTAGTTGACGATTTTGCTATCATCGGCGGAGGAACATTGGTTCACCAGTTCACCCATATCGGTTCGCACGTGATGATTCAGGGTGGTTCGCGTATCAACAAGGATGTACCGCCTTATGCTATCGCAGCGCGCGAACCTATCGCTTTCTGTGGCATCAACTCTGTCGGACTCAACCGCCGCGGCTTTACTGCCGAGCAGATACACACTATCCAGGA
>JAEEGL010676784.1_pt1 | contig 25469 bp, 20 predicted proteins | sample 9134231 | NCBI WGS metagenome assembly JAEEGL01 (sample SAMN16246548, study PRJNA631951) | gut metagenome | biome: gut microbiome; feature: rumen; material: fiber-attached | host: Bos | place: Iran: Karaj | collected 2018-10
CGCGCGTGCGGAATGCGCAGGTATACCTAAGGTGTATTTTGGGGGGTAAATTGCTGAAAACCCCTGTGTTTACATTGGAAAGCGGAAAGGTCGCAAAAGTCGCATTTATTTTTGTCATTTTTCAAAGCCACGCGCTCGGAGTGTCGGACACATCGAATCGAAAGGTTAGACACATCAATTCGAAAAGTCGGACACATCAATTCGGGAATCGGTTCGACACGGTTTGTTTGTGGAATCGGTTCGACACGGTTTGTTTGTGGAATCGGTTCGACACGGTTTGTTTGTGGCATCGGTTCGACACGGTTTGTTTGTGGCATCGGTTCGACACGGTTTAAGACGGTGAAGGGTAAAGCATCGGTTCAACACGGTTTTTACACGGTTTGTTTGTGGCATCGGTTCGACACGGTTTAAGACGGTGAAGGGTAAAGCATCGGTTCGACACGGTTTTAAACGGTGACATCCCCGGTGCTAAAAAAGCGTGCACCGCTCCTTGAGCGATGCACGCTTTTTATGTAAATACTCAAAGGATATTAGCGGTCGAAGACCTTCTTGTTGTCCTTGATATAAAGTCCCTTGACGGGCTTGTCGTTAAGCAGTCGGCCCTGCAAGTCGAAGTAGCGGCTGGTGCCGTCGGCATCGATGGTCTGGATGGAATAGCTTTCGATGCCGGTGGTGGTCGTCATAGGAATGTCGCCGTGGAACACGACGCTCTCGAGGGCATCCACACTGGTGGAGTTTGAGGGCTGGAAGATGGTCTTGAACACATCCTCACCAGGGGCCTTCGGGGCCTGACTGCGTGCACCTGCCCCTGATGCTGTGACGAGGAAGTAGCCACGGAAGGCATCGAGGCTGCTCGGCTGAGCCTGCATGCTCACTCCCGCGAAGAGGAGCAGCATCGCAAACAGTAAAATTTTTTCATAAATGCTAGTTTTAGTTTGACATCATTGGTTTGCGTTGCAAAAGTACAACATTATTTACAGTTCCTCACTAAGCAGTATTGATTTTTTTAAGGAACTTTCACTACTCATTGCGTTAATCTTCCAAAATAGCGCAATTATTAAAAGGTTTTTTCGTACCTTTGCAGCCGCTATGCTCAAAGAGATCATCAACGACGCGCAGCAACAGCTGCTCAAACAACTTATAACGGAGAGCGACACCATCGTCTGCACATGCCACCAAAACGCCGATGGCGATGCGCTCGGCGCATGCCTGGCGTGGGCCGAGATGCTCAGGACGTGCTTCGGCAAGCAGCCGCAGGTGTTCGTGCCCGACCAGTACCCCGACTTCCTGCAATGGCTGCCTAACACCGAGAAGGTCATACGCTACGACAAGCACCGCGAAGGCTGCGACTGGGTGCTACAGCATGCCGACCTCGTCTTCTGCCTCGACTTCAACAGCGCAGCGCGCACAGCCGACATGGAGCAACAGCTGCTGCAGTCGCCCGCCCACAAGGTGCTCATCGACCACCATCTCGACCCCAACATCCCCTGCGACCTTGTCATCTCCCACCCCACGGCATCGTCGACATGCGAGCTGGTGTTCCGCATCGTCTGGCAAATGGGATGCTTCGATGCCCTCGGCAAGCACTTCGCCGTGCCCCTCTACTGCGGCATGATGACCGACACCGGCGCCTTCACCTACAACAGCGACGACCCCGACATCTACTTCATCATCGCCGAGCTGCTGACAAAGCGCATCAACAAGGACCGCATCTACCGCAACGTCTACCACAACTTCTCGGAGAGCCGGCTGCGGCTGACAGGCTACGTCCTGAACGAGAAGCTCGTCGTCGACGCCAAGAACCACGCCAGCTACTTCACCATCACACGCGACGAGATGCGGCGGTTCCACTTCATCAAGGGCGATGCCGAGGGACTCGTCAACATGCCACTGCAGATCAAAGGGCACAAGCTGAGCATCTCGCTCCGCGAGGACACCGAGCGCGACAACCTCGTGTGGGTCAGCCTTCGCAGCGTCGACCAGTTCCCCTGCAACCAGATGGCAGCCCGCTTCTTCAACGGCGGTGGGCACCTCAACGCATCAGGCGGGCGCCTCAACTGCTCGATGGACGAAGCGGTGCAAGTGGCCAAGAGTGCCATCGCCGCCTTCACAGACGAGCTACACGCCTAACTCCCAACTCCTAACTATCGTCCCTTAACTCCCCCTTAACTCCCCCTAACTCCCCCTAACTCCTCAACTACTCAACTCCCCAACTACTCAACTACTCAATATGAAACACTTCATAGCAATCCTCGCAACCCTCATCACCGCCATCGCCTTCGTGGCATGCAACAACTACGAGACTTACGGCGACAAGAAAGAGAAAGAGCGGAAGGCCATCAATAAGTTCATCGCCGACTCCGCCTTCGTCGTAATCAGTGAGAGCCAGTTCCACGCACAGGGCGACGTCACCGATGTGAACAAGAAGGAGTTCGTCTACCTCGACAACAGTGGCGTCTACATGCAAATCGTCAGCAAGGGCTGCGGCACGCCGATGCAGAACGGCGAGACGGCCGACCTGCTCATCCGGTTCATGGAGATGTGCCTACTTGACTCCACGGTGCTCTACAACGACACGTCGCCCTACGACGTCGACATCATGAATGTGCGCCGACAGGGCACCACCTACTCCGCATCGTTCACGCAGGGCCTCATGCTCGCCTCCTACAGCAACGCCACCGTCGCTGCAGGACTGCTCATCCCCCTCAACTATGTCAACGTCGGGCGTCCACGCACTGCCGAAGACCGGATCTCGAAGGTGCGCCTCATCGTGCCCCACTCGCAGGGCCACCAGATAGCCACCAGCTATGTCTATCCCTACTACTACGAAATCAGTTACGAACGGAAAATCGACCTATAATCACTCCTTACTATCGTCCCTTCGCTCGAGCTCTGCTCGCTTGCTACCAAAGGGACGCAAGAACTCCCCCTTAACTCCCCCTAACTCCCCTTAACTCCCCTAAAAAAAACTATCGTCCCTTAACTCCCCTTTAACTCCCCTAAACTCCCCTAAACTCCCCTAAAAATACTATCGTCCCTTAACTCCCCTTTAACTCCCCCTAACTCCCCTTAACTCCCCTAAAAAAACTCCCCCAAAAAAACTCCTAACTCCATGACCCTCATCAAATCTATTTCAGGTATACGCGGGACCATCGGCGGCCACACTGGCGACACGCTCAACCCGCTTGACATCGTAAAGTTCACAACAGCCTACGCCACATTCATCAAGAGAGCCAACAGCGACGCCCGTAAGATCGTCGTTGGACGCGACGGACGCATCAGCGGACCCATGGTGCGCGACATCGTCTGCGGAACACTCGTCGGCATGGGCTACGACGTTGTAGACATCGGCCTCGCCACAACGCCCACCACCGAGCTCGCCGTAAGATGGCACGAAGCCGACGGCGGCATCATCATCACCGCCTCGCACAACCCCACACAGTGGAACGCCCTGAAGCTGCTCAACAGCGATGGCGAGTTCCTCACAGCTGCCGACGGTGCCGAGGTGCTCCGCATCGCCGATGCCGAGGACTTCGACTATGCGCCCGTGGAGCAGCTGGGCCACGTCGTCCACGACGACACGATGAACCAGCGCCATGTGCAGTCGGTGCTCGACCTGCGACTGGTCGACGTAGAGGCCATCCGCAACCGCCACTTCCGCGTATGTGCCGACACCATCAACTCGGTAGGCGGCATCATTCTGCCCGACCTGTTCCGAGCACTCGGCGTCGACTTCGAGATACTCAATGGTGAATGCACCGGACAGTTTGCACATAACCCCGAGCCTTTGGAGAAGAACCTCCAGGGCATCATGGAGCGCATGCGCCAGGGCGGCTTCGACCTCGGTGTCGTCGTCGATCCCGATGTCGACCGACTCGCATTCATCTGCGAGGACGGCGTCATGTTCGGCGAGGAGTACACGCTGGTCAGCGTCGCCGACTATGTGCTAAGTAAAGAGGTCAACGCTCGCGCTTCACTCTCCACCGTTTCCAACCTCTCGTCCACCCGTGCACTGCGTGACGTCACCGAACATTATGGTGGTCGCTATGCCGCTGCAGCAGTCGGCGAGGTGAACGTCACGACGAAGATGAAGGAGGTGGGGGCCGTCATCGGCGGCGAAGGCAATGGCGGCGTCATCTACCCCGAGAGCCACTATGGCCGCGACGCCCTCGTGGGCATCGGCCTGTTCCTCTCGTCGCTTGCACAGAAAGGCTGCACCACCAGCGAACTGCGCCACACATTCCCCGACTACCAGATAGCCAAGAACCGCATCGACCTGACACCCGACACCGACGTCGACGCTATCCTCGTCAAGGTCAAGGAGCTGTTTGCCAGCGACCCACAGGCCACCGTCAACGACATCGACGGCGTGAAGATCGACTTCCCACAGGCATGGGTACACCTCCGTAAGTCGAACACCGAGCCCATCATCCGCGTCTATAGCGAGGCGCAGACCATGGACGAGGCCGACACGCTCGGCAAGCGCCTCATGCAGGTGGTCTACGACATGCAGAAGTAAGGACATAAACATGCTATAAACGAGGCGCAACCGATATCACATCGGCTGCGCCTTTTCCAAAACTAAAAGCAAACAATAACCTAAAAAACAAATCTATGGAACTAACTAACTTGTTAGGGGAACAACCGGCGGACGCTTCCGCCTTTTTTGTTCCTCTGGTGCAAAGGTACGCCTTTTCCGGGACCTGCAAAAGTATTTTTCCCTAAACTGAAGGGGGATTTTCCCTAAACATTTGGGGAGTTTCCCTACCAAGGCACATTTCCGCGATATAGTGAAGAGTTTATAGTGAAGAGTGAATAGTTATGGTTAGCTATAGTGAAGAGTTTATAGTGAAGAGTGAATAGTTATGGTTAGTTATAGTGAAGAGTTTATAGTGATTAGTGAAGAGTTATGGTTAGCTATAGTGAATAGTTTATAGTGAAGAGTGAATAGTGAATAGTTACCTTGTGAGCGGCATAAACAATGAAAGTTGCCGTAGCAAAACTAACCATAACTATTCACTAATCACTATTCACTATAAACTAACCATAACTATTCACTTTTCACTATAAACTATTAACTGTTAACTGCTCAAGCGACGGAACGACGATACGACCGCGGTGAAGGGTCAACAGGCCCTCGTCCTGCATCGCGTTAAGTGAACGTGAAACGTCGAGGCGGCTGTCGCCAACCTCGTCGGCCAAACGGGTCATCAGGATGCGGAACTCCTTATGGCCAGCAGGATAGGTAGAATGGTCGTACAGGAAACGGACAATGCGCCCGCGGAGTGTCAGCGGCGGACGACGCCACTGCTGTAGCTGGCGGCGCTGCGACAACGTGGCCAAAAGGTTGAGAAAGTTCAGACGGACAATCAGGAAGCTGTCGAGCAGGCGGAGCACCTCTTGCTTCGACAGCGTGATGAAGTGCGACTCACTGACGGTGCGTGCTGAGCATGTAAAGCGTGGCGACGCTCCGAAGAGCACGTCGGGCTGAATAATCCAAGGCGCTGAAAGCTCCTCAACGACGGCATAGCCACCGTCCACACTACGCGTTGTCAGGCTAAGACACCCGCTGATGAGGAAAAAGAGCTGCTCGCACGGCGATCCGGCGGTAAGGACCTGCGTGTCGGCAGGCAGCTTCAGGAAGCCAAACTTCGTATTGCCTGCCATCTGGAGCAGTTCCGTGCGGCTCAGCCCTTGGAACAGCTGAAACTTCAGCAGATGGTCGTAGAGCTGGAACTGAGTGTTGGCAGAGGGTAAAGCGAGTGAGGCCATAGCAGTGGGCAAACAAACTATTTTTCTATTTCCATTGTCAGCGACGGCGAGTACCAGACAGCCAGTTCGCCCTGCTCGTCAGTGTAGATCAGATAAGCCATCAGTTCGGGGTGACGCTCCAGCACGCTGCGCGTACCGTCTAAGCCAAGTACCATGAACGATGTGGCGTAGGCATCGGCCACGGCACACTGGTCGGCAAGCACCGTCGCCGAAAGAATGTTGTGCTGTACGGGATAGCCCGTCCGCGGATCGATGGTATGGGCATACTTGCGCCCGCCCTGATAGTAGAAGTTACGGTAGTTGCCGCTGGTCGCCATGGCACGGTCGGTGACGTTGAGCACCGTCTGCAGCTCACCGCCATCGAGGCTGAGCGTGTCGTCGGTGGGCTTCGTGACGCCAATACGCCAGGGCAGCCGCTTGGGGCTGATGCCCTTGGTGATGACCTCGCCGCCGATCTCGACCATGTAGTTGCTGACATTGAGACTGTCGAACATGCGTGCCACCACATCGCAGCCGTAGCCCTTGGCAATGGCACTGAAGTCCAGCTGCGAACGTATTTTCAGCAGGCTGTCGACCTGTTGCGGCGTGGGCATCTTCTCATGCTTGAAACCGAAGCCCCAGGCGTTGACAAGGGGTGCAACGGTGATGTCGAAAGCGCCGTCGGTCTCGCTATTCACTTGCTGCGCCAGCTCGTACACCTCGTTGAACATATCGCTACGCGGTGGCTGCTCACCACGGTTGATGGCCGACACCGTCGACTCACTATTGAACATCGAGAACTCACCGTCGACACGGGCGAGGGCTGCCTCAATGGCTGTCTGAAGGTTGTCACGGTACTGATAGGTGATGTTATAGACCGTGCCGAACACCATGCCCGAATCCTTCTGATAAGGCACCAAACGCTGTTCGCGGGCAATAAAGATAGTACCCACGATGAGCAGCACCAGCAATGGCACTTGCCAATAAAGTGACTTCTTTTTCACCATGCTTCTAATATCTATTCTACTTTACCTCCACATCTCCTCACCTCCACAACTCCTCACCTCCTCAACTCCTCATCTCCTCAACTCCTCATCTCCTCAACTCCTCACCTCCACAACTCCTCAACTCCTCATCTCCTCAACTCCTCACCTCCACAACTCCTCAAATATCAATCGTCACATTGAACGTGGCACCGATGCGCGTACTCTCCTGAATGCCGTAGCCCGGCACGTACCACGTCTTGCCGATGATGCCGTCGTTATGGGCCAGGCGCCGCTTGTAGCGTACGCTCCACCCCAAGTGCAAAGGTCCGAGAACAGAGGCGTCGATGCCCACAAGCACTTCAGCCCAATGCTGGTTACACGACTCGCCGTTGACGCCGAACTGCGTCTCCCACTGCCATACGGGGTCGGGGAATGGCTGCCGTGACAAGTCGACCTTATACGACGTAAACGCGTAGCGCAGACCGGCATAAATGCGATTGGCGGCATGCTTCTTCTTGGCAATATTCACATCGGCACCGATACGGAAATAGGGAGCCGACGTCTTGTAGGTGAGGCCCGTCACCTCGTCATCGACATGGCTGGCACGCCCATAGCCCACCTCGACGACGGGGAAATACTGGTCGTGCAGGTTCAGGCGGAAAGAGCCTTCATACTGACCATAGTCACTCAGCTGGAGCTGGGCCACGCCGACAAGGTCGACGCCGACAGCAAAGCCTTGAAATAGAGGCACTGTGTCGCGCTCCCACTTCAGGAATCCCTGCGCACTGGCTGCCATGCAGCCCCAAAGCAGCAGAAGACTACTTAAAAGAAATCTGGAAATGCGCATGCTCATGGTCATAGGTTACATGGGGGTTGACAATGATGATGGTGTCGATGGCATAATGGGTGCTACGCACGCCACGCAACTCATGGAAGAAGATGGCACTGCAGTCGACCGACTCGAAATGCGGTTGGTCCTCCTTGTTCACCCAAACGGTGTCGGTCACCGTCGTACTGTCGTTTACGGCAAGGCGGAACATCAGCGTGTCCTCCGGACACTGGTAGCTGATGGGCAGCGTCAGCTGTGTCAGGTCATTGCCTTGATTATAGATCAAGGTATCGCGGTCCATACGAACAGTCCGGACGCTGAGCGTAACTTTCAGCGTGTCGGCTTCGCCTTCGCGCGTACATATATCATATATAGTATAGACGGTGTTGTCTACCGGACAGTTGATGCTAGAACAGGAAAAGAGAATGCACACCCCCAACGTCCCCCAAAGCGAGGGGCGATTGCATAGTCTTGACCTCAGTTCTTTGCAGAAGAGGCAGAGACCTTTTTTTACATCTTGTATGGTGGCTGACATGCTGGCTTTTATCTATATAGACTCCCCTCCCTTGGGGAGGGGCTGGGGGTGGGTTTGCTATATCTTTTCAGCTATCTGATAGTCGTTGCGCACCTGCGACGAACGGCTGATGAGATCACCAAGGAAACCTGTGAGGAAGAGCTGGGTGCCCAAAAGCATCATCGTTAGGGAGATGTAGAAATAGGGTGAGTCGGTGACCAGCCGCTGGGGGATGCCCTTGGCCAGGCAGTACACCTTGCCTGCGCCGATGATAAAGGCGGCCACGAAACCGATGACGAACATCAGCGTGCCAAGGAATCCGAACACATGCATGGGCTTCTTGCCGAAGGTAGAGAGGAACCAAAGTGTCAGCAGGTCCAGATAGCCATTGACGAAGCGGTTCCACCCCATGAACTTCGACGTGCCATACTTACGGGCCTGATGGTGGACCACCTTCTCGCCAATCTTTGTGAAACCGGCGTTCTTCGCAAGATAAGGAATATAACGGTGCATCTCGCCATAAACCTCAATATTCTTCACCACCTCCTGACGATAGGCCTTCAGGCCACAGTTGAAGTCGTGCAGATTCTTGATACCACTCACACGGCGCGCCGTAGCATTGAAGAGCTTCGTAGGCAGCGTCTTCGATAGTGGGTCGTAGCGCTTCTGCTTATAGCCGCTGACCAGGTCGTAGCCCTCCTCCTTCACCATGCGGTAGAGCTCGGGTATCTCATCAGGCGAATCCTGCAGGTCGGCGTCCATCGTTATCACCACGTCGCCTTTAGCCTCAGCAAAGCCACAGTAGAGGGCAGGGCTCTTGCCATAATTGCGACGGAAGCGTATACCGTGAACGGTGGTGTTTGCACGCTGCAGCTCACGAATGATGTCCCATGAGCGGTCGGTGGAGCCGTCGCTGATGAACAGCACTTCGTAGCTGTAGTGGTGGGCGTCCATCACTCGCTTAATCCACGCGAAGAGTTCGCCTATCGACTCTTCTTCGTTGTACAAAGGTATAATGACTGAAATATCCACGATTATATTTACAATTTGACGATTTACGATTTATTTACAATTTGACAATTTACGATTTACAATTTATTGACGATTATCTCACAGCCTATTTACTTATTTACCCTTTGAAGCAGTGCGGCGATTGGGAGTGCCACCAGCATGCAGATCATCAGGCAGCTCATCATCATGTTGAGTGCCAAATCAATGGGACGCATGTTGCGCATCTGCTGCAAACTGTCGTTGAGCATCGTGCCCAGATTGCCCTCCTCAAGCATGGTGGCTATCTCTGAGGAGCTAAGCATCGTGCCAAGCGTCGTAAACAGATAGCCATGGTCAAGATAGGCGAAATAGGCAAAGACCGACAGGCCAAAGAGCAGGCTGCCGTAAAAGCACGTCAGCACCGAATAGCCCCACCCTCGCCCAAACGAGATGACGCCATCGAGCACGTCATTACGGAACTTCTTCAGCAAGAGGCCTAACACAAAAGGGGTCGACAACGCCAACACCATGGCCACAAAGCCGTAGGTAGGCCTGCTCAAGCCTAAAAGGTAAAACAGGAAACTGGAGATCCACAGCACGGCGACCCATAAGCCGTCGATGCGTGCAAAAGCTTTCAATTGAATGTATTCGGTGGCAGTCAAAACTTCTCGTTTTTGGGGTTATACTTCAGGGAACTTGGCGAGCAATGCCGCTAAGACGATGCAAAATTACGCATTTTCCGCCACATTTTCCACACAAACTTACAAAAATAAGTTAAAAGCGGGAACTTTTCACTTTTTACTTTTCACTTTTCACTTTTTTGTTGTAACTTTGCACCCGCTTAAGCGAAAGCCATCAACCTTCGGGCATGATGAATAGCAAAAAACATGGGCAAGTCCTGTACGGCCAGCTCCCTCGGAATCCCCCAGGGCTTGACCGCAGCAAGGGTACTTGGTTGTAGCGGCGCGATACAGACCGCTTGCCCACCCGCCTCTTTAGCTCAGTTGGCCAGAGCACGTGATTTGTAATCTCGGGGTCGTTGGTTCGAATCCGACAAGAGGCTCAAAGAACAGTAAAAAGGCTGTGCATCGATACCGATGCGCAGCCTTTTTGCTTTTGTTACCTTTTTACGATTCAGCTTTTCAGAACAGCTTCTCGGGATAGACGCCCTCGTCGACGAGCTTCTTAATACGCTCAACAGTGGCCTCACGGTCGGCAGCATACGTGACACCGAACCAGACACTTGTCGTGTCGAGCACCTCGCAGGTGGCCGTTCCCTCGGTGATGAGCTTGTTGACCATCAGCGGGATGAAGAACTCGGCCTTCAGGTTCGTCATATTCTTCGGATCACTGAGGAACTCCTTGAAGTAAGCCTCGGAGTGCTCGAAATAGTCAGGCGTGAAGCCCCACATGTTCATCGAGACGGGCACGTTTTCCTCCAGGGGGAACCACTCGTCGCCGTCCTTATAGCAGATGGCATTGCCCTTGTCGGCGATGCGCATAATCTCGGTGCGCTCCACAACGTCGGTCAGGTGGCGCTTCTCGTTGTAGGCACAGACGCCGCGTGCCACACTGCCGTTCTCCGACAGGGTGTTACAGCAGCGGAAGCCCACCATGGCATACTGATTCGTCGAGCCCTCGGGCAGGTTGGCCAGCCAGTGGCCTATCTGCATAAAGGCATCGCGACCGTAGAAGTCGTCACAGTTGATGACGCAGAACGGCTCCTTGATGACGTCCTTGCCCATCAGCACGGCGTGGTTCGTGCCCCAAGGCTTGACGCGGCCCTCGGGGACACTGAAGCCTTCGGGCAGGGCATCAAGGGCCTGGAAGCACAGCTCGCAGGGCACCTGTCCCTCGTACTTCGCGAGGATCTGTGTGCGGAACTGCTCTTCAAAGTCCTTGCGGATAACCCACACAATGCGGCCGAAGCCTGCCTGTATGGCGTCATAGATACTATAGTCCATAATGGTCTCGCCGTTGGGGCCCAGACCGTCGAGCTGCTTCAGGCCACCATAGCGGCTACCCATGCCTGCAGCAAGCAGGAAAAGCGTTGGTTTCATTTGCGTTTTCTTTTGATAGGTTTAAATATGACGGTGCAAAAGTAATAAAAAAAACTGTAAACACCAAACAAAACGCCACTTATTCCGTTCTCCGCTCTGTCGTTTTTACCATTTTTACCAAATTGGGCGCCAGCCATCCATGGCGCCAGTTGTTTCAATTCGTGGAAAAGCAACGTTTATCCCAAACCCATATAAAGCGTTTCCTTTACGCCGATAGAACATTTTCTATCTACTCAGGGCCCATTCACCCCCATCGGCGGCCACCGCTGTAGCAGGGCAGAGGCAATTGGAAATCCTCAATGTGCTGAATCTCCGGATTGTTGTTGCCGGGTTTGCCAACAATGGTGATGACGTCAAAGCGGCAGGGAGCGTTGATGTGCTTGTACTGGATGTAATTATTGATGGCCTTCAGAAGGTTGAACTGCTTCTGGCGGTCAACGGCTGTGACGGGATCGGCAAAGTCACGACTTTTGCGGGTCTTGACTTCTACGAAGACGATAGTGTCGTTTTGCTGGGCTATGATGTCAATGTCACGATGACCGGAATGCCAGTCACGTTCCAATATGACATAGCCTTTCTCCCGCAGGTAGGCAGCAGCGAGTCCTTCTCCCCAGACACCAGTCTGCAGGTGTTCGGGGCCTTCCTCGTGCAGTCTGTCCTGAGTTTCACCTCTTGACAGCAGTTCTTGGCATTTCTCGAAAGCCTTCGCAACCCACCCTTCCTTGTCGGGTACGTTGGGCAGCATACGTTCAAGGGCTGCAAAAATCTTTTCCGCCTCGTCTGTTTGGCCTTCATCCAACCGCCTCTTCAGAATGTCAGTGGCCGTCCAGAACATGGCCAACGACGTGTAAGGCCCCTTGTCGATAGCATAAAGCGGACGAATGGCATTGTAGGCTTCCTCGATGCGTCCCTGCTTTCTCAATTCAAAAACGTTCTTTACAGTCATAGCGTTATATATTGGATGGCGATTTGGCTTTTTCGATTGAATTGTTAATCATTGAACTTTGATTGTGAACAGGGCTCGGTGAAGTCTATGGGTTTGCTCGGAGAAGTCTATGGGTTTGCTCGGAGAAGTCTAAGGGTTTGCTCGGAGAAGTCTGCCGCCTGCCTTTAGAAGGGATAGCCGATGGCGATGTGGAGGGCGTGCATGTCCTTGAAACGAGGAATGTTGAAGTAACCCGAACGGCCCGTGTCGTAAGGCAGGTGGAGGCCGAAGCCCCAGTCGACGCGCAAAACGAGGAAGTCGAGGTCGTAGCGCAGGCCGACGCCAGTGCCGGTAGCAATCTCGCGGAAGAAACGGTTCAAACGGAGGTCCATATTCGAGAAGTAGCTGTTCCATGCGTCAGCGAATTCAACGATGAGTGGGTCGTCATCATCGTCAACAGTCATTTTCCAGTCGGCAGAGCTCCAGACATTGCCGGCATCGAGGAACACGGCACCGTAAAGACTACCGAAGAGGCGGCGGCGCAGCTCCAGGTTGAGCACCAACTTCGAGTCGCCATTCTGCATGAGGTAGGAGAACTGGCGGTCGCCAGGAATGCCCTCGAAGGCACCAGGTCCGATGGAGCGCACGGTGAACGCACGTATGCTGTTGGCGCCACCAACGTAGAAGTTCTCACTGAAAGGTGCCTCGGTGGCATTGCCATAGCTGCGGATGATGCCAGCGTTGACGTGCCCCACCAGCTGCGTCTTCTCGTCGAGGGTCCACGTCTTCGTCAGGTCGGTCTCCACACGAATGAACTGCGAGTAAGGATTCTTAAAGAGCGTCTTGTTTCTCTGCTTCCAGCCGTTGCCCTGAATGAGCACATCGTAGAGCGCCGTCAGGTTGCCGGCCTCCTCGACAGTGGTCTCCCAGCGTATGGGGTTACGCTTATTCGAAGGCGAGGCGTAGGTGTAGGTATAGCGCATCTTCGGTATGAAGTAGTCCTCCATGGTGGTCGACAGGTAGGGGTTCTCCAGCATCAGTGAGTCGAACAGTTCGGTGTGGCTATTCATGAACTGATACTTCAGCGTCAGCGGCGACAGCTCATGACGGCTTGTTGCCGAGGGCTGCCAGCGGTAGGTCCACTCGCCGGTGACGATGTGCATCTTGTAGTAGTTGGGACGACGGACGACGTCGCTCGACACTTTGGCAATGGTCCATGGCGTAGAGAAGTAGCGGCGACGACGGGGAGGAGAAGTCGGCCCTGAAGAACCCAATGAACCCGTCACCCCTGAAGCTATCGTGTCCCCCTCGGGGGACGAAAGGGGGGCTTTTGAGGCTTGAGGGACAGGAAATCTTTGCGTTTTCTTCCTGAACTTTGGGAAAAGGATGCGTGGGAACTCGATGGACACATCGGCACCGTACTGATAGGAGTTCATGTTGTCGCCCTTCCCACTGGTCTGCCATTCGTAAGCGCCGTGCATGTTGATGTCGAGCTTCTCGCCGCCTCGGAACAGGTTGCGACGGGTGAGTCCTAAGCGCAGCTCAGGTCCAAGCCGTCCGATGGTGCGATTGATGAAGTTGGTCTCGACATAGAAGTCGTAGGGCTGGTCGAGGATGCAACTGAGCGTCAGGTCGAGGGTGTCGGAGAATTGAGAATTGAGAGTTGAGAATTCTTGCGTCCCGTTGGTAGCAAGCGTCCTTCGGCCGAGCGGAGAATTGCGCGGTGTGAACTGGAAGTCGACGGACGAGAAGACACCCGTGGCGTTGATCTTCTGCATCGACTCCAGATAGCCGTCGTAGCTGAAAGGCTGGCGTGGGCGCAACTTCATGTTGCTCAAGATGATGCGGGGGCGCAGTGGTGGGCGCTTGCCGCTGTAGAACACTTTCAGGAAGCGGCGCCCAACAGTGTCGGTGAACTGCTCGCGGAAAGAGCGGCGCATCTGCACGTTGACGGTGCCAATGTACCAAGGGCGGAGGGCTTCAGGCGGCAGCGAGTCGGCCATCTGGAGGCGCAGACGGGCGCGGTTGCTGATGTCGAAGGTGTCAGCAAGATAGCTGGCGTAGTTAGGCTGATAGTAGTAGTAGCCATTGTTACGGAACAGCTGACTGAGGCGCCGGCGCTCAGCGTCGAGGTTAGCCACGGTGAACGGTGAGCCCGCATCGATGTATGCCTCGCTGCGGGTGGAATCGATGAAGGCCTTCATCTGCGGTGGGAAGTTCTCGTAGGACATAGTGTCGACGGTGAACAGCGAGTCGAGGGTGACGGTGTAGCCAATCTTCATCTTCTTAGGATTGCGCTGTGGTACCTCCTCATAGCTCACCGAACCATGCAGATAGCCATTCTTACGAAGCACCGAGCTGGCGACAGAGGCCCGCAGGGCGGGGTTCACCTGGCTCATCAGCACGGGGGGCTTGCCAAACGACCTCTTCATCCACTTCTTGAAAACGCCGTGAGAGCCGTCGGCCCAGTTCCATATCCACAGACCGTAGGGGAAGGGCGTGCGGTAGTAGCTCGACCCGAAAAGGGCACCGTTGGGGGCGGTGGCCAAAGCAGCCTCTACTTCCTCCTGCGTAGTGATAAGGTTATCACGGCTGGCATCGCTGAGGTCTCTAAGCTTCGGGCTGTCGCTGTAGTCAATCTTCGTCAGGCCGATAAAGAGCTGGTCGCCGTCGGGGACGTTCTTGGTGGTTGAGCAAGCGGCAAAGAGCAGCAAAAAGCTCACCCCCGCCCAAAGGGAGCGGAGCCTATAGAGCCTTGCTGCAGATGTGAGGCAGTGGCTTATCTTATTTATGAGTCTGTGTGCTGTCATTGCCATGAATGGAGTCTAGGTTTGAAGTCGTCGTTACTATTCTGTTCGAATCGGACGGAAGAGTCGTTGCTGGTCTGTTCTGGCTCTCAGCTCTTGGGGAGGGAATGGTGGTAGGCTTTTGAGTGAAGCGGAACATCTCCCACCAGTGGTCGAGCTTGCGTTTCCAGACGAAGCCGCCACCATACTCGCCGGTGTAGCCCTCGAGCCAGTCATAGGCATTCTGGTTATAGAAGAGCTTGACGTACTGGTTAGAGGTTGGCGACAGGCGATACTCCATAGTGACGTTGTCGAAGAACGACTGGTTCTGCCCCTGCACCTCGGCGCCAGTCGACACTTTTCCGCCTATCTGCACTTTCAGGCGGTTGTTCCAAAAGCGCTTGGCGAAATTGAACGAGTAGTCGGTGTGCATGACACCTGAAGCGTCGGTGGTGTTGTCGAGGCCAATGCTGAGGTCAAGGGTCTTCAGGGCGTTGCCGGTGATATTGTTGATCTCGCTCTGGAGGAAGGAGCTGAGCGCCGAGTTCATCGAGAAGCCACTGGTGTTGCCGTCGGCCAGATACATGCCCGTGGTAAGCATGGTGACGGCAAGCTTGCCACGTTGCTCCACCGACATAGCGTTGAGCTCGCTGCTGACGGCCATGTCCTCAGGGGCGGAGATGATGAACTGGAGGCCCATGTCGTTGAGGGTCTTGGTAACAACCACGCCGCAGTCGAAGGCTACCGAGCGACTATTCCCGCCGTCTTGGCCGACAGTGGCGCGGTTGCGCTCAGTGGCCGTAATGTTGAGTGTCGGGTTCATGGGGTCGCCGGTAAACTCTACGTAACTGCCATCCTGAATGGTGAAGGTCTTCAGCGGAATGACGGGCAGCGAGTACTTCATCTCGCCACTGGTCAGGGTGTAGCGCCCCGTAAGGCTAATGCCGTCGCTGTTGTAGCGCATGCGCAGGTCGCCGCCGCCAAAGATGTCGACATAGTTGGTCTGGTCGACGTTGAGGTTGCACTTCACGTGTGCACCCTGGTCGATGGCGATGGTCATGTTCATGTCGAGACCGTCGGGTTCGGGACGCTGGACAACGACCTCTGTGGAGTCGGTGAAGTCAGTAAACTTCACCAGCTCGTCCAGCTGATTATCGGTAGAGAGCGGTGAGTCGAGGAGCATATAGGTGAGGTCAGTGGTGCCCAGCACATCGAGTCGGCCACGCATCTGCAAGTGGTCGGTGGGGCCTTTCAGCGTGGCGAAGAAGTTGACATAGCCTTTGCCGAAAGCCACAGAGCGAGCCGTCTGCTTCGAGTTGATGAGCAGGAAGTCACGGGCACGCATCCGCAGGTCCATCGACATGTTGTCGAGGTCGCTGAAATCCACGTTGCCCATGATGTTCAGTGGGTTGTCGTTATAGGCATACATGGTGAAGTTCTCGAGGAGCAGCTTCGACTGGGAGATGCGCACAGGGTCGTTGTCGAAGCGCAGGCGCACGCCGTAGGGCTGGCTGACCAGGTAGGCGGAGTCGAGGTAGACCTCGCCATCGACAAGGGGCTTCGACAATGGACCTTTGATGGCGATGGAGCCTTCGCCAAAGCCCTCGAAACCAAAGAGGTTGTCGGGGATGAAGCCATTGAGAATGCGCAAGGGCGTGCGTAGCAGGTCGACGGTGGCACTGAGGAAGCCCTCGCCCTCGCTGCGGTACTCGCCATTGATGGCGCCTATCTCCTGCTCATCGCTGAGCAGGGTGCCCACGATGGCGTGGGTGTCGTCCTCACGCTGCAGGTAGACCAGCTCGGCGCCGAGGTTGCCGATGGGACTGCCTTCGTAGATGAGGTAGTCGACGGCCATATCGGTAGCCACTGAGATTTGCTTCTCTTGATCCATCATCAGGTGGAAGTCGCCATCGAGCATGCCCTGCACATGTGGCAGGTAGGGCAGGATGGCCGTCAAATGGCCTAAGTCGAAATGATTTACGCTGACAGTGAGATCCTGAAGGAACGATGAGGGTTCAGAGGTGAGTGGTGAGTCGCTGCCGGAATCACCGGAAAGACCGGAATCACCAGAAAGCCCAGAAAGTCCTGGCATTTCAGCCGAATAGATCTTCACGCCCGTACCGTCGTCGGCAATGAGGTCGACCTTCGCAAACAGACGTTGGTCGTTACGCAGGAACACGAAGTTATCGTCGTTCAGTTTAAACTCCTGATAGCCAATAGTGGGGCGCTCAGGCACCAAGTGGAAGCGCAGGCCATTCTCCTCCATAGCTGCCGAGGCGCCAAGGCGCAAGCCCAGCTTGCCATCTTTATCGAAGAGCCGCAGGCCAGTGCGGGCACCATGCTCGTAGAGGTGGCCGTCGAGCAGGGCGTTGAAGACGAACTGCGGATTGCGGCGGTTGTTGGTGACCTGTGCCTGGTAGGTCAGGCCGTGGTCGCTGTCCTTTAGGCTCAGGCGGATGGTGTCGAGGCGCATGCTACCGGTATTGAGGGCGTCGACGTAGGCCTTGCCGTTAAGGCCGGTGGTAGCAGATGATGTCAGGTTGATGTCAACGCTTTGGAAGGTGGTACCCATCGAGGCACGCAGAATGTTGGCAATGGGGTTCTCCTGACCGCTGGTGACGTAGAGGCGCATGGTGGGCAGCATCGACTTGAGCAGCGGCTGGTCGATGGTGCGGTTGTGCATCTGCTGTCGCACGGTGTCACTCAGGGCGGTGAGTTTCTTAAGCAGGGGTTCGTAGCCGCCGGTGGCATCGGCCTTGACTATGAGGTCGCCGCTCTGCATGCGGAGGTAGGTGGTGTCGTTATTGGTGTTCAGCAGCACGCCGACATTCTCGGGACGATAGGTCTCGACGGTGTCGCGGATGTAGATGTCGCCCAGCAGTGCCGACACTTTGTGGCTCTGCTTGAAGTCGGTGTGCAGTTCGATGTCGCCACAAAGGCCCACCGTCAGCGGGTGGTCGACCAACCCAAAGTCGTAGAGATCGAGGGCATGGACATCAGCAGTAATAGCGAAGGTGTTTGGCTTTTGGAACGTAGAAGCGTGGACACCAGAGGACGAAGACGCCAGGAGGGCATCGACGTTGAGCGTGCCCTTGAAGGGATTGTTGTGACTGCTGACGGAGGCGATGGCATGCCCCTTGTCGAGCACGGCTTTCGCTTGCAGGTCGTTGAAATTGAAACGACCGTACTGGAAAGAGTGGATGGTTGCATCGGCATTCAGCCGAGTGCTGCTATGCATGAAGTCGGTGCCTTGACCACTAACGGTGATATCGGCCGACAGGAGTCCGAGGGAGTCGTTGTCGACAAACTGTCGCAGGTTGAGCTGGCGCACGCTGACGACGCCATCGTAGCTGGTGCGCTGCACGTCGTACCAGCCTTTTACTTTCGCGAAGCTCTGGCCCTGACGAGCCGTCAGGTCGGCATGATAGCGGGAGCCGTTGGCCTGCACATCCCCGGCGATGCTGACGGGCCGAAGATTGAATGGCAGCAGGTCGGCAGGCAAAAAGTCGAGGCTCTGCATCTGCGTCTCGATATTGAGCTGCGCCAGCAGCCGGTCGGTGTCCATGAGGTTGCTCACCTCGCCCCTAGCAGAGGCATGCAGCTTCGTAGGCAGGTCAATGTCGAGCTGGCTGATGGTGGCCTGTTGCAGGTTACCGCTGAGCTGGGTCTTGACAGACAGTGGCCAGTCGGGCCACGATGCCGGCAGAGCGTCGGCAAGCACTTGTCGCAGGTCTTCACGGCCCAATGAGGCGTCGAGGTCGAGCTGGAGGGTACCGGGGGCGATGGAGTCCATCACATTGAGGTCGACATCGGCCTTGGCCGACAGCTGGGAGTAAGGTGTCTTCAGCGACAGGTGGGGCACGCTGAGGTGGCTGTCGGTCATCGTCAGCTCTGTCGTCTTCAGCTCGCTGATGTCGAAGTGCTTCGACTGCCAACCGTCCTGTCCTTCGGCGCGGCTCTGCATGTCGATGGTGCCATCGGCTATCGACAGGCGCCCCACCTGATAGTGTGGTGCCCCCAGGTCGATGTTGCCCCTGCTGGCCATGGCATCGCCAAGATAAGCCTCGAAGCGCAGCGAGTCACCAGGCATCTGGACTCTTGCGCGCGTTCCTTTTATATATATTTGGTCGAAGGCTATACGCCAGTTGTTTTCCGACGTCGTCGTATCAACGGCAGCAGTGTCGCTGAGCACGACGAGCAGGTCGGCATCACTAAGTTCGGCATCGTTGAGCTCCACGGTCTCACGTTTCATGTCGATGCCGTCGGAGCGGAGACTCAGCGTCCCCACCCTACCCTTCACCTGCAAGTCGGAGATAAGGTCCAGCGTATTGACCTGTGCATCGTTGATTTCCAACTGGTCAACGACGACGAGTCCTTTGAACAATGGGCGCAGCCTGACATCGACCACGGCATGTCCAATGACGGCCAGTGTGTCGCCCTGTTCTTGCGGATTTGCATGCTGCTCTTGCGGATCTGCAATCCCCAAGCCCTCTTTTCGTTTCACCACCGTCACGTCGTCGACGCTCAAGTCCAAAGGGAACTTCAGATGGACGTGGCCGACGCTGATGTCCATGCCCGTCCGCTCTGAGGCCACGGCAGCCACTCGCTGCACAGCCCAGTTCTGAACTGCCGGCACATAGAGCAGGGCGGCAGCTAAGAGAAACAGGACGATGGGCGTGAGCAACAGCAGCCCTATCCACTTCAGGACTTTCTTCATGGGCGTTTATTCTCTCTCGGCTCCGTTCGTCTCGGCAAAGCGACGCATGGCGTGCTTCCAGGTGATGTGATCGTAGTCGGTGGTGTTGTTCCAGTTAGAAGTCATCTCGTCAATGTACCAGTCACCACGCTCGTAGGTCATGTTCAGCAACATGGGCAAGCGCATGCCACCATTGCAAAGCACGAACGACACGGTGGCCGTGTCGCCAGTCTGGTCGATGACCTCAACGCCAGTGTAGCTCAGCGTGTCGAAGCTGGTGCCGCCCAGCCAGTAGCTCAGGTCGTAGAAGTAGGTCCCTTCGTTCTGCTCCTCAACGGCACTCATGGCGTCCAACTGGCGGTTCCAGTCCTCGCTGCAATAGAGACGGTCGAACTGCGGCCACTCCATATCGTCGGGATAGCTTACGCCGGCACGATCCATGGAGTCGAGCTTGTTGTAGAAGCCGAACACACTGTCGTAGATCTGCTCCACGCGTTGTTTCAGATAAGTCTCCGAATGTTTGCTATTGGGCTTACGCGCCTGGCGGCAGCTCTGCAGGATAAGCGGCATGTAGAGCATCAGAGCCAGCGCCAGGCAGTATTTCAGGAATTGTGAAGTCATAACGATAAATAACTTAAAATACGCTTGCAAAGGTACAACAAAAAAACAAAACCGCCAAGAATTTGGCGATTTTGTTTGTCAGAGCATGTCGTTTTCCGTTTTTCGGGTGTTTTTGAAGCCTTACAGCTCGGAGATTTTGCCAATGCCGTTGCGGTTAAGCTGCTTCTTCTCGGGCTGACCGCCATACTTCAGCGAACCGACACCATTGACGTCGGCCTTCAGACGCTCCGTGGCATAACAGCTGACATTGCCCACACCGTTTGATTCGGCCTTGACGGCGACGGCCTTCAACTCGCTGGCATTGATATTGCCAACACCGTCGCACTCCAGTGTGACGCGCTCAGCAACGCCCTGCAACTCAATATTTCCGACGCCACTGCTCTCCACATTGAGTGTCTGCAGGCGCAAGCCTTTCAGCTGAAGGTTGCCCACGCCTTCATTGTCCACCTCAAGCTGGTCGGTGGTGAGGCTGTCGATCCTGACATTAGCCACACCGTTGTTCTCTAACTTCTCCAGTGTGGGTGCATAGACGACGATGCCCACTTGGCGGGTGTCAATGCGGACGTTCTCTCTGGCAAAGCTGATTTCCAGCTCGCCGTCCTCGACCTTATACTCAAACAGGTCCAAATAGTTGTCGGGAGCCTGCAGCACAACGCGGTAGTCGTCGGCAGCGCCCTGCACGAACTTCACTTTCGACACTACGTCGAGCTCAAGTTTCGTGAATGGCGACTGACGGTACTCCTTCTTCACAATGTTGTCGCTGGGCTTCAGTTTCTTACTGAACTTACCGATGTTGACATCTGAGCAAGCCGAGCAAATCATCAGCACGGCGGCCATCATCAAAAGTGCATTCTTTTTCATCTTTTCTAATGTTTTTGAGGTTCTTTCTGGCTGTTTGACGATGACGATACACAAAAAGTTGCAAAGGGCCTCACTTTTTTTACGATGCTCTTTGCACTTTAACTATAAACTACGAACAAAGCACGCCCCACAACGGATCAGCAGGCAACGGTGCCTCCAAGCAGATGGGAGCTTTCGAGACTGGGTGCGTAAACTCAATACGGCGCGCCAACAGCGAGATGCTTCCGTCGGGATTCGAGCGGCGAGCACCATACTTCAGGTCACCTTTGATAGGACAGCCGATAGCTGCCAATTGGCAGCGTATCTGGTGGTGGCGCCCCGTCAGCAGCTGCACCTCCAACAGGGCATAGCGCTCACCTTGACCAATAACGCGGTAACGCAGCATGGCTTTCTTCGAACCAGCCACCTCATGGTCGTGGGCATACGACTTGTTCTGCTGCTCGTTGCGTGTAAGCCAGTGGGTAAGAAGTGAAGGGTGGTGAGTGAAGTTTGAAGAATTTGCTGCCGCCATTCCTTCACCTGACGGGACGGCATCAGCCGACTTATCACTTTTCACTTTTAACTTTTCACTTTCAACGATTGCCCAGTAAGTCTTATGCACCTCGCCCTCAGCGAACATCTTATTTAGCCGCGCAAGGGCCTTCGATGTACGGGCAAACACCACCAAACCACTCACTGGACGGTCCAGGCGATGTGTCACACCAAGGAACACGGCACCAGGTTTCTGGTACTTCTCCTTGATGTAGTCCTTCACAAGCTCAGAGAGCGGCGTATCGCCAGTCTTGTCGCCCTGGACGATCTCGCCGCTCCGCTTATTCACTACTATAATATGGTTGTCCTCGTAGACGACTTCCATAGTTTCGTATTCGCTTAACTTCTGTAGTTAGAGGTAGTTCTTGCGTCCCTTTGTCAGCAAGCGAGCAGAGCTCGAGCGAGAAGTTATTAGTATAGCCCTCTCAGGTATGTAGTAGCGTCAAGACTATCGACTTTTAACTACTTCTTACTACTTCCAACTACTTCTAACTACTTCTTACTACTTTTTACTACTTCCAACTACTTCTAACTACTCAACTTGAGAAAGTTGAATTACTTACATATTCATGCCACCATCCACCTGGATGACCTGACCGCTGATGTAGCTCGACATGTCGCTGGCCAGGAACACGGCACAGTTGGCAATATCGTCGACGGTGCCACCACGGCGAAGGGGAATCTTCTGGCACCACTCCTTACGCACCTCCTCAGAGAGAGCCTGCGTCATGGCGGTGTCGATGAAGCCGGGAGCGATGGCGTTTGCGCGGATACCTTTCGGGCCCATTTCCTGACCGATACTCTTGGCAAGAGCTATCAAGCCAGCCTTCGAAGCGGCATAGTTAGCCTGTCCAGCATTGCCATGGACGCCCACGACCGAGGCCATATTAATGATCGAGCCCTGACGCTGACGCATCATCACCGGCACACAGGCGTGGATGAAATTAAAGGCCGACTTCAGGTTCACGGCAATCACGGCATCCCATTGCTGCTCACTCATGCGGAGCATCAGCCCGTCTTTTGTAATGCCGGCGTTGTTCACCAAGATGTCAATGCTTCCAAACTCTTCCTTGACCTTTCCGACAACCTCTTCCGTCTGCTGGAAGTCGGCGGCATTCGACGCATAACTCTTGGCCTTCACGCCAAGGGCGGCAATCTCCTGCTCAGTTTCAAGATTCACCTCAAGATCGGTGAAAGCAATGTTAGCTCCCTCAGAGGCGAACTTCAGTGCGATAGCTTTTCCGATGCCACGTGCTGCACCAGTAATCAGCGCAGTCTTTCCTTCTAATAATCCCATTTCAAATTTCCAATTTAAATTATTTAATCTTTAATTTTTCATCTTTCATCTTTCATCTTCATCACCTGCTCTTCCCCAAAGCGCCGTACACAAACTTGGCCACCTGAGGCTTCGTGTCTTCCTCCTTCAGGCCGTGGGCAATACGACCGTAAATGTACGGCACCTCCAGACCCTTGATGCAATAGTGACAGATGTCGGCCACCAGATTCACATTGTCAATGTCAAACTCGCCATCCTCCTTGCCCTCGGCAAACACCTTGCGGAATAGCTCTACCTCAGCCAAGTCGAAATGCTTGCGCACTTTCTCCACCATCCAGATGTTACGGAAGAACTCGGCACGCAAGTTACCATTGCGCACCACCGTCTCACGAATCATGTTCAGATGGGTGTAAATCAGCTCAATCACCTTCTCATGAGGACTGATCCTGCGAGCAGCCACCTCATCGAGCTTGTCACTGAGACGCTCCAACTCGGTTTCAATGACCGCATAGTAGATTTCTTCCTTCGACTTAAAATAAGTATAAAGTGTACGACGACCCTTGCCCGAAGCTTGGGCAATGTCGTTCATCGTCGTGTTCTCCATGCCATTCTTGGCAAACATTTGACGGGCAACATCTACCAGCAATTGTCTCGTTTTCGATATTGACATGTTATCTAGCTTATTATTCTATACTTTCACTATTCTAAGCAGTTGGCGTTCAACAACACCACATAAATTGCACACATAATACAACGTGTGCAAAGGTACGAATTAAATTCCGAACAGCCAAGCATTTTCATCAAAAATAATGTAAAACAGAAAAAAGATGGCCAAAAATTTGCATAATTCACAAAAAAGTCGTACCTTTGCACCCGCTAAAGAGGAATATCCGTTTTTGGACACCTCAAAACTACATCGCGGAGTGGAGCAGTTGGTAGCTCGCCAGGCTCATAACCTGGAGGTCGCACGTTCGAATCCTGCCTCCGCAACTACAGAAGCCCGACAACCAGTCGGGCTTTTTTCATCTTTTGATTAATTCTGAGTTCGACGGATTAAATACCATACTGATGTTGTATAGAAATTGCGCAGATATGGTATACTGGCAAACACGATCCATTGACTGCGGGGCTTAAGATGGAATTTCTGCTTGTAGTGAGGGTTGACAAGCCAAAGGAAACGTTGGCAGATGGTGTAACCTGTTTCTGAAGTCAATCGTTCGAAATTCTCGATAGTCATACGTGAGGCTCGGATGTCCATCAGTTCAGCGATGTTATCGCTTGTGGCTCCGCTTAACTTCAACACGCTTTGGTAGATTGGCTGGGGCAACAGATGGATGAAGGGGAGTTTGGAAGCAAAGCCAACACTGATTTGCTGATGACCGCCGAAAGGGTTTTGCCATGCAGGAAAGCCAAAGAACACGATGCCTTCTTTTTTGAGGAAGTGTGTAATGTGAAAAAGGAAATCTTTCTTGCGACAGGGAGCAATGTGCTCTATTACATCGTGAACAAGTATGAGGTCGTAACGTTCGGCCTCACCTTTTGGCTCATTTGTGAAAAGGAAATCTTTGCAGATGAAAGTGCCTTGTTGATGGCATTCTGCAAAGAAAGTTTGTGCTTCGTTGATCCGACTCTGGCAGATGTCTATTCCTGTCACATTACAACCCATTTCAGCAAATGGAAGCAGATTGCCTCCTTCGCCGCAACCTATTTCCAAAACGCGGGTATCTGTTGACAAGCTAATGTGTGGTTGCAGAAAGTTCAAGTAGAACTCGCGAGCAGTATTTGCAAGCTCACTAAAATATTGTTTGCGGTTCAGGTGTCGATTTTGCATTGTCTTTTCTTGCTTTATTTCTCTATAGCATAGATACCATTACCCCAAAAAGACTGCACAGAATAACATTTTTTAATGACAATGAGTGAGTGTACCCTTCAAAGCACTTAACATACTTCTCACCGCCGCTTTTGCGGCTGACACTTTCGAGTGGTGACAGCCCTAATTTTTGTCTGATGACTCAACGTTTAGCGGACGGTAATAAAAACTATTCATCCGTACGGGTCGAAAAAACATCCTGCGCATCCTGCGCATCCTGCGCCTAAATCTGGGCGCAGGATGCGCAGGATGCGCAGGATAATTTTCTGTTAATCTCTGTATTCGCGAAATGAATTCTGAACCTCGGGAGTTGCTCGCTAATTCTCGAGAATTGCGAGCTGATTCTCGGGAGTTGCAAACTAATTCTCGGGTTTTGCAAACTAATTCTCGGGTTTTGCGAACTGATTCTCGAGAGTTGCGAGCTGATTCTCGAGAGTTGTAAATGAAATAAAGTGGTTATTGAAAGCCAAAAGTATTGGAATTAACAGAAAAACATCCTGCATGCCCTGCATATCCTGCACGTGCAGGATATGCAGGGCATGCAGGATAATTTTGGCAACGATATAGTACAAATAGGTCAACTGCTATATCATTGCCAACATTTTCATGAATTATTTGTTCTGCTTACTGAACACTTAACCCGCATTGCAGTTGTATGAAAATTCAAAGTTAAACTATGTTATAGAATTGGCTTCAAATGGCAGCTTTCGGTTATTTTTCAGCCTGTTTTTAGCTAAAAAATCACAAAACGCCCACCTTCGTCTGAAAAACAA
>JAEEGL010206148.1_pt1 | contig 25468 bp, 25 predicted proteins | sample 9134231 | NCBI WGS metagenome assembly JAEEGL01 (sample SAMN16246548, study PRJNA631951) | gut metagenome | biome: gut microbiome; feature: rumen; material: fiber-attached | host: Bos | place: Iran: Karaj | collected 2018-10
AATGCCTGAAGTGAGTGCCACGGTAGCTGAGAGAGTAAAACTCATCAGCCTTCCAAATAGCTTACTTCTCATATAGTTTCTCCTTTCACACCATCTTGGCTCATTTTCATGAGCTGTACACTTTTTCAACGCTCGTTGATGCCTTATATTCGTCCCATAAAATTACATAAAGCACCCGTCCCTACGAGCTGATACATGAAAATTATCGCCCTAGCATTAACGAAATTCCATTAACTCGAAAGAAAAAGAAAATAAACTATTTATTAAATCGTACATATATATTTAAGTACGTCTAGTATTCATCGGGCTTTTCGGCGATTGGGAAATATTTGTGCAAATTTACGATTTTGAAAAAGTGGGGTCATATTTATAAAATTCCGTTAACTTTTTGCATAATTTTTTTGAGCTACCCCATTTTTGCGCATAAAACGGTCGAAAAAATATAAATGAAGTATAAAATCGTGTGAATTAAAGAAGACAGTTTATGGAATAAAAGTAGACAGTTATAAACTCCGAGTTGACAGCCCCAGATATTGGGTATTCCGAAATACAAATCACTAATATTATTGTGAAAAATGCCCACAGTATAAAAGCTCTCAATGCTGAATGAACATTGAGAGCTTATTTTTTTACTTCTATAAGTAATAATGATTTTAAAATAACGACATAAATTATACCAAACCAAAGTTCTTGCAATCTCTCCAGTGGAAATACATAATAATCGCAAATGTCGTTACTCCAAGGAAGATTCCCCAGATCATATCGTAAGATGCCCAGCTTCTACTTATTTGCCCAACTATCAGATCCGTCCAGATATAGGACATAAATAAAGCCGATACTACAAAACCAATCTTGGTATGCATCAAGACCATGCAGCCAATAAAGATACCGGCAAATATCACAATAATGAATACCGGATGGAGCTTGCCATGGAAGACCTTGTCCTTAATGGCAAATCCCAGAAGCAGCGTAATCAACGCGCTATCGATCATAGTAATAGCCCTACTGATGTATGGCCACACTATCTTAAAAAACAGATACAAAATCAGAGCATTGGCAATTAAGCCGCCCAGCTCCGCACACATCTCATTCATACTTTTCACCGCCTTACCTTGTTGCATATATATGAACCATAGATTCCTGTTACGCCCTCATTATAGCACCGGCCCTAAATTAATCACTATATTAATAATTCACAAATATATGGTTCATAGATTATGCAATTAATCTATGAACCATATACCACTGAATGAGTTATATTATAGATGTATGACATATTATTCTGTATAGGTTTTTTATAGTTTCATAAAAATTCAGCTGTATAATACAATATAGATTGATATTTTTTATTCAGAAAGGTCATATCATGGATAAAAAAGAAACCTCAGATGCCCAGAAAAGGGCTATGAAGAAATATGAAACTAAATTTGACACATTAACTGTGCGATTCCCAAAGGGCACTATTGACCTCATACATGAACATGGAATATCGTCAGTTAACGCATATATTAACAAACTCATTGAGGCGGATCTTATAAGAAAATCCGATGACAAGTCATTATGATATACATTTTTTGCAACTAATATAGTTTCATAATTTAAGTTCCCACAAGGTACAATAGTTTAAGAATATTAATTATTTAGGATTGTATGTTAAATATAGTCCTATAATTTTGCCTTTTATTTTAATAAGTACAATATAGTTTAATAATATTTGACCAAAATACAATATAGTTGTATAATCATAATATAACTAATCGGCATATCGTACATCGTCTGGTTTCAGGAGGCTATTCATGTCAAAAATCAGAGCAAAATGGTCAGAATCCACTTACAAGCGATATATATCCGAGGGCCGCGGAAGCGGGACTGGCACAGAGTATAAACCTTGGCTTACCATTCATAGTTTTGCCTCTAAAGGAACCGTGTCTAGAATAAAAGGACGCAAAACTGGACGAATACATCATTTATTATCCCGAAACGAAGAGTATTATTTTACTCTCCTTGACTACTCTCCCAATGTCGTTGACATTCGCGAACAATTCCCATTAGAACTCTCAGAAACTTTAAACATAGCGCGAACATTGAATATAAGGCACCCTCGCTATCCAGGATGTACTTACCCCGCTGTAATGACTACAGACTTCCTAATATCAAGAACGGACGGCCTATGTGCCAGGACCATCAAAATGAAAAAGGAATTAGACAATCCTAGGACTATCGAAAAATTCATGATAGAACGGGCATACTGGGATAAAAAAGGAATTGACTGGAAGATTGTGACTGAAGACCAGATAAATCGTGAAAAAGCCTTGAATCTAAGGTGGCTATTCAGTGAACCTGATGCCGAAACTCTTATTCCTGATGAAGAAATAAGACTTATAGCATCAAAAGATGTCAAGGACTTATATATGGATTCTGCTATTCCTTTACCAGTAATCATAGAACAAGTTGAGACCATCTTTTCACTTCCATTTGGAAGTGTAGTTGCACTGTTGAAAGACCTAATAATCAGGGGAGAAATAGCTGTAGATATCAACAAAAGGATCAATATCACAGATCCTAGAATCAGCTTATAAATGGGGGAAAACAGATGGAAGGAAGAACAATCGATGTTAATCAAGTAATAAGAGAAACGCAAAATGGCCAGGAATATCGAATTTTATGGATATCCGGAGAATTCAATAAGTCTTATTGGATAGAACTGACATCAAAAGGAAACATCCCAAAACCATTTAGTATTGATACTTTGGAAAATAAAATAAAAGACGGCACATATGAACTGGTTATTGATAATTGGATCCCGCGTATATCTGATTTATCAGATGATCCCAAATATACTCAGCGCCGGGACCGAATCTGGGAATTGATGGGTTCAGCAGTTAAAAATGAGCCTGATATATACGACCATGCAAAGCGAGCAGCAATTCTTCGGAAAGTTGCCGAAGATTCTGGTGTTAGTTTCAACAATCTCTATAATTATCTCGGAAAGTACTGGAAAAGTGGCAAAATTCCTGATGCATTTCTTCCTGCATATGGAAATATAGGCAAAACAAGAGATATCTACAGTGATTCTGCCAAGAGATCAGGGAGGCCCAAAAAGCCCGGGGCCCCTGGGAAAAAATTAACATATGAAGATCAGCGACATTTCTCTGATGCAGTAAAAAAATACTTTCTCAGCAGAGACCATAATCACTTCAAAGATACCTATGACTTCTTGATATCTGATTGGTATACCAAAAAGACTGAGGGAGGCGAACCAGAGACTCTCCCACCTGATGAACTGCCTTCTTTTGCGCAATTCAGAAACTGGTACTATAAAAATCGAGATATCCTTAATGAGATAAAAAAACGTGACGGAGAAAACACCTACAATCTCAAGAACCGAGGAGTCACTAACAAAACCGAAACATCATTATATGGCCCCGGAGCAGCATACCAGATCGATGCTACTGTGGCAGATATATATCTTGTAAGTCAGGTTGACCGGAATAAGATAGTCGGAAGGCCAGAAATATATTTTGTTATGGATGCTGCAACGCACATGGTTACCGGGATGTATATTACTTTGAAATCTGCTTCATGGGAATCTGCTTCACTTGCGATTAGAAATGCTGCAATGGACAAAGTCAGCTATTGCGCTCAATACGGCATTCATATCACTGAAGAACAATGGCCATGCCATCATCTCCCTCAGGCTCTTGTAGCTGACAGAGGTGAAGTAGAGAGCACTAATGCTGATGTTTTAGCTAACGTATTAGGGATTCAAGTCATAAATACGCCTCCTTATCGTGGCGATTTAAAGGGGATAATCGAACAACACTTCCGTATCACAAACTTGAGTATTCCTAATTCAACTCCAGGCAAAATACAATCTGACTTCAGACGACGTGGAGGAAGAGATTACAGACTTGACGCCCAGTTAGATATACATCAGTTCACCGCGATCATAATCAGATGTGTCCTTCATTACAACAACCATCATTACATGAAAGAATATCCCAAAAACCTGCAAATGAGGCAGTTAGGAGTTAGACCTGTTCCTCTCGAATTATGGAATTATGGCATTCGTTATCAATCTGGTGGATTAAAAACAGCCAGTAACGACATAATAAACTATGCCTTACTTCCAAAAGAGTCTGGAAGCATAACAGAAAAAGGCATTTGTTTCCGAAAAATGTATTATTCCTGCGCAAAAACCGAGACTGAAAGTTGGTTTGCCGTTGCACGTACAGAAGGTCGACGCAAAGTAACAGTATCTTATGATCCCAATGATATGGATCTTATATACATTAAGCCATATGCAAACCAGGATCCGCTCGAATGTCATTTACTTGAACACAATCGTATGTATAAAGGTCTGAATGAAACAGAAGTACTAACTGTTATGGACGCTGATGCAACTGAGGCTGCCACTTTTTCATCTCAAGAGTTGGCGTCTTCTGTAAAACTTAAGCACTTTATTGGCCAAACCGTGTCAGAAGCAAAAAAACAAAAGGAAAATGCACCATCTGTTATATGTAAAACAGAAAAACTGGCAAATATAAACATAAATCGTCAAGAAGAAATCGTAGCAGAAAATACTTGGCAAACCCAGAAAAGCCTGGAAAAAAGAGGTAAAACCATCGCAAGAGAAACCAATGTTAATACAGATGACCCAAGTAATGTTGTAATAGATAGCATGATCGCATCTGAATTAGACAAAGTTCTGGAAAATAGTGGAGGCAGCGATGAAAAAAGATGATTATTCATATCCTAAACGTGTGGTGAGAAAGCCATTTCAACAAGCAGTATACAGGGACAAGCAGTTGGAGGAGTTTCGGTATAATCCCATGATAGAGGCATTACCTGAACCCATGTCGCGCGAGCAGACAATCAAGTCTCTCATAGTACGTCCACCATACAGGGATGACGATCGCTATTTATCCTATGCATGCCGCCTTGACCTTACACAACGAATTATAAATAGTCATATGCCAACTTCCCGTGATATAGATATATGCATGCGTATAGGTAAATGCATACGATGGGGGTATGAGAATCGAAATCCCTTAGATGCTGATTACGTTTCAGACATAAATAATCGCTATCATGCAATGTCTACTGGAGAGCTTAATTATTTTGGCGGTTATCACCCTAACACTCAAGGATTTGCAATAATCGGTGTATCTGGCATCGGGAAAACCACCACTGTTGAGGCTATTCTCAATCTCTACCCACAGGTTATAGAACACACCTGCTATAACGGCATTCCTTTGCAAGCAAAACAGGTAGTTTGGCTCAAGCTGGAGTGCCCAGGTGATGGATCTTTAAAATCGCTATGTTTGAGCTTTTTCAAAGAGTTAGATGAACTGATTGGGACGAATCATTTTGACCAGTACCAACATACAAAATATATAACTCTCGATAAGATGCAACTACTCATGGCACAGTTATGTAAAGTATACAATGTAGGACTCCTTGTCATTGATGAGATACAGGCCTTAAAAGCTGCACGTGGTTCTTCCGAGGCAGCACTTAATTTCTTCATATCACTGGTTAATACTGTCGGTGTTCCTGTTATTCTTATAGGAACGCCTAAGGCTCTGTCAATCTTACAAAATGAATTTCAGCAGGCAAAACGTGGAAGTGGTCAGGGCGATGTTCTCTGGAGCAAGATGGAACGGGATGTCAGTTGGAATACATATTTAAAATCCATATGGGGATATCAGTACACAAGGGAACATGTTCCTTTGACAGAATCCATAGAGGATGCTATTTACTACGAATCACAGGGAATTCCTTTTATTGCATCACATCTGTACAAACTGGTTCAAGAAGATGCTATTTTGTCTGGGAAAGAAACGTTTGATGTCGTTGATTTTCATCGCGTGGCAGCTAGAAAGATGGGGCTCACAAAACCACTTCGTGATGCCATACGTAATAATCAGGATATAGATTTGCGTGCCCTTGACATAGCAGAAAAAAGCAGCAATTTGGGCAATGAGTCGTTCTCATTAACCAGCAATCCGATAGTAGCACCTACTCTTCCTAAAAAAACTTCGGTTTTAAAAGAAGCCACAATCTTTCTTACAAGGCTTAATATTCCCTATGCCCAAGCGGAAGAAAGTGTAATTCTTGCCATGAAAGAATTAAAGGAACCCGCTCCAGTATCCATTGTTGCATACAGGGCCATAGCCCTCCATATAAAGCAAGCAGAAGCAGCGAACACACCAAAAGAGAATATCCTAAAAACAGGATATGAAAACCTGTATAAGGAAAATCTCATAGCCCAGGAGGTAATATAGCGACAATGAACGCCCATCTTCCATTTTTCCCTATACCATATCCTGACGAATCACTTTATAGTTTGCTTTGCCGATATCATGTGCGAAGCGGTAATCGTAATGACCGCGCCACTGTATTACAGCTTTTCGGTAGTACCCGGAGCTTGCTCCAATCATTATTAACTCCGAGCTTAATCAGCTATTCCTGTAGATGGTATAACCCTGATGCCAGAATAACCGACGAAAAACTCCTTTATGAAAACACGGCCTTTCAATACTATTGCATTTGGAGCACTCCTGAAAAACAAGAAATAATTCGCTCTTCAATAAAACAACAGGCTAAAACTCATACTGCAGTTAATAATATGACTCATGAAATTAGTCGTTGTAAAATGAATCTTTATTATTGTCCGGAATGTGCTAAGGAAGATCAGCAGATTTTTGGTGAAAGCTATTGGCACATACTTCCCCAGCTGAATTGTGTTGAATACTGTCCCACACATAAATGCAGACTTGTCAAAAGTGCAATTCAAAAGAAAGACATATGCTATCATTTTTTGGCTGCATCTGAATACATAAATCCTAACGATGGCGTTCCATCATCTGAACAGGAACATTCTTCTGAAATAATGGACGAGTACATAAAAATAGCTGCCGATTCCGCGTGGTTACTGAAGAATGGGAAACTTATCGATAAGAAAAAAGCTGACGCAAGAATCTCGTTAGATGTATTTAAGACATACTGCACCCCCGAAGAAAATGAAATACATAGTCAGGTTTTATATATATCGCACTTATATAACATCATTAGAGGGGGAGTTTCTAAACTATTATGGGAAGATATAAGGAAAACACTTAATAATCCTAGTGAAAACATGTGCTTATGGGATCTTGTTTACGGCAGTGTAATTGGTCGAATTGCAGCTATTCACTGCATATATGGAAGCATAGAAAATTTCTACAACAAACTTATAAACGATACAGATGCAACTGCCTTATAGGAATTCAGTATCCTAGAATTATACATTGATTTGGATATTCTTTAACTATATTTGATTTTGACATCAAAGCATTATGAAACTATATTTGAGTTATACAGTTTATAAATTCTTTAGAAATTAATGTGTTGACATTTTGTGCTACTTGTTCTATAACATACTTGTAACAAGAAATTAGCAGCCAACTAACGAGAGTGCTAATTATTCAAAAATTTACTATAGAAAAGGAGTGAGGACTTATGTTGATGCCTATGCTTTGGAGTAACAATGACGTATTCGATGATATGGACAATTTCTTTAATGGAATGTTCGGTGAGGAGAGACCTTACAGGAACTGCAACAGGCAGTTTGACAATATGACCGGACTTATGAAGACCGATGTCATTGAGAAGGAGAACGGATATCAGCTGGAGGCTGAGCTCCCCGGATTCAATAAGGAAGATATCAAGATTGATCTTAAAGATGACGTTCTTACCATCAGCGCTTCTCACAATGAGAACAAGGATGAGAAGGATGAACAGGGCAAGTACATCCGCAGAGAGAGAAGAAGCTCTTCTTATCAGAGATCCTTCCGTGTAGAGGGACTTAAGCCTGAGGATATCATCGCTCAGTACAAGAACGGTGTCCTGACCGTCAGCCTTCCCAAGAAAGAAGCCGTAGAACAGAAGGACGATCCCATCCGCATTGAAGTCAAGGATTAAAGTGTAATCCCCCTTAATTACGCCCAGTCCCAAGGTATCCGTTTGGAAATGCTTGTTGTCGTCTGCGGTGTGATTTTCTAAAACTCATAAAACAGCAAAGGCCTCATTTCGACTCCGCTCAGAGCAAGCGGCCTTTGCTGTTTTCTTATTTCCAGTAACCTCCCAGAGAGGAAAATTCATCAATTTTCTTCAATATCTCTTTCCCTGTTGCCGGTAACTTCCCCAGACAGGAAATGCCTCCTGCACACAGAAACATAAGACTCGTTGCCGCCCATCATGATCTGCTCGCCGCTTCTGACGATCTTGCCGTCATGAACTCTGGCATTGAAATGGGCTCTTCTGCCGCACCAGCACACCGTTGGAACTTCCTCGATGTAGTTGGCGATCTCCATAAGACGCTTGGAGCCCGTAAACAAATGACTGGTAAAATCCGTGCGAAGCCCGTAGCAGATAACCGGAAGATCGTACTTATCCACAACCTCTGCCAATAGGTCCACCTGCTCCTCTGTCAGGAACTGAGCCTCATCCACGATAACGCAGTCAAGCTTCTTCCACCCGTCGGACTTTTTGGTAAACCATTCGTTCACCACTTCCTCAAGAAAATCTTCCACAAAAATGCACTCCGCACCCAGTCCGATCCTGGACTTAACCACTTTCTCGCCGTCTCTGTCCTCGGTCTTGGGCTTAAGAAGGATCGCGTTCTGCCCCTTCTCAAGATAATTGTAGCGCACCATCAGCGCATTCGCCGTCTTGGAACTCCCCATTGCTCCGTATCTGAAATACAGTTTTCCCATTACATACTTCCCCCAATTTATAATTATTTTTTAACGAAAAAAAATCACTCTCTTCCCTGATAAACAACCAGCTTGTTATAAGGTATCTCAATTCCCGCCTCAGCAAACCTCTTCATAACCTCAACCCTGCAGTCTGAGCAGGTCACCGGGTTATCCTTGTAATCCCTGGTGGTAACCAGCGCCCTAAGCGTCACACCGCTGTCATCGCAGCTCCTGCACAGCACCGTAGGACGTGGTCCGTAGTGCATCGGATGAGAATCAATTGCCTCCGCCATAATTCCCATGGCCTTCTCCATATCTGTTCCATAAGCCACAGATACCTCGATGGGATAGGAAAAAGACCTCTCCTGAGTATAGTTAACAATAACCGAGCTTCCCACTGTGGAGTTGGGAATGTACAGTATCTCGTTCTGATAAGTCTTTACAACCGTATGTCTCAAGGTAATATTTTCAACATATCCCGGGTCAAAAGAGTCGATCTTAACCCTGTCCCCGATGTCAAAAGGCCTTGACCTTGATGCAGACAACGCGATTCCGGAAAACACATTTGCCAGTGTGGACTGAGCTGCAAGACCCAGCACCACAGCAGCGATTCCCGATGAAGCTATCGCCGTCTCCCAGGTTTTGGAAAATGCGGGAATTCCGCTAATGGCTGTCAGCGCTGCCACAACCCAGAAAAGAGCCATGATAATGCCCTTTAAGAAAATCAGATGAAGCTTACCGCGAAGCCTCTCCTTGCTAACAAACTTATTCATTAATAAATTAAGTATATACGCCACAAGAAAAGGCAGCACATACTTAAGAAATGCCTGTAAGGCGTCCACTAAAACTTTTTTATCCAACTTCTCTCACTCCTGAAACTATATAATACTTCTGCCTCGGACATCAGTCCTCGTCATCCTCTTCATCGTCTCCCATTTCCTCAAAGGCGATCATGGAATCGATGATGTCCTCAAAATCCTCCCGAAGTTCCTCGAGAGTATCCCCTTCATAAGTATAAATTCGGCCGTCGATCACAACCTCCCCGGTGTAATAATCGCAGCTCTTATCATAACAAACGGTGCCCTCATAGCCCTCGTATTCAAGCTTCTGCTCTTCCATAAAAAACTCCTTTTTTAACACAAAAAAACTTGGCGCAAGCCATATCAAAGTATAGCATAACGCCAAGATTTTCGCCATAATCTCCATGGTCCCGGACCTGAATTCTCACCTTTTGCTGTATATCCGCCCCTACTAACTTACTTAGCTACATACTGCGCAAGGACCTTGTAAGTATTATTCAGCGCATCAATATGAGTTCTCTCATATCCGTGGCTTGCTCTTGTGCCGGGGCCGATGGCACCATGACGGATATCGAAGCCTGCTACCAGTGCCGGATCAGCATCTGTTCCGTAGTGGGGTGTGAAGCTGTCGCGAACATAGTCAGCACCTGCCTTGGCTGCGGCGTCCTCCAGCTCGTTTCTCATATCGATATTGTAAGGGAAGCGGCTGTCCTGGCAGAAAATGGTAACCTTCTTCTCGCTGCTGGTCTGCTCGGGTCCGATGCAGGCGATGTCAACGGCAAGGTAATCCTTAACATCATCGGGCACTGTGGATCCGCCGTGTCCGATCTCTTCATAGAAGGAAATGTAGATATATACTTTTCTTCCCAGTTTGACCTTACCGTCCTTGATGTCATGAAGAAGCTCCATAAGAACTGCCACAAGAGCCTTGTCATCAATGAAATGTGACTTGATATATCCATTAGCCACTGTGAACCTGGGCTCTAAGGCAACATAGTCGCCAACCTCAATTCCAAGAGCCCTTACGTCCTCAGCGCTATTTACATCTTCATCCAATACTACAAAAGAATTGGTGTCAAAATCCGGAACCTCTTTCCTAAGCTCATCCTCAGTTACATGAACCGAAGCATTCTTTCTCTGAACACAGCCTGTGATGACCTTGCCTGAGCGGGTGTGAATGCGCACATTCTCACGCTCTGTGTGGAAAGCGTACAGTCCGCCAACCTTATACACCTTGATAGTTCCGTCTGAATTGATGTGGCGAACCATAAGTCCGATCGTATCGCCGTGGGCTGTCACCAAAAGGGGGTTGCCCTCACCGCCTGCTTCAACCATGATGCCGCCCTTATGCAAAGTCCGGGTCTTAAAGCCAAGTCCTTCTATTTCCTTAAGAAGATAATCCTGAAGCTCATGGTACTGCCCCGTAACAGAGTCAATAGCCATCTCAGCTTCAAGCTCCTTCAAAAATCTTTTCTCGTTAATTTCGTAACTCATTATCGTTTCCTTCTTTCTATAAAAATTTTAATTCAATTTATTTAATAGTTTTTTAATTATTATTTCAACGCTACTGTGTTAATATAGTCCATGTGATGTTTGTGATTTCTATTGAGGGAGAGAAATTATGAAACAAAATCTTGTGATCTTTGCAATGGTGATCTTCATGATCGCTTTTGCAGCGTGGGGGGGAGGAAGTCAGGAACGTACTTCAGATCCCGAAGGCAAGGTTGCAACAGAGGCTTTCACAGTTGAAACTCAGTTGCCCCTTGTAGCGGCGGTTGATGAATAAACTACACCGCCTTTTTTTCTGCCCTTTTTCAGGAAATCTTATACCTTGATCACAAATTCCCCGTCCTTAACCGTCAGCGACAATTTCCCGCCGTCCTTAAGCTTTCCGAACAGCATCTCATCCACAAACAGAGGCTTGATCTCATTTCTCACAACTCTGTCTATCTCTCTTGCGCCGAACTCCTGGCTTACGCCCTTCTTTTTTACCAGCTCCTTAGCTTTTTTATCAGCGGAAAAAGAAATTTTCTTGGCCGCAAGCTGAGCCTTAAGTTCACCAAGTTTTTTGCCCACCACAAGACTTGCCATGTCATCGTCCATGCTGTTGAACACCACCACTTTGTTAAGGCGGTTCCTAAACTCAGGCTGGAAGGTGTGCTTCACCGCATCCATCAGCGTCGACGAATCCTGACTCTCGCTGTAAAAACCGATACCGCTCTTGCCTAGGCGATTGGCTCCCGCATTGGAAGTCATGATGATTATTACATTTCTGAAATCGGCTTTGCGGCCCTGATTATCGGTGAGGGTGGCATAGTCCATCACCTGCAAAAGAACGTTGTAAATATCCGCATGGGCCTTCTCAATCTCATCAAGAAGCAGCACTGCGGAAGGCGTCTTCCTGATGGCTTCCGTCAAAATACCGCCCTCTTCGTAGCCCACATATCCTGCGGGAGAGCCGATAAGCTTGGCGACGGAGTGCTTCTCACCGTATTCACTCATATCGAATCTGATCAGCTTCACACCAAGTTCTTGGGCAAGGGTCTTGGCAATCTCGGTCTTACCAACGCCTGTGGGTCCGACAAAAAGAAGACTTGCCAGAGGTTTGTTTTCCTCGATGAGGCCTGCCTTGGAGAACTTAACCGCATTGGTAACCTGACTGATTGCCTCGTCCTGGCCGAATACTTTGCCCTTAAGTCTCTGCTCCAGGGTTGCCAGGCCTGCTGTGTCATCCGTCTCCACGGTCTCGATGGGAACGCGGCAGATCTTGGTGAGGATCTCGTTAACAACATCCTTATCCACAGTCTGAACCTTCTGCTTCAGCGGATGGAGTTTTCTGTAGGATCCGGCTTCGTCTATGATATCAATTGCCTTGTCAGGCAGAAATCTTTCATTAATATATTTTGCACTCATGGAAACTGCATATTCCATAAGACCGCTTGCATATTTTACTCCGTGATACTTCTCGTATTTACTCTTAAGGCCCTTCAAAATGGCAACTGTTTCCTGCTCTGTAGGTTCCTTGATCTCCACGTTCTGGAAGCGCCTTGTAAGGGACTTGTTTTTCTCAAAATATTTCTTATATTCCTCGAAGGTGGTAGCTCCGATGAAACGGATGCGTCCGTCAGACAGATAGGGCTTGAGCATGTTAGAAGCATCAAAAGAGCCCTCTCCCACAGCACCTGCCCCGGAGAGATTGTGAATCTCATCTATATAAATAATAGGCTTATCTTCCTTGCCGATCTCAGCAAGAACTTTTTTGAAGCGCTTCTCGAAGTCGCCTCTGTACTGGGTTCCGGCCAACATTCCGCCAAGGTCGAGAGCAAATACTCTGGCACCCTTAATGGCCTCGGGGACCTTGCCCTCGTTAAGAAGCTGTACCAGACCATAGGTTATGGCGGTCTTACCAACACCGGTCTCTCCGATATGTAGGGGGTTGTTCTTGTCTTTTCTGCAAAGGATCTGAATGGTGCGCTCCAGCTCAATCTCTCTTCCGATCAGGGGATTGACGTCCGTCAGCGTGTCGTTGAGGCAGGGAGCATAGAGCTTCCATCTGTTGGCATAGTCATCCTTCTCATTAACGGCTTCCTCCGACTCCTCCCTACCATAGGCCCTGTTGTAGTCATCGGATACGGTGAGCTGCTCCAAGAGCTGTGGCTCCGTTATCTCCTGCAGCTCCATGTAGTAGGCCGCATAACAGTCCTCCAGGTTCCACATGGCATGGATCAGGTGCCTGATGCAAACCTCGCTGTTGCCGCTGCTGTAGGCGCTGTTGGTGGCAAAGCTCAGCATTTTGTTGGTTCCGACAGACAGTTGGGGATTGCCCCCGGGAACCCTCTCCACGTAGCTCTCAAGGTAGCCTTCAAGCGCATCCTTAAGCACCGCCGTATCGCCGCCGCACTCCTCGAAAGCCGCCTTGAACTCCTCATTATCCAGGATAAAAAGGAGTATGGTCTCTGGAGTTACGAACTCAAACCCATTGTCGTGGGCATAGCTTATTGCTTTTTCAAATAGTATTCTTACGTCCTGTGAAAGATCCATATTATGCCTCTTCTACCGTCATTCTAAAGGGAAACCCCTGTTGTTTGGCTCTCTCAAGTGCCAGCGCAACCCTGCTGACCGCAATGTCATAGGGGTATTTGCCCACCGCTGCGTGACCCTTGTTGTGGACATTCAGCATTATGGCCTGGGCGCTCACCTTGTCCTTGTGAAAAATATCCATCAGCACCTCCACCACGAAGTCCATGGTGGTAAAATCGTCGTTATGCATTATCACATTAAACTGCTTTGGCTCCTTGATCCTACTGCTGGTGCGTGATCTGGTCTGACCTTTCGTCGCCATAGTTTAACTTCCTCCGGGAGATTTTATCTATAGTGTCAATTATATCATGAAATTCCTCCAAACATAGAAACACCCGCAACTTGGAGTAAGCTGCGGGTATTCCCATAATTTAGGTGGTTGTTGAATAGAAAGGTTATTTAAGAGGATTAACCTTACTGAGCTGCTTTTCTGGCCTCGATCATAGGTCCATACTTCTCTGTATCGAAGTTAACAAGATCTTCCCAGCCAAGTCCGTTGAGCTGTTCTGCCATTGCATCCCACTGTGCCTCGAAGTCTGCGTCATCCTTGGCAAATACCATTCTCCAGGAAGCATCCTTGATAACGTCACCGCACTGGCTGCGGATAAGGCTGATGTCTGTTGTGTCGATTGCAAGAGCGATGTTGATACTGGGAACTACTGTCATCATGTTGTTCTTCTTAAGGTACTCAACGTCGTCTGCTGCGCCGAACTTCTCTGTCCACTCCTTGGTGGTCTTGGTCTGGTTCTTCTCGATGGTTGAAGACCACATATCAGTTCCATAAGGCTCATTTGTGTCAGGGTTAACATCGCAGCTTGCTACGATCCACTGGTTGATCTGGTTGTTACCATCGTTCCAGTTGCCGCCGCCCTGATCCTCAGGAACTGCTACTTCTGCTGAGAATCTGTTGAAGCCGTCTTCTGTAAGGACATATTTGCCGTTTTCTACTGTGTAGATAAGTCCCTCTGTTCCGCCATGCTGGATCTGAACTCCCTCAGGAGAAGCGTACCAGTCAAGGAACTCCATAAGTCTTGCAAAGTTCTCATCGCTAACCTGTGAACCTACGCAAAGTACACGACCATCGCCGAAGTATGTGTCGGAAGGCTGGTAAAGGTTGGTATCTGCAACAGGGATCTCGATGTAGTTAACGCCCTCTTCACCCCTTGCAGGTGTGTTCCAGAAGCCGTACTGCCAGCTGTACCAGTAGAGATAGATTCTCTTGTCCTGCATCTTGGAAACTACTGAGTTCCAATCCTGTGTAGCTGAGTCGGGATCAACAAGTCCCATCTGGTTAGCCTGATAGAAGAACTTGAGCATCTTGTAGTAAGCGCCTGCCTTGTCTGTAAGAGGTGCGATGGAGTTGTCTGTTCCGATCATAATGGAACCGTTAACTTCCTGGCCGTACCACTTGGTGAGCTGAGCTACGTTCTCCATGAAGTAGCTGTCCCAGTCCTTCCACATGCTGATAGCATAAGCCGGGTCGCCCTTGTCGTTTGTGGGATGAGCATCCTGGATAGCCTTGAGGCATGCAAGAAGGTCATCTGTGTTCTTAAGTTCGGGAGCTCCAACCTCGTTGTACATATCCCAGCCGATACGAGGATAGGTGTAAACATGAAGCTGTCTGTAATCTGTAGGTCCGTTATTGTTCATCTCAAGAGGAATAGCATAGATCTTGGTGCCGTCACCCATCATTGAGTTGAACTCTTTGATCTGCTTCTCATATTTCATAAGGTTAGGATAGTTTGCAAGCACATCTGTAAGGTCATGGATAAGTCCTGACTCTACGCACTCCTGAGCATCTGCGTTATCGAGGATGATGAGGTCACCGAGAGCGCCTGCTGCGCAGCGTGTCTGATAAAGAGTCTGTCCGTCACCGGCTACCTGAGGAGCGATAATGTTAAGATCCATGTTGAACTTGTCCTTAACGATCTTGCCGTACCATCCGGACTGAACGCCCTGGAAGTTAGCTGCTACGTTGTAGAAGTCAACTGTGTATGTCTCGTCGTGACTTGCTGTGGGTGCTTCTGTTGCTGCAGCGGTCTCTGTTCCTGTGTCCGCTGTCTGTGTAGCTGTCTGTGTTTCTGTAGTGTTTCCACCGGTTGTCCCCGAGTTACCTGTTCCTGCATCGCTGCCGCAGCCTGCTATCATGGAAGCAGTCATAATGCCGGCAAGTGCAAGAGATGCCATTTTCTTAAACTTCATTTCATTTCCTCCTTTTTTTAACCTCTATTTCCGCCCCTTTAAGGGAGCATGCACATTTTTGAATACCTTCCATATTTCACAAGGAAGTTCTGTTCTCGCTTACGCTCGCCAGAACACGTTCGCACTAGGCTCGAAAAGACCTCACCAAGTGCTCTCAGCCCTTTACCGCACCGATCATGATACCCTTTACGAAGTACTTCTGGAAAATCGGGTACACCAGCATGATAGGGAGAACTACGATAACCGTAATGGTCATACGAACACTGGTGGTGGTCTGTGTTGTTGCTGCTGCAGCTGCCAGTGACTGGGTACTGCTGCTACTCTGGGCCAGGGATGCAAGTGAGCTGGCCTGGTTCAGATACTGATAGAGCACGAACTGCAATGGATACAGCTTGGTGTCAGTCATAAGAAGCAGTGTATCCTGGAAGGCGTTCCACTGGCTTACCGCTGAGAAAATAGCTACGGTTGCCATAATGGGCTTGATTACCGGAATGATGATCCTGAAGAATATGGTGAGGATCCCTGCACCGTCAATCTCTGCTGCTTCCTGAAGCTCCTTTGGCACCGACTCAACAAAGGTCTTGGTGAGGATCAGGTTAAAGGGTGATACAACAGCGGGAAGTATATATCCCCAGAAATTGTTGGTGAGGTGCATCTGCTTCATAACCAGGAACCATGGGATAATACCTGCGTTGAAGTACATGGTTGCTACGATCAGTCTGTACCAGAGCTTCCTGAGCCACATTTTTTCCTGAGTAAACATAAATCCCAGGAAGGCTGATGCGAAGACTGTCAGGGCAGTTCCGATCGTAGTCCTCATCAGTGAGATCTTGAAAGCATTCAGAAGTCCGTCGATCCTGAAGGCTGATGCATAATTGTGAAAATGTATCTGCTGCGGCCAGAACAGCACGTCGCCTCTGGCGCTGATATCATTGGCACTGATGGTGTTGATCAATATGTAATAGAAAGGGTACAGACAAAGGAATGCTGCAATGGAAAAGATAATGTAGCAGATTATCTCCATTGTCCTGTCTCCCGCGCTTACTTTTATCTTGCTCTTGTTCTCTTTTTCTCGACTCATAACCTACTCCCGACTTTTACTAAATGATCTACTTATTACGCCCCTGTATCAAAGGATGCTCTCACCTCTGATTGCCTTGGACGTTCCGTTTACAATGACCAAAAGTACCACGCTGACAAGGCTCTTCAGCATACTGATGGCAACTGATACGGAATAGCCGCCGGCGCCCATGGCCAGGTTGAATACGTAGAGGTCAAGAACCTGGATGTATTCCTTGTTAAATGCGTTCTGGAATACGTAATACTGCTCCATTCCGTTGTTGAGGAAGTTAGCAACATTAAGTACCAGGAGAACGAAATATGTGGGTAAAAGACTTGGTATGGTAATGTGTCTTATTATCTGCATTCTTGTGGCACCATCAACCCTGGCTGCCTCGATCATCTCTCCGTCGATGCTGGCAATTGCTGCGATATACATGATGGCTGCCCATCCAAGGTTTTTCCAGGTGAGCCAGAGCCACTGTACAAACCATACGTGCTCAGAGGACTGCAGGAAAAGAATGGGCTGGGTGATGACACCGTACTTCATAAGAAGGGAGTTCATCATACCTGTGCTGTTAAAAAGTGCAAAGGCGATGGAGTAAACCATAACCCAGCTGACGAAGTTGGGAAGTGTGGTTACTGTCTGGACAAACTTCCTGAACTTGACGCCTTTGATCTCATTGAGAAATACTGCGAATAACATGGGAAGCCAGCTGGTTCCGATGGTGATTCCGCTCATAGCGAAGGTGTTCTTGAGAACCTGACCGATCTGTTTGATTTTGGTCTCACTGCTGACCAGAGATGCAAACCACTTAAAGCCTACAAAAGCACTGTTTGCCAATGTTTTGGGCGGTTTGTAATCGTAGAATGCGTACAGCCAGCCGTATAGCGGATAATAGCTGAACAGTAGAACCAAAATGATAAATGGTAATACAAGCAGAAACAGCTTGAATGAATAAGCTTTTTTCTTAGACACCGGTTACTCCTCCTGTTTTCCCCGTTTATTACTTTTTTATTACAGATTTCCTTTTAACAAGCTTGCATGGAACCTTGATAACGACAGGATCCTTGGAAAGTTCCTCATCCCCATGAGAACCTTCCAGCTTTTTTAACATGAGCTCGGCTGAGATGCGGCCGATCTCGGTAAGGGGCAGCGCCGTGGTGGTGAGCTGCGGCCTGAAAAACTCGGATATTATCTCATTGTCAAAACCTGCAACGGATATGTCCCGTCCTATGACAATTCCCTGCTCCTCAAGATAATCGTAGATTCCACCGGTCATCTTGTCGGAGATGCCAAAGATTGCGGTGACATCCCGTGGAACTATGGCTCTGGCTCCTTCATAGCCTGACTCTCTTGTCCAGTCGCCGTAGTAAACAAGCTCCGGATCGTACAGCAGTCCGTTTTCAAAAAGAGCTCGTTGATAGCCCATGAGACGCTTGGCAGTGTGGATGTTCTCCATGCGGCCCCCTACGAAGCCTATCCGACGGTGCCCCAGACCGATGAGATAGGTGGTCATCTCGTAGGCGCTCTTCTCGTCGTCGATGACAACGGAAGGGACTCTGGCTGAATTGGAGTATGCGTAGCACATGACCACGGGAAGCTGAAAACCATCGTTGAAGGAACCGATGATTCTGGAATGCCCCGCCAGGTATATGACTCCATCCACCTGCTCTGACAAAACATCCTGCAGAACGGGATCGAGAACCGAGTGATATTCCTCTTCCTGGCCGTACCAGGTGTCCTTCCACCTGTCGTAGAGACGCAGGTTGTGGACTATGGCTCTGTAGCCGTCCTCCTCGCAGCGGGCCATGATGCTCTCGATCATGGTGGGAGAAGTGAACTGCTCAATGTCCTCGGCAATAATGGCGATGGTTCTGGTCTTCTTGTTGCGCAGTCCCTTGGCCATGTAATTAGGCTTGTAACCGGTCTCCTTGATGACCTGCAATATTCTGTTTTTGGTCTCCTCGCTGGTCTTGGCCTTGCCGTTAATTACGTTCGAAACGGTGGTAGCCGAGACATTACAGATATCAGCGACCTCTTTGAGCGTCACCATATCGTTTCCTCGCATAAATTTTTTGTTAATCGTTAAACTTAAGTTTATTATTGCGCTTAGGTGGATTACTGTCAATATGTTATTTGTTAAATTGCACATATAACTGTAAATTTTGGCGATTTGGTTGTGCATGTTTATCTTGACTTTTGTAGGCTGCACCCATAGTATTGTTACATATAACATGTTTATCGTTAAACCTTTTGTGGGTTTATCAGCAGGTTAGCCGAAAGGAGGCTCTATGATCTACTACGTTGACGCAAGCTCCTTCCGCGATGGTGACGGAAGTGAGAGCAGACCTTTTAAGAACATAAATGACGCCGCAAGGATTGCGGTAGCTGGGGATGAGATTGTGGTTAAGCCCGGTATTTACAGAGAGCACGTGGTTCCGAAGAATGCAGGAACCAAGGAACAGCCTATCGTTTACCGCTCGGAGAAGCCTTTGGGAGCTGTGATTACAGGCGCAGAGAAGGCTACCGGCTGGGAGAAGGTTAAGGGAAATGTGTGGAAGTTCACGGTAAATAACGGAATTTTTGGAAATTACAATCCCTATACTACTGCGGTTTACGGAGACTGGTACTTCGCTTCTACAAAGCGGCATACGGGATGTGTTTTTTTGAATGATAATCAGATGTATGAGACGGCAACTCTGGAGGAGTGTCAGAAGGGTAAGCCGGACATTTATGCCTGGGACAAGGAAGCTGCGGGGTATCTGTGGTTTACAGAGCAAAAGGGCGATACCACCGTTATCTACGGTAACTTCGGCAAGCTCGATCCCAACAAGGAAAATGTGGAATTCACGGTGAGACGGAACTGTTTTATGCCCACTGAGAACTTCATCAACTATATAACTGTCAGCGGTTTTAACATCAACAAAGCTGCTACCACCTGGGCGCCGCCTGCTGCCTATCAGGACGGAATGATAGGGCCTCACTGGAGTAAGGGCTGGATCATCGAGGACTGTGAGGTCTACGGAAGCAGATGCTGCGGCATTTCGCTGGGTAAGTATAAGGACCCTGAGAACGATATGTATTTTACCGTAAAACAGGTGAAGAGCCCCACGCAGATGGAGAGAGATGCGGTGTGCAGGGGACAGTTCCATGGCTGGCTCAAGGAGCGCATCGGTCATCATATCATCAGAAGATGTCACGTGCATCACAATGAGCAGACGGGTATTGTAGGCAGAATGGGAGCTGTTTTTTCAACAATTGAAGACTGCGATATTCACCACAACTGTACCTCCGCTCAGCTGGGCGGCGCTGAGACCGCCGGGATCAAGCTCCATGCGGGAATTGACGTAACTATCAGAAGAAATCATATTCATGACAATATCATGGGTGTGTGGCTGGACTGGGAGGCTCAGGGAGCGAGAGTTACTCAGAATGTTATGCATGACAACAACAGGCCCGAGGGGGTTGAGCAGCTCCCCGGCGGAATGTTCAGCACTGACGTATTTATTGAGGTAGGTCATGGTCCCACACTTATTGATAACAATATTCTGCTGTCACCGGTTGCAATCACGATTCCCAGCGAAGGAATCGCAGTTATCCACAACCTGGTGCTGGGCAGCTTCTCGCTGATCAACTCAGGTGTAGACAGCATCGTGAACGGACAGAGAGAGCCCAGATACACACCTTATCACATCCGCCACAGGACAGAGGTTGCGGGCTTTATGACTATCCTTCACGGCGATGACAGGATCTACAACAACATTTTTGTCCAGCAGCACAAGATCCATGACAAGAAAAAGACAGCTGCGGATTCTGATTATGAAGTTGTTGGAACCAAGCCTTTTGACATCTTCCCGACTCAGGCAGAGTGGAATCAGCAGTTTGATTTCAGCAAGAAGCCGGATATGGGAGCCCTGGCTGAGGCGCACTTTGGCCATCTTCCTGTATGGATTGAGGGCAATGCTTACTTTAATGGCGCAACCGTATACAAGAAGGAAAAGAACAAGCTGGTGAACAAGACCGGCAAGATCACCGTAGCCATCACCGAGAAAAACGGCGACTACTATCTGAAGACCAACCTTGCCAAGGAACTGGGCGACTTCACCTGCGGCATCATCTCCACCGAGATGCTGGGCAGAGCCTTCGAGCCGGAGCAGCGCTTCGAGAATCCCGACGGAACAGACATCGTCTTCGACCGTGATCTCCTCGGCGTACACCGCGGATCTGAAGCCATCCCCGGCCCGCTTACCGCCCTCTCCTCCAAGGAGCAGCTTGTTTGGAAAAAAATTGGGGTCTGACCCCAATTCACAGTTTAGACACAATTAGGTTTTGAAGAAACATAGATGAATACTGGGTTTGGGGCCTGCCGCAAAAAAAATTGGGGTCAGACCCCAATTTTAATACTTTCAATTACGGAGATGGGAGGCGTGGCGGAGGTGGCGTCGTGGTTGTAGATGAAGAGGATGACGCAGAGGCCGTTGCCGACGGGAGTAAAGGCAAATTCGGTGCGGAAGTTCTGATATTTGCCGACATAGTGATCAAACTTAAGTCCTGAGCGAGAGGTGCTCTGGCTGGTGGGATAGGTGTAGTGCTTGAGGGTCAGGCTGTTCCAGCGAAGGTTCTTCTCTTCGTCAGGGCAGATGTTGGAGATGATGGCGCGCTCGATAGCACGGGTCTCGTCCTTTTCATCGAATTCCTCAACGAAGTAATCGCTGTCAAAGTAGAAGATGCCGAAGATTGCGTCATTTACAAGGTACAGCTCTCCATCGCCCTCGTTATATATATGTTCGTTAAAAATATCCTTAGCATCAATTTTTTCCATTGAATCGGGAATGACATAGGTGATTTTGCCATCGTGTATGCTCTTTGCTGTACCGGTGGCGGACACTGCTGCATTGCCGCTTTTGTGATATTCATCAAGGTCAAGCTTAACGCTACCCTTAGCACTGCCGGCTCCAACCAGAGGGATGGCAAGACACAGTACCAGCAGTATTCCCATTATTCTTTTTCCACTGATCTTCATTCTCATCTCGTCTCCTCGATGCGGTAAAAAATGCCCTTGCCATCCAGGTATTCCGTAACCCTCATCATAACCTTGTAGTCAGCATAGTCATCTGTCAGCGTCACGCCAGCTCCCTTTTTGTAGACTCCTTCAAAAGCCTTCTCAAAACCATCAAGAGTCACAAGTCTGTTGTTCACATAGATGCTCTCACCGGAAACCCTTATGCCAACATTAGTCGTCTTATCTTCAGCAGCTGCCCTTGCACTGTCGTCTTTAGCCGGATTTGTCTTATCATCAGCGGTCTTCTGGGGCGGCTTACTCTTATTATCTTTGGACTCACTTAGCTCCTGCGCCTTAGCTGTAATACTGTTGCCGTTCACAAGCTTGGTCATATCCACCAGAGGCCTGTTCACGTTTCTTAGCTGAAGATCAAAGAACTTGGCGCCGATAAGAAGCGGCTGCACAGTGATCAGAGCCACAAGCAATATTCTTCCTAATCTCTTTTTATCCTTCAGATTCATTATTATCCTGATTCTCCTGAATATTCCCTTCTTCGATTCCGCAGCTCACAAGAAGACTCTTCACCTCCAGATAAGTTTCAGCGGCTGCGTAGTTGTCTATCAGCTTGGCCCGCTTGTAATTCCAGGCCTTCTCTCTGATGGGGTTCTGAGCCTCCTCGAAGCTGTCGTAGGTGATCCCATCCATGATTATCTCTGTGGTGGAGATTTCGATCACCAGGACTTCCTCAAAGGCTTCCTCCCCTTCCTCAGGTACTTTCATCTCCTGCTCATCGTATTTTGCTTCCTTCAAAAAAGGCATCTGCGCACCGGAATTGATCATTATCGCCAGCTGCTGCCTTGTCAGAAAAGCAAACAAAACAATAACCGTGATGACCCCCAGCACAACTATCCTGAAAGTCTTAACCGTCACATTTTTCCTGAAAGAGCTATCCTTTTTGAACAAAAGCCGCCACAACAACCAGCACAATAACAACAGGGCGACTACATATACTGCCAGTCTCATATTCACTCCTGCCTTATCAGAAACAGATTGTTATAGGTTGCCCTAAGGGATTCGATCTCCTGTTCCAGGCGACGATAATCCCTGTACAAAATGCGACTGTCATCGATACTAAGAAGCACGGGAGAGCCCTCTTTTGACTGAACAAAAGAAGTAATCTCCTCCACGAACTGCCCATAGGCCTGCTCCTGGGTCTCGGGAGTTATCACAATGTCCTCAATGAGGGTCTCGTCGTTGTAGGCGAGCCTTATGTGCCTGGTCTTGGGATCGTTCTTCTCATACATGGCGTTCAGGGTGATGAAAGCCACCAGCTGATCCTCATTCTCGTAGTTCTCCAGCTGAGTGGTAGCCACCTCGTATTTGGCCTGAGCCTCTTCTGCGGCGTTCTCCGCCTCAACAGTCTTCTCCCGCTCAGACTCTGAATTTATTGACATTTGACACATGACAACCATAAGTACTATGAAAATAACATCCAACAATGGTGTCAGATCTAAGTCTAGTTTAACTTTGTTTCTCATTGTATTCATCCTTATGAGTTTTCGATTTTTTTAAGGCCAATTGCATTGCTGTATCTTCTGTCTATCTCATTAAAAGTAATATCAATACTGTTTATCTTTTTCTCAGGTCCTAACGAAACATATAGTTTTAATAAGATAGATGCTACCAGACCGAAAAATGTTGAACTTAATGCCGTAGATAAAGATGAATATAACACCTCAAAGTTTTGATTCTTTACAGCCTGAAGTCCGGGAATCAGTCCACCAACAGTTCCAAGAAGTCCCAACAATGGAAGAATTGAGATAAGGTTTACCGCAGAAATAAATGCAACATTCATCTTATTGAAATCTCTTCTAATGGGTTCATATTTCTCGCTACTAAATTCTGTGTAACTTTCCTGACTTAGATTTCCTTTTGAATTCAATCTTGTTTCACGGTTAGTCTGACTATATGCACCTTCTGAATCCACCAATGTTTTGTCTAAAGCTCTACTTATTCTTATGAGTACAATAAAAATCGCAACTGCAACTACCACAATAAATACATCATAAGCTTTCTCATACCACTTAAGATTTGAAATAAATGTAAGTATAACCTCTAACATAATCTCTCCTTTTCATATATGTTGATATCTACAAAATATGCTCTGCTAGGACAGTTGTGATGACAAAAGAACCGTCCCCTTGTCATTTTTTATCCTTAGGATTTGCTATTCCCCTGTTACTTTGCACCGGAGCTATCAGAACTCTTCCGGTTCCTCTGTATACATTCACAAGACCTTCACCTGCTGCCATGGAGCCCACAAGGGTTGGCGTGGTGCGTTCCACCGTGAATTTCAGGTCCGTCGACCAGGCGATGGCCATATTGCCATCTATCTTGAGGACGTCGTTATCAAGATTGACTTCAATCAGCTCGCTCCTGGGCACGGGGCTCTCAAGGGCTACAACACCGGTTCCGTAGATGCTGGTGTTAAAAAGACCTTCCCCGCCAAGAACTGCAGAGGATACCGTGGTTCTGGCCACGACCTTCATCTGAACGCTATCCTCGCAGGCAAGAAACATGCCATCCTCGATGGTGAGCTTGCCCTCCCATTCATCAAGGTCCTCAAGAATGATGTATTTGAAGGTAGGCTCTAACACCAGCGTACCCTCTCCGGTGTAGAGCGGTTTGATGGCGGATTCGCCTGTTACCTTGCTTCCGATGTATTTTTTCATAAGGTTGCCAAGCCCGGAGATATCAGTCCTTGCCTGAAGGTCGCCAAGCATCAGCTGCATGATCCCCTTCTGGGTTATGGCGCCAAGCCCCGGCTCGATCTGAGCGATGAGCTGTCTCTTTCTGACATCCATCATTGCAGCAAAATAAGCCATCTCCGCCATTTCAGGATCAACGGAGAGGTCCCTTTCGTACTCAACTACAGTAAATATTCCTTTGTTTAGGGTGATTTTCCTGGCATCCGAAGAATTGAACAGATTAGTAGTGATCATAGCCCCTCCCCAACTTTTACTATGTAACATTATACCACAAGTGCCCGTCCCCACCGTAGATGTCTCAAGGTCCTAGCTCAAAATACGCAGTTCTTGGTCGAGGCAAATGTTTTTCAAAACAAAGGGGCCAGTCCCCATTAACAAACTGTGAACATCAATAACTACCGGCAAACTATGTAGTTCACAATTTGTTGATGGGGCCTGGCCCCTATATCAACCTATTTACATCACTCCAGCACGAACTCCGCACTATTCTCTGTGCAGGAGCAGGTTCCAACAAATACCCGGAATCTGCCGGGTTCGCTCTCGAAGCGGTTGTTTATCGTCCAGAAGCGGAGCATATCCTCGGTGATCGTAAAGTACACATCCTTGCTCTCTCCGGGGTTAACGCCCACCTTCTTGAAGCCTTTGAGCTCTTTTACCGGACGAACGCGGCTGCCGGCCAGATCTCTAATGTAGAGCTGCAGAGTCTCATTTACAGACATCTCGCCCACATTCATAACCGTAACCTTGGCCTTAATGCCCTTGGTATCATCCTTCTTAAGCGTATCCGCTGAAAGTGTGACATCGGAGACAAC